>JACCDZ010594405.1_pt1 | contig 15828 bp, 12 predicted proteins | sample 7449551 | NCBI WGS metagenome assembly JACCDZ01 (sample SAMN15323452, study PRJNA562643) | freshwater metagenome | isolation source: river surface water | place: USA:Blue River Watershed | collected 2017-08-18 | reverse complement strand
GGCGCACCTCTGGCCCAGTCACCGAAGGCAAGCACCTGACCCTCAGCCAGCAGCTTTTCGACACCGCGCATGATGCGATTCGTCCGATCAGCCTCCGGCAAACGCAAGAGACCGACACGGCAAGCTGCCGTCAAGGCCTCATACACCATGGAGACGCTGTCTTCACTGACCCACACGCTCTCCGTTACAGCCAGCCGCTCGGCCAGCCAGCCCGGCGGGCACTGTGCAAAAGACTGAAAACGTTCGCCATATTTTTGCTGCAACACAGCACTCAGGTTTTCAGGCGTGCGTCGGGAATCAGTAATGCGCCAGGCCGAGCCCGGCTTAAGGCGACTCACCACCTCCGCCACCTGCTGCAGGATGCTTGTATTGTCCCACTGCACATGCTTGCTCGGCCCGCCAACCAGCACGAGCAGGCTGTCCGGCTTTTTCTCGCCGGCACGCATGGGATTCAGGACACCCAGTGTATTGATGACATGCTCGCTTTCTTTCAAGCCGTCATGCTCAGGAGCAATCACGTAATCAAACATGAAGACGGGCAGCGAGGGCTTCATTAAAGCCACCGCCTTACCGCCCGCTGCCTTGCGTGCGGCCAGCACACCAAAATGCGTGGAATGACCTGCACCAAGAATCAGATCTGGCCGTTTTTTGGCAACGCCGGGCATGAAGCGCCCGAGCAGAAAATCACGCAGGCCGACAGGCTGGGCTGTCAGATCCATATCGATGACTTCACAGGGAGTGAGCTCCGCCAAGGCCCGGACGAGACCCAGCGTCTGCTGCATATGACCGGGCTTGCCGTCGGTCAGGCGCCAGATAATCAAGGGAGGTTGATGCATGTGGATTTGCCCAAAGCCCGCTCCCGGCCTGTTGCCACGGACAACAGGCAATGCAGGGGGAAACGAAGCCAAGCTTCGTTTGCATTCCCCTCGCCCCCGGGAGAGCGAGGGGGAATGCTCTGCTTACTTGACCGCAGTCAGCCATTCACGATGTGGCGCGGAGCGACCATGCACAACATCGAAATATTTCTGCTGCAGCTTCGTGGTGATAGGACCACGGCGACCAGCGCCGATAATACGGCCATCCAGCTCGCGTATAGGCGTGACTTCCGCGGCCGTGCCGGTAAAGAAGGCCTCATCAGCGATATAAACCTCATCACGTGTCAGCAACTTTTCTTTCACTTCCAGACCCAGCTCGGCAGCCAGTGTGAAGATGGTATTGCGCGTGATGCCGTTCAGGCAGGACGTCAGCATGGGCGTATAAATCACGCCATCCTTGACCACGAAAATATTTTCGCCGGAACCTTCTGCCACATAACCCTGGGCATCCAGCAGCAGCGCTTCATCGGCACCGCCGGAGAGTGCTTCCTGCAGTGCCAGCATGGAGTTGAAGTAAGGACCGTTGGCCTTGGCTCGCGTCATGGAAATATTCACATGATGACGAGTGAAACTGGAGGTGCGCACCTTGATGCCGGCTTCCAGCGCTTCCTTGCCCATGTAGGCACCCCAACTCCAGGCGGCAACAATCACATGCACCTTGAGGCCGGTGGCGCGCAGACCCATGGCTTCACTTCCGTAAAACACCATGGGACGGATGTAAGCAGACGGCAGATTGTTTTCGCGCACGGCGGCGCGCTGCGCCTCGTTCAATTCCTCTTTGGAAAAAGGAATTTTCATATTCATGATATGGGCAGAGTCGAACAGGCGGTTGGTGTGTTCCTGCAGGCGGAAAATCGACGTACCACCTTCAGCCTCATAAGCACGCACACCTTCAAATACGCCCATACCGTAATGCAGTGTATGGGTCAGCACATGAACCTTGGCTTCGCGCCACGGCACCATTTCGCCGTCAAACCAGATCACGCCATCGCGATCAGACATCGACATGATTCTTCACTCCGCGTGGGATATTCCCGACGCTACTCAGTGGGTTTTCCGTAGGTGCGAATTTATTCGCACATGCATCATGCTGCACATCACACTGATGGCCATTTATGCGAATAAATTCGCACCTACGGTGCTTTATCTTTCGCGCATCAACAATTCATTCCACCAATATTCCACCAGCGCGCGTTCCGTACGGAACTCGTCGTTGGCGACTTTGGCGACCGATTGGCTAAGCGCGAGACGATGGCCGCGGGCACGGTATTGCAGATAGGCATCCCTGAGCCCGGCGGCCGCATCAGACGGGAGAAGGCCACGGTTGGCGAGACCTTCCAGGATGCGGACATTATCGGGGTAGCGGGTCAGCTCAGGGGATTCGTGCGCCCACGCCAAGACGGCGTATTGCACCATAAATTCAATATCAACGATACCGCCGCGGTCCTGCTTGAGGTCGAAGCCCTGCCCCTTTTTACCCGCTGCCTCGGAGGACAAGTGGCCACGCATCTTGTCGCGCATTTCCACCACTTCGCGACGCAATTCGGCCAGATCACGCTGTTTTGCCAGCACATGCTGGCGTTCGCGCTCAAAGGCCTCGGCCAGGCGCTTGTCACCGGCCACCACCCGGGCACGCACCAAAGCCTGGTGCTCCCAGGTCCAGGCCGCCTCTTCCTGATACAGGCGAAAGGCACGCAAGGAAGAGACCAGCATGCCGGCATTACCGGAAGGCCGCAGGCGCATGTCCACTTCGTATATCTGGCCGGCCGATGTCGCCGTGGTCAGCAGCGCAATGATCTTCTGGCCAAGGCGAGCAAAGAAGCTGGCATTGTCTATCGGACGCTCGCCATCGGTCTCGCCATCAGGGCTGGCGTCATGAATGAAGACCAGATCAAGATCCGAGCCATAGCCCAGCTCCAAGCCGCCCAACTTGCCGTAGCCAACCACGATGAAATCCGGATCGCAGGGCTGGCCATCCGCACGCACCGGCCGACCATGTCTTGCCGTGAGGTTGCGCCAGGCCAGCCACAGCACCTCCTCCAACACCGCCTCGGCCAGCCAGGTCAGATAGTCACTGACCTTCATCAAGGGCAATGTGCCGGTGATGTCGGAAGCCGCCACACGCAGCACCTGGCCTTTTTTGAAAATGCGCAAGGCTTCCATCTGGGCCTCAAGATCATCCTCGGGAATGCGCACCAGTACCTGACGTAATTCGGCTTCGATTTCCTGCTTCTGCGGTGGCGTAAACAAGGTCTGTGCGTTCAACAGCTCATCAAGCAGCACGGGATAGCGCGCCAACTCATCAGCAATCCAGGGACTGGCTGCACACAAACCCACAAGACGCTTCAGCGCCGCGTGATTTTCAACCAGCAACATCATGTACGCAGAACGGCGCAGCACCGACTCCACCAGCGGCAGACAGCGCGCCAAGGCCACATCAGCCTCCTCATGGCGCGCGCACTCCTGCAGCAAGAGTGGCATGAGTTTATCAAGGCGCTCGCGCCCCACACTCTGCATGGCGCGCACCTGACGACCACTGCGCAGCTCCAGCAAGCGCTTTGCGCTGGCTGCACCGTCGCTGAAGTTCTGTGCCTGCAACAGGCCAGGCAGCTCTTCATCGTTGGCCGACCAGAGCGCGGCACCCACCGCCACCCTATCCTCATCACTGTCTTCACGCGCCACGATGACATTGCGGAACTGCGCGTCTACCGCCGCACGATGCCGCTCCAGCTCCACCATGAAAGCAGACCAGTCGGCAAAGCCCAGACTGGCGGCAATACGCCACTGCTCCTCGGGCGCAGTCGGCAACTCCTGCGTCTGTCTGTCCTGCATGCCCTGTATGCGATGCTCGACACGGCGCAGGAAAAGATAGGCCTCACGCAAAGCATCAACAGCCAGTCCCGGCAAAAGACCGGTCTCGCCAAGCAACTGCAGGACCGGTAACAACTCGCGCCGCTGCAAACGCCTGTCGACACCACCCCGTATCAACTGAAACGCCTGGGCAATGAACTCGACTTCGCGTATGCCGCCGCGACCCAGCTTGATATTGTTGTCCATGCCACTGCGCCGCACTTCGCGCTCAATCATGGACTTCATTTCCCGCAAGGATTCAAAAGCACCGAAATCCAGATAGCGGCGGAAAACAAAAGGCCGCAGGGAACGCATCAGCTCCTGCCCACGCTTGATATCGCCCGCACAGACACGTGCCTTGATGAGCGCGTAGCGCTCCCACTCACGACCGTGACGCTCGTAATAGGTTTCCATCGCAGAGAATGAAGAAGCCATGGCCGAGCCATCGCCCCATGGACGCAAACGCATGTCGACACGGAAGACAAAGCCGTCGGCCGTCACGTCATCGAGCATGCGGACCAGCCGCTGCCCGAGCCGGACAAAGAACTCCTGATTGGAGATGACCACAGGCCCGGTGGTTTCACCAGCTTCCGGGTAAGTGAATATCAAATCGATATCGGAAGAGAGATTGAGCTCGTGCGCGCCTAGCTTGCCCATGGCGATGACACACATCTGTAGCGGCTTGCCACTTTCCTCACCCTGCGGTTCGCCATGCTGACGCACGAGGTCCGCATGCAGGAAAGAAAGTGCGCAGCCGATTGCCGCATCGGCAAAGTCCGACAGTTCACTGGTGAGCTCAGGCACACCGCAAAGGTCGTTGGCGTCCCGGAAAAGCCAGCGCAGCATCTCGCGACGCCGTTGCTGGCGCAGGACGCACAGCAGTGCTGCCTCATCCAGAGCAACCGACGGCACCAGTATTGTCGTGTATTCGGATTCGGCACGGGCACGCACCATCTCTCCGGACACGAAAAGCGCTGCCACTTCGGCCGGTGCCTGGCGGATAACCGTGGCAGCGTAATCACTGGCCAACAGCAAGCGGCGCAAGCCGGCTGGATCAGTGGCGGCTGGCAAGCCTGCCGCATGCAGCAATGCCAGTATTTCCTGCTCACGCTCGGCCAGTGCGGCCGCATCGCTCACGGTGATCATGGAGACCTCAGTAGGCGTTGATGAGAATCAGCAGCTTGACTGCCAGCGTCTCCAGCAAGGACTGACGGCGGATACGGTGATCTGCCACCACACGCAAGCGAGCCACCAGGCCATCCCTGCCCGCAACGAAACGCAACAGCATCTCGCGCTGCAGGACGCTCAGCCGCTCCTGATGCAGGCGCAACAGTTCATGCGCTTGCGCTGCCATCGGCCAGGCACCGCCAGAGGTATAGCGCACCCAGTTCTTGTGCAACTTCTGCCAAAGGCTGAAACCACCGCCCACCGCATTCGCTGCATGCTGACGATAACGCAATCGTGGCACCGGATCGTAGACCACATTGCCAAAAGCCGTCGCCAGCAGATACAGCCACCAGTCATGCATCGCCACCACGCGGGGTGGATGCTCCCGCACCAATTCACGCAGGGCAGCGTCGCCAACCATCGTGCAGCCTTGCGCAATGTTTTCCACCAACGCATTGGGGAAAGAAGGCTGTACACGCCGGGACGAAGAGCCGAGCGGCTGCAGGGCCTCGTCGACGTACTCGACCGCCGAGCAATACAGGCGCACCGGCCCCGGTGATGCTGCCAGCACCGTAATTGCCACCAGCAAACGGTCATGCGGCCATACATCATCCTGATCACAAAGCGCGAAGTAATCCGCTGATGTGGCGTGCCCGATCAGTCCGAGAAAATTCTGCGCCGCGCCGCGTCGGCCTTCACCGGTGGGAAGGACCTCGATGCGCCCGGGAAACCTCGCCGCGTACTCCCGCAACAAGGCCGGTGTCTCATCCGAAGATCCGTCATCACGTACCCTGAGATATACCTCGACGCCGCGCTGGGCCAGTACGGAATCAATCTGCTCACGCAGATGCAATGCACCGTTGTACGTCGCGAGGAGCACGTCGACTGTCTTCATGCTATTTCGCCTGCCACCTTGGCTGGAGCGATATCCAGCTCAAAGATCCGCTGCATGGCCGCCATGGAGAAATGTGTCTCAATATAGGCGTAGGCTTGGTCGGCCTGCCGCTGCCAGTCTGCATCATGCGCGAGCAGATGCAGCACCTGCATTGCAAACGCGTCGGCCTCGTCAGCGGCAGGCATGACATGTTCCAGACCAGCCAGGCCTTGCAGGCCGACCGCCGTGGTGACCACAGGAACGCAGTAATGCATCGCCTCCAGTACTTTGCCCTTCACCCCCGCGCCAAAGCGCAGGGGCACCACGACGGCACGCGCTTGTGCATAACAGTCCTGCAATACCGCTTCGCTGACATGTCCCAGCACGGTGACAGCCTCGGACTCCAGGGCCAGGACCTCCGGCGTCACCTGCGAGCCCACGATGGTCAGGCACGTGCCTGGGCGTTGGGCACGAATGCGCGGCAGGATGTCCTGCACAAACCAGCAGATCGCATCAACGTTGGGCATGTGCCTGAAACCGCCGACAAAGAGCAGATCATGCCGCGCCGACAGCGGCGCCAGTGCGCAATGCGCCCTGGCGCCGGTTTCATAGAAAAAAAGTGGCATGGTGCGCGCAACCGCATCGGGCATGAGCCTGTTCACCGTGCGCGTCTCGGTCTCTGACGGGTAATACACCACATCGGCTTGCCGCCAGAGCCGCAACTCGACACGCTTCATGACGGCGGCGACAAGCGCCGTCAGGCGACTGCCCTTCAGCCCGGCCTCTGCCACCATGCGCTCATAGTGGATGTCATGTCCGTAATACAGCAATTTGGCGCGGGAATGACGCTGCAGCAAAGCCATGTAAGCACTGCCGACAAGAGGACGGCTCAGCAGGACATAGTCCAGCTCTGTCCCGTGCTCGCGAATCCAGCGACCAAACCGGCCCGCATAGGCATCACCATAGAAAAGCGTCACGCCTTTCTGCCGCAACGGTTGCGCATAGGCCTCGTCAGGCCAGGCCTGATGCGACCAGAAACCGGTCTCAAGGCCCATGCGCCTGAAAAGGTCGATGAAACAGCACATGACACGAGAGCCCGCGTCCTGGTCAGGCTGTGGCAGGTCATGATCAATGATCAGCAGTCTTTTTCCCTCGCCCGACGAGCGCGGGAAGCTGGCGCCCGTCACAGGCGCAGGCAGGGGAGAACGGGATTGGTAACGTTGCCATCCCGCATAATCAGGCAAGCCGTCCAGCAAGCCGGTCCTGCCAAGCAGACGAAACAGCACCACCAGCACCACATGCCCGCAGCGTGCCGGCAACGGCAGCAGGCGGAAGGCGTAATAGATGTAACGGATGGTCTTTTTGCTCACGATGCCAGTTCCCGTGTCGGGGCCGGAACGTAGCATGCGGTGGTGACGCCTGCCAGCAGTATCAGAGCGCAACTCCGGTCTCGTTGCTGCCGGGCGGCTGGCCCGGGGCATCAAGGGCGCCGCTTGAGAGAAGCAGCAGGTTTTTTGATTTATACTCGGCAGGCATTTTTTGATTTTTCCGACCACAAACAAGACCACGAGCAAGCCGGCTCATCCAGCAACGCCTTCACCGCACAGACCAAAAGCATTACTCCATGAAAGACACCCGCCCGCTCCTGTCCATCCTGATCCCCACCTACAACCGTGCGCGGTGTCTCGACGTGAATCTGTCGCATCTTTGCCGGCAATTGACGCCCGAGCTGGAAGAAAAAGTGGAAATCATTGTTTCGGACGACTGCTCGAAGGACAACACGGCGGATGTCCTCGAAAAATATCGCTCGTGGCCCTCGGTCCGCATCCTGCCCAATCCCTCCAACCTCGGCGCGGATCGGAATTTCCTTCATACGATCAACGAAAGCCGGGGGCGCTTCGCATGGCTCTTTGGCGACGACGAAGTCATGCTGGAAAATGGCCTGGCAAAAATCGTTGCAACCCTTGAGGAAAATCCTGATGCCGGCCTTGTCCACATCGTGGATACCGGCCACGAGACACTGGAAGCGTTTGACTTCCATAAGACTCATCCGGACCCGCAAGCACTCAAGATCACGGACCGCAACAAGTTCCTCGCCCGCGTTGGCTATCGCATCAGCTTCATGACATCGCATATTTTCAACCGTGAATTGAGCAAGGGGCCCCTCAAGCCTGAAGACTATGCCGGCACCAACCTGCTGCAAGAGATTTTCTACATCCAGGCCGCCTTGAGCGCCCCGTATAACCTGTTCCTGAATGACTATTATTTTTCCCAGCTCCTGAACAACACGGGCTCATACAAGCTGTTCCAGACTTTCGCCACCAACCAGCAGCGCGTATTCAAGGACTTTGTGCCCTACGGCTTTTCCCCCAAAACCATTGCCTCCATCAGCCGAACGATGCTCAAGGACTTTTTCCCGGTTTTCATCTTGCAGTCTCGTGTCGGCAACTTCAAACGCGAGCCCATCTTCAAGACCCTCGCCACCAACTTCTGGTCTTACGGATTTTTCTGGGCCTTCTGCTTTCCGCTCCTGTTAGTCCCACCACCCCTCAGAATCCATACGCTAACCTTCCTGCGCAAGGTGAAGCGGCTCATTCGCCGCGAGCTCCCGGAACCCGGGGCTTCATGATCAGAAAAATATTGAAGCGGCTCGACATTGACGAACATGTCGCGCATTCACTGCTATTGCGGAGCTGGTCCATTGTCTCGGGGGCCGTGCTGATCCTGCTGATCCCGACGACGCTGTCCAAATCCGAGCAGGGTTTCTACTTCACCTTCGCCAGCATTCTTGCGACACAGGTTTTCTTTGAGCTCGGGCTCAATACCGTCATCACGCAGATGGCCGGCCACGAAATGGCATTCCTGAAAATGACACGCGAAGGGCCAGCAGGATCGGCTACCCATGCCGACCGGCTACGCTCACTCTTCGCTCTTACGCAGAAAATATACCGTGTCATAGCCGGCCTGTTTTTCATTTTTGCGCTTGTTGGCGGTTTTCTCTTCTTTCAGAGTGATTTTGTCACCACGCCCCTTCACGCGGTTGCCTGGTGCTTTCTCGTCCTTTTCACATCGATCAATCTTTACTTCAGCCCTGTCCTGGCAACGCTCGAAGGCATGGGCCTCGTCAAGCAGGTGGCGCAACTGCGCCTTGCCCAGTCCATCTGCGGAAACATCCTGCTGTGGGTCCTGCTTCTCGCCAACACGGGCCTGACAGGCGTCATCGCCGTGCCCCTGGCGGCAGCCGTGGGATCCTTTGTATGGCTGTCTCGCTCCTATGGATGGGCGCTGTCGGCCACCCGCCCTAACAAGGAAAACGCCATCTCCTGGCGGCGGGAAATATTTCCGTTCCAATGGCGGATAGCCCTCAGCTGGCTCAGCGGCTACTTCATCTTCCAGCTCTTCAACCCCTTTGCGTTCAAGCATTTCGGACCTGAGGTCGCTGGCCAGCTCGGCCTCTCACTGACGATCTTCACGACAATCGGATCACTTTCGATAAGCTGGATAAATGCCAAGATCCCCATCATGACCCAGGCGATCGCCCGGCATGACAAGCCCGGATTACGCCAGGTTTTTATGTCAGCCCTTACCCGCTCCTCGGCACTCAATCTCTGTGCAGGCGCCGGCTTCATCGGATTGATCATGGTCTGCCAGCATTTCGGACTCAAGATATCCGAGCGCGTGCTGTCGCCCGATATATTGCTGATTCTCATGGCAAGCACACTTGCGAACCATGTCATTTTTTCGGCAGCGATATTCATGCGGGCGCACAAAGTTGAACCCATGCTGGCGAATTCGATAGTGACCGCCATCCTGACGGTCATCGCCATTTTCTTCGGCTCCAAAGCAGGCCTGCATTCGATGATGCTGTCCTATCTGGCAGTCATCGTCCTGGTGTCGCTGCCCTGGACCCTGATTCTTTGGCGTCAGTTCTATGAGAGGTCAAACCCGGCATGAGATGGCAAACTTTTTTTATCTACCCGATGAAGGCGCTGAAGATTGACCTCTTCCTGTTCCAGCTGCGCTGGCGCAGGGCAAACCGCCACAATCTGACCATGCCGCCTCTGGTGTTTACGACCCAGAACATCAGCGTGGGAAACGGCTCCTATGGTCCTGTCGAGGTACACCGCTGGAATGGCATCGGTGAAGGCTTGACCATCGGCAACTATGTTTCGATTGCCTATGGCACCAAATTCATCCTCGGTGGAAACCACGCGCTCGACACCCTTTCGAGCTACCCCATCCGCGCCATGAAATGGGGAGAGATAGAAGCGATCAGCAAAGGCCCCATCGTCGTGGAAGACGACGTCTGGATCGGAACAGACGCAATCATTCTTTCCGGACTGACGATAGGACGCGGAGCCATTGTCGCTGCCGGCAGCGTAGTCACGAAATCCGTCCCGGCCTTTGCAATCGTCGGCGGCAACCCGGCACGTATCATCCGCTACCGGTTTCCTGACGCCATTATTGAAAAACTGAAAACGATTGACCTGAAGAGGGTGATGGCACTACCGGATGAGGAGCTGCGTCCATTCACAACCGCCACAGTGACCCCTGAGTTACTGGACAGGCTCGATGCGCTCCTGGAAAAACCGGCCTCTGATTAAGGCCGGTTTTCATCCCGAAGGATATGGAGAAGGCTTTCACCATAAATGTCGTCGGGCTCCAGCAAATTACCCTCGGCCCATTCATTCCACGACTTGATGACGAGCAGATCATCTTTTGATGGCATTTGCATCACATCACGAGCGTGCCGCCTGAAAGCTTCCTCGGAAAAAGCATCAAGCACGACACCCCTGCGTCCATGCCGCGGTGTTGTATCCCAACCGGAAAAGAGCGTCGGCACGAACTTGGGATCGGCATTGTAGCCCCGGTAGATGTTGGTCATCATGCCCGGGTAAGAGTAACGGACAGGTCCCAGCCAGCCCCAGTTGTAACGACGCACAAGACGCTCCCGAACCTTCTGCAGGAAGTGCCTGTTCTCAAACATCGCCAAACTGTTGGTGAATGCGTCGATCAGGCCATTGTGCGCAAAGTTTTCAATGCGGATATCGCTGAGGAAATAAATGCCGTCCAGACCATCCTTGAGCGCCAGCTCCGTCCACACCGAATGGAATACATCGAAATCCGGAATATCGGTCGGCAAGTACAAACCCACGACGGGACGCTTTCCCACCATCATGTAATGGCCACTCAGGAAATGTGGCCGCAATGTCTCATAAAAAGCCCGGTAATCATCAGCGCCCAGATACTTTTGCTCTTTCAGCATGAGCCACTTTGATTTGTTGAACCAGGAGTGATTGGCCCAGGAAATACAGTATTTGATCTTGGGTGGATGCTGCAGGAGATTGGCGAGAGGCTTGTCCAGCAGCATTTCTCCGCCACCGAACCAGTACGTCCAATAACAAAAGGCTTCGACCCCATGCGCCTCTGCAAGCTGCCCCTGCATGTCAACGATTGCAGGGTCCAGCAGGTTGTAATGCCCGAGAGACGAAGGTCGCCGCAGGCGATGCCCTTCGTAGAGCGGCTGCCAGCGCCCCATCGCTGTCCACTCTGTATAGCCCTGCCCCCACCATGCGTCGTTTTCAGGTGTCTGATGGAACTGTGGCAAGTAGTACGCCAGGACTCGCTTCTTCAAGTGTTCTCCGAAACAGAAAATTCTGCCTGCTCGGCCCAGCGCAACGTGAGCCTGAGTCCTTCATTAAGAGTGATGCCTGCACGCCAGCTCATCAGGCTTGCGGCCTTTTCCGGCTGCCCGTACCAGTTGGAAAGATCCCACTTCCGGGGTGCCATCGAACCAAACTGAGCCGGCTCCGCGATAGAAAAAATCTCTGCCGACTGACGTGCAATCTCGCGCAGGGATGTTTTGGTTCCCGTTGCGATATTCAGCGACTCACCCGGCTGAGCCTTGCAAACACTGGCAGCAGCGACGAAAGCCGCCGTGCAGTCATCGACATACACAAAATCCCTTGAGGTTTCAGGGGCCGCCAATTTCGGATAGCCACCCTTGCGGCCTGCCTCGATGAGGCGAGGAATCAGGCGGTCAGTGTCCTCCCAAGGGCCATAGACCGAATAAAGCCGCAAATTAATGCAGGGAAATTCCTGTATCTTGCCGTAGTACTTGACCAGCAAGGATGCCGCCCCCTTAGAAACGGCATAATCGCTGTTTGGAATCAGTTCGTCCGACTCACTCGGTGCCTGGCAGTTCAGGCCATATTCAGACGAACTGCCTGCCTGAACGAAGGCTTCACAATCCGTTTCTTTCAGGGTCGTGATGAGGTTCAGCACGCCGATATAATTGACTGCCGCGATCTGATAAGGATCTTTCTGCCACTCGTACGCGCCGCTGGCAGCAAGATTGAATACGGTGCGCGGTCTGGTCTTCGCAATCAAAGACTTTACCGACTGCAGATCCGTAATATCAGCCTCGTGAATGGTAAACCCCATCTCGATCGCGCCGGATAGCCGCCAGCTTTTTGAACCGCTGGGGGAGCAAGCAATCACATCCTTTCTTCGCGAAGCGAGACTGTAGAAAAGCTTCGCGCCGATGAAGCCCGACGCCCCTACAATCAGGATGGGCCCGGGAAGACGGGACGCCTGATCAATGACCGCCTGATCCCAGACGTCTCCATAAATATCCGATTCGTGTGTCATTGTTGAAAATTTCGCAAAAGAGAAGCCAGAGAGTCCGCATCGAGCCCCGACTCATTCTGGTGGAAAGCCTGACTCCCATAACGCTTTGACGGGTAACCGCGGGCAGCGGCATGTGCCATCTGCGGAGCAAGGCCGGAACCGAGGAAGTGCAAGGCCAGATGCTCTCCCAGCCCGCCGCGCACCACGTGCTCCTCAACCACCAGCACACGACCGGTACGACGCACGCTGTTGGATAATTCCTCCGTCAACGAAGTGAGCGGAAGCTGGGAGACACAAAAAACATCGCATTCAATTCCCGACTTCGCCATCGCGTCGAAAACATTCTTGATCACAGGTCCGATGGCAATCACGGTCACCTGCCCGCCATCCGCCAGTTTGCGGATGGGTGCGAACGGCGGCATCTGCAAGCCGGCGGGCTTCACCGCAAAGCCCAGACGCAAATAAGACGGCCCTTCATAGGCCATCATTGCATCACAGGTCGCAACAACATCTTCGTTGAAAGCAGGGACGAAGCACTTCATGGCCTGCAAGGATGAAAGCACGGCAAGATCTTCAAGCGCATGATGACTGGCACCCATGATGCCATAGCCATAGCCACCGCCATTGCCCACGATCTTCACGTTGCGCTCATGAAGACATACATCCAAGCGGATCTGCTCATGAGGACGGAATACCGTGAAGGGGGCAATGCTGTAGCAGAGCGGGACGAGCCCCTGTGAGGCAAGTGCAGCAGCGACCGACACCATGTTCTGCTCGGCCACTCCGGCATTGATGAAGCGCTCTTTCATCGCCGCCGATACCGTTTCGAATGCCTGGAAGCCCAGATCGCCTGTCAGGAATATATGCTGCTCGTTTGATGCGAAGGTCGTTTCGCACCAGGAGGAAAATTCTTTACGCACCTGTCCGCTCCTTGAAGTAGTTCTCCACTTCAGCGAGCGCCGTTGCATATTGCAGATTGTTCATCGGCAGGTAATGCCACTCCATCCTGTCAGACATGTAGGAAACGCCGTTCCCTTTGATCGTGCGGGCAACAATACACTTCGGCGCATCGGGATTCTTGAAGCCGGCATGGGCCTGCTCAAGCAACTCGAATGAATGACCGTCATGAACCTCAACTGTTTCAAAACCGAAGCTCTGCCATTTCTCAACGAACGGCTCCGTGGCCATCACGTCGCTGGTACGCCCGATACCTTGAAGGCCATTGGCATCAACCACAACCGTGAGGTGAGACAGCTTATGGTGTGCAGCGAAAAGCGCGGCTTCCCATGTCGACCCTTCATTGCACTCTCCGTCGGAAAGCACGCAATACACTTTTGTCGGCTGACGCTTCAGCCTGGCCGCCAGAGCCAGCCCTGCCCCCAGGGAAAGACCGTGACCCAGGCTGCCGGTTCCAAAAGGAATCCCGGGAATTGCTTGGCCGCAGGGAGGATGCGCCGCCAGAAACGTGCCGTCCTTGTAGAAGGTTTCGAGATCCGCTTCTGTCAATTTCCCGACCGCATGCATGGCGGTATAGAGCGCTGCCGCCGCATGACCCTTGGATAAAACAAAGTGATCATCCTGTCCGAGCCGATTGAAGAAAATATCGAGAAGAATCTCGAGACAACTCAGCGACGAACCGATGTGGCCGGCGTTTGCCTGCTTGTACAAGCCCAAGAGCCGTAAAGCAGCATCGCGACGAATCAAATGAAGGGACACGATTCTCATCTACATGAGCCTGGTTGAACACAGGCAGGGGTTGTTCGGGGGTTACTGTACATCAGCACGCAGATATACCCATTCCGGCCAGTCCACTGGCACCAAGAGACCCTCAGGTCACCACCAGCACGAGCATAAAAAGGCTTCCTGAACCCGTCAGCGGTACTGTGAGGGCCGGCACAAGGGCGGCCATGCTAGCAGCCCAGCCTGTCTGCTGACCAGCGCGGGGCAGGCCACCTCGCACCGCCAACTCGGCCAGCGACACAACGCAGAGCGATGGCTCACCAGCAAGCACAGCCCACACGTGGACTCATGCCGCCCCATCGCATTCCGGCCAGCGGACTTACTGTCTCGACTCTGCCAGACACATTTCCAGCAGTGCCTTCCAGTCCGACCTGAACAGGGAAAAATCCGTTTCAATTTTTTTGCATGACAGCACCGAATGGGCCGGGCGCTGTACGGGCGTCGGATAATCAGCGGACGGAATGGCCGTGACTGCAGCCGCGCCTCCGGTAAGCATCTTTATTTCTGACGCGAAATCGAACCAGCTGGTTTCCCCCGCCGGGGTCAAATGATAAATCGCGTCCTTCTTCGGAAAGTCACCCGGATCACGCGCCGCCAGCAGCAGTTGCGTTACCTCGGCCAGCCAGCGACTCCAGCTCGGCGCGCCGAACTGATCACTAACCACTTTCACTTCCGGCCTGTCACGCAAAAGACGCTGCATGGTCAACAGGAAATTCTTGCCACGCGTGCCATACACCCAGCTCGTGCGCAAAATCAGGTGCCGCCCACCGACTGCCTGGATGGCACGCTCACCCTGCAGCTTGCTCTGGCCATAAACATTGAGTGGACAGGGCTCGTCGGTTTCCACATAAGGCATGCCCTTGCGGCCATCGAATACATAGTCCGTGGAGTAGTGCACCAACGGGGCATTCAGGCGCCAGGCCTCTTCGGCCAGCACGCCGGGGGCAACGCCATTGACAGCCATGGCCAGCTCCGGCTCGGATTCCGCTTTGTCCACGGCCGTATACGCCGCCGCATTCACGATCAAATCCGGCTCAACGGCGCGCACCACACGGACAATGGCATCGGCATCGGCAAGATCAAGCTCGGCAGAGCCGAGCGCCACCACGTCACCGAGTACGCACAAAGTACGCTGCAGCTCCCAGCCCACCTGTCCGTTTTTCCCCGTGAGCAGGATTTTCATGAAAACAGCTCGACTTCTTTCAGCGGCTTTGCCGCAATATCCTTGCCGGAAAGCTGCGGCACCATTCCGCTCAGGGGCCAGTCAATAGCAAGCTCGGGATCATTCCAGAGCAGGCTACGCTCGTGCTCGGGAAAATAATAATCCGTGGTCTTGTAGAGGAAATCCGCGGAATCGGAAAGCACGAGGAAGCCGTGCGCAAACCCTTCCGGCACCCAGAGCTGGCGCTTGTTTTCCGCCGACAGGATGACGCCATCCCAACACCCGAAAGTCGGCGAAGAACGACGCAGGTCTACCGCCACATCAAAAACGGTGCCCGACACGACACGAACCAGTTTTCCCTGCGGATGCTGGATCTGGTAGTGCAGGCCACGCAACACACCTTTCTGCGAGCGCGAATGGTTGTCCTGCACGAACTCGCGTTGCACACCCGTCAGCTCGGCAAACTCCCTTGCGTTAAAGCTCTCCAGAAAAAAACCGCGATCATCACCAAAGGTACGAGGCTCCAGAAT
>JACCDZ010834201.1_pt1 | contig 15835 bp, 14 predicted proteins | sample 7449551 | NCBI WGS metagenome assembly JACCDZ01 (sample SAMN15323452, study PRJNA562643) | freshwater metagenome | isolation source: river surface water | place: USA:Blue River Watershed | collected 2017-08-18 | reverse complement strand
GGCTCCAACACCGCCGTTGCCACTATCTGCCCACTATCAAATGCTTCATGTGCCCGAATCAGCTTCAACAAGTTTTCTCTCTGAAAACTCTCCCCCACCACCTCATACTCATATCCCCCAGAATCGAGTGAAGGTCTTTCACCAACCAAGATCTCTTCGCCGTGAATCGAATCGGATGCCTGCTTGATGAAGTCGACGCGCTCGCTCTTTTTTGCCTTAGCTGAGGAAGGATTGCGCAGAGCTAGGTAGGCGATGATTGCTACGAGAGGAATGAAGGCTAAGTAAGTGTTCATAGGTTTGAGAATCGGTCGAAAAAGGCTTTCAACTTATCGATGACGAAAGCCTTTTGAAGGGCATGCTCGAACCCTGGACTAAACATGTTTTTCGGGGGAAGTAACTTAATAACAGCGGTGCCCGCAGTCTTCAGCTCTCCATCCGCAAAAGCCTTATTAATAAACTCCTCGGTTGCACCCGCATCGAGATTCTCTTCCCTGATAATCTCGTCTAGCTCAACTTTCTTCTGATCAGCGATGAACTTGCGCCAATCGCCCTCAACATCCGAGTCGTTATTAATGGAATCCACGAACTTCTCAATGAGGTCTTTCTTGCTTCGAAGTGAGTAGCTAGAAAGCACGGTCTTACTGATTCTCGCCTTGATTTCTTTGTTCTCGCTGGCAGATGCCCCCTGGAGTCCACGGATCAAGATAAGAATGAAGTCGACATTGATTTCAACTTGCTTCACGAGCTCAATCTCGAATACCAAGTCTTCGACAATCGACTCTTTATCCGCGTCTTCAACCTTCTTCAGCCCCTGATAAATCTCAAGGTAAGTGCTCTGGTAATCCTGGAAGGTGCGCTCAGGAAGGAGCTCATTTCCTTTGAAATCATCAAACGACTTGAGGATGTTCTGTAATCGGAGAATCTTGTTGTACAGATTGATGAACTCTCGCTGCTCAGTCTCTGATGCTGGAAGTTCTCCGGGATTAAACTTCGTTGTGAGCTCCGAAACTAAAGCTGAGTACTCGTCGTAGTACTCACGGAACGGCTTCAGGATGACAATGCCACCTGCATCCTTGTTTCCAAAGAGCGAGATCGAGTCGTTGGTTGCCTGCTCGAGATCACGGAAACAGACGATGTTGCCGTAGGTCTTCACTGAGTTCAGGATTCGGTTAGTGCGTGAGTAAGCCTGAAGAAGTCCATGAAGTCGGAGATTCTTATCCACCCACAACGTGTTGAGCGTAGTCGAGTCGAAACCTGTAAGGAACATGTTCACAACAATGACAAGGTCGATTTCGCGCTTCTTCAACTTTTCGGACAAGTTGGCGTAATAGCCGGAGAAGCCCTCAGAAGAGGTGTCGAAGTTGGTCGAGTAGATCGCGTTGTAATCCTGGATTGCGACTTCCAAAAAATCTCGAGAGGAAGCGTCTAGGTTGCTCGCCTCGAACTCTTCGTCAGGTAATAGGCCATCAACTTCATCTTCGTTAGGCGCATAGCTATAGATGATGCCGATTTTGAGTCGTGATTCGACTGGCTTATCTTTTTGAAGCTCCTTAAAAGTGGCGTAGTAGCGCTTCGCGGCTTCGATGGAGGCAGTTGCCATCAGTGAGTTGAAGCCGGAGACTCGTTTGTTCTTGAGTGTGTAGGTGTCATTACGTCGAGTTTTTTGATCGAAGTGCTCGATGATGTACTGGGCAATTTTGGTGATGCGTTCTCGGGCCAAAAGCGCCTTCTCGGTATCAATCGCACTGACTTCGCGATCAACAAGTAGCTCGGGCATCTTGATGGTGTTCACATAATCAACGCGGAAGGGCAAGACGTTCTTATCTGTAATGGCATCCACGATTGTGTAGGTGTGGAGCTTTACTCCGAATGCCTGCTCTGTAGTACGCAGACTTGGGTTGTTTCCGCTCGATGAATTGGCAGCAAAAATCGGTGTGCCGGTGAAGCCAAACAGGTTGTAGTTGGAGAACGCTTTTTTGATTGAGACGTGCATGTCTCCAAACTGCGAACGATGGCACTCATCAAAAATCAGGACAACTCGCTTTGTCTGAATGGCATGATCCTTATTCTGTGAAATGAACTTCGAGAGCTTCTGAATCGTTGTGATGATGATCTTCGCACTTGGGTCTTCTAGGCGCTCTTGTAGCTGTTTCGTCGAGTTGCTCGCGTTAGCAGCGCCCTCTTGGAAGCGGTTGTACTCGCGCATCGTCTGGTAATCGAGGTCCTTACGATCGACAACGAATAGAACCTTGTCGACGGATGGCATCTTTGAGGCAATCTGCGCAGTCTTGAAGCTCGTGAGTGTCTTTCCAGATCCTGTCGTGTGCCAGATGTAACCACCAGCTGCGATGCTTCCCAGTGTCTTCTGGTTTTCACTCATCACAATTTTCTGGAGTACACGTTCTGTCGCAACAATTTGATACGGACGCATTGTCAGCAACATCTGATCTGCTGTGAATACGCAGTACTTCGTCAGAATGTTGAGCAAGCTGTGCTTAGCAAAAAAGGTCTTTCCAAAAGACATCAAGTCGTAGATTGGCTTGTTGTTGGCATCCGCCCACCAGCTTGTGAACTCATAGCTGTTTGAGGTTTTCTTGATTCGAGTGTTGCCACTGGCTTCCTTGATATGTTGATCTCGAACTGTGTTGCTGTAGTACTTGGTGTATGTGCCGTTGCTGATTACAAAAATCTGGACATACTGGAACAGCCCTGAGCCAGCCCAGAAGCTGTCGTGCTGATATCGGCTAATCTGATTGAAAGCTTCCCGGATGTCGACTCCTCGACGCTTTAGCTCAATGTGTACAAGCGGGATTCCATTCACAAGAACGGTTACGTCATACCGGTTCTTTCGAGCTCCTTCGACTTCGTACTGGTTGAGTACCTGAACACTATTGTTGTGGATGTACTGCTTATCTATGAGGTAGATATTCTTGCTCTCACCGTTATCCCGCTTCAGAACACGAATATGATCCTCTTGGAAGCGGCGAGTCTTCTCGAGGATTCCATCTTTCTCACTTGAGATACTTTCTGAAAAGAAGCGCTCCCATTCGGTATTACTGAACTCAACTTTGTTCAGCTTTTCTATCTGAACCTTGAGATTTGATACGAGGGCCGCTTCATCCGTAATGGGTAGGTACTCGTAAGCCTGATCTTTGAGTAACTCAATAAAGGCCGCTTCGAGTTCTGATTCGCTCTCGTAAGCTCGGGCTTTACCTGCCTTAGGATCGAGCTCTGCTACCACCGTATTTTCGGAGGTAATTGCGATCGGCTCAATATTCTGAAAGCTCACGCGACTTCCTGTTCCTTGAAAGTCAAAAGCTTGCCTCGGTAATACTCATACTGCTGGCGGCGTGCGGCAATTTCAGCCGGCAAACCTTGAACAGTGCTATTGAGAATCTCCTCGAAATTATTCAACACTTTCGCAATAACTACCTGTTCATCAATTGGAGGCAGTGGCACTTGAACTGACTTAACAATGTCAGCATTTAGGTTCGAAACAGTTCCATTACTCGCTCTCTGAGAAAACTCCATCTGCATGGCATGAGATTGAAGAACATGGTAGAGGTAGTCAGAATCCAAGTCACCTTCAAAGTCGCTAATAGCTAACCACCCGTCATGTATACACCCTCTGATTTTGGAGATATAGGGTCGTCCAAAGCTCATTGAGTTAGAAAGAATGAAATCACCCGGCGAAACGAGGCGGGAATGTCTGGCACCTTCGCTAGTTATTTTCTGGCTCGTGGAAGTGACGTACTTTTCACCTGGTTTTGTGTCCCCGATTTTTATCCACGGCACGCCATCTTCCAGATCCGTTATGAACTTTTGAATTGGTCGGGGCGAAGCCCCGCGTAGTATCGAGGCTACGTCACCAAAACGAGCCCACTTAAGTTCTTGGTTTCCGAATCCCAGCAGTTGATCACGATAGAAGTCATACTGGGTTTTCCTAGCTTCTAGCTCTGCTTCTAGCTCTGCTTCTAGCATTCTAAACTTATCAAGAATTTTTACGATTTCTAGTTGGACCGCTATCGGTGGCACCGGGATTCGCAACTTCTCGAACTTGCCTCGGGAAATGTATGGGATTGTTCCAGAATTTGACGAAGTCACAAGCTCAGGGGTTTTCAATGGTAAATAGTGGAGAAGGTACGTATTCAGCAACTCATCGCCACAAACGAGGCCAATAAATGTCTGATTAGTTATGAGTGGAGTCGTGGTTATGGCATATCTTCCCAAGGATGCACTACATGAAGCGATTACCGTACCTTTAGGCATCACTTTCAGATTCATTTCTAAGATTGTTTGCTTCGAAACTTTTAGGCCTGATCGTGACCCATGTATGTAATCACCATCAATATCTTCTATGCGACACCAAGGGATTTCCCCATCAAATACTTGTGGGCGGTCTCTCATTGGGACAATGAAATCGGAGCAAACTTCTGCAAGTTCCTTACTAGCAACTCCATTAGGACAAAGTTCTGAAACCAGCTTTTCAATGTAGTTCACTTGTTAGTGCCCTCTAATTCGGAAACAATCTTGTCAATCTCGTGGCGTAGCTTAGATTGGCGCACGACCATACCGGAAATTGCCTCGTTTAAAACCTTGATGTCGATAATTTCTCTGGTGTCTTCAGCAAGGACATAGCTTGTGACTGAAAGGTCATAACTCTTCTCAGCTATCTCAGCATGATCTACCTCCCGAGCAAAGAATTCTTCATCTTTCCGATCAACAAATTTGCCCAAGATCTTTGCGACGTCTTCGCCTCGGAGTTTGTTCGTTTTCCCGATTCTTCCAAACTCTCGTTCAGCGTTTATGAAAAGCACTTTGTTGTCTTTCTTTGACTTCTTCAACACCAAGATACAGGTTTGAATAGTTGTTCCAAAGAATAGATCTTTCGGTAGTTGAATGACGCTATCGACAAAATTGTTGTCCACAAGATACTTTCGGATCTTTTGCTCAGCTCCACCGCGATACATCACTCCTGGGAACTCAACAATCGCTGCTGTGCCATTCGTGGCTAGCCAGTCGAGGATGTGCATCGTGAAAGCCAAGTCTGCTTTACTTTTTGGGGCCAATACGCCAGCTGGTGAATAACGTGGATCATTAATCATCAACGGGTTTTCATCGCCGTCCCATTTGATTGAGTACGGTGGGTTAGAGACGATGGCCTCAAAAGGTTGGTCATCCCAGTGAGTTGGATCAGTGAGTGTGTCACCGTGGGCGATATCGAACTTCTCATAGTTGATGTCGTGAAGGAACATATTGATGCGGCAGAGGTTGTAAGTTGTAATGTTGATTTCTTGCCCATAGAAACCATCGGTGACATTGTCTTTGCCAAGCACTTTTGCGAACTGAAGAAGAAGTGAACCAGAGCCGCAGGCGGGGTCGTAGACCCTGTTCACTTTTTTCTTTCCAACAACCGTGATCTTCGCGAGAAGCTCTGACACTTCTTGAGGTGTGAAAAACTCTCCACCGGATTTTCCTGCATTTGAAGCATACATCGTCATTAAATACTCATATGCGTCTCCGAATGCGTCTATGGAGTTGTCAGCATAGTTACCTAGGGCGAGTTCGCCGACTGAGTCGAGTAGCTTTACAAGAAGTTCATTTCGCTTTGTGACAGTGCCACCAATTTTGTTGCTGTTTACATCGAGATCATCAAAAAGTCCCTTGATGTCGAGCTCGCTCGGATAACCAACTGCTGAACTTTCGATGTTGCGGAAAACGCGAGACATGGTCTCATTGAGGTTTGGATCGTTCTTAGCATCAGCTCGAACGTTGACAAAGAGTTCACTTGGGAGGATGAAGAATCCTTTTTCGAGAACAGTCTCTTTGCGTCCGAACTCTGCGTCTTTGTCGTTGAGCTTTGAGTAATCAAATTCCTTGATGCCAGCTTTGTGCTGGTGCTCGTTGAGGTAGTTGGTGAGATTCTCAGAGATGAAGCGATAGAAAAGTGTGCCGAGCACGTACTGCTTGAAGTCCCAACCATCGACGCTTCCGCGGAGGTCATTGGCGATCTTCCAGATCGTCTTGTGGAGCTCAGCTCTATCGTTGACGGACATTCCAATTACTCCTTGTGCTTTAAAGCCCAAACTTGGGCTCGATTTGAATCGCTAACCGTGAACTAACGCTACTTGGAGTAACTGACATTCACCTTGAACCTACTTTGGTAAATCTAGGTGGTAGATCGGCTTTAGTGGCATAAATGCTCTGCTTGCCTGAGGCAATTTTTCATAATACTCAGCCCAAAGAAGGAATAGTCCTTTGGCATCAAGGAGTGTAAGTCTCTTTGTTTCAGACTCTCGGGCGGTGCGTTCTGCATCAGATGAGAAGCCACCTGTGCAGATATAAAGCCCGATGTCCGTGTCAGATAAAACACCCAGGAAAGAACGCAAAGATTCGGCGCCCGCTTTATCTGCGCGACGCTTAACTTGAACCTTAATTCTTCTGCCGGTCGCACCAAGTGGATCTTGGAAGGCAACGATGTCCATACCGCCGTCTTTGCCAGGTGGTGAAATCCAAGAGACGTGATAGCCCATTCCTTCGAGTAGTGCGCCAATCAAATTCTGGAACTGATATGGATCCATACTCCCCAGGTACTGGGTGATGATTGCCATGGCGTTATCTTCCGCTTCTTCGATCGAAGCAACCATTTCAATTTCGCGATTTTGAGCTGGGTCGGCTTCATCCTCTGGCTGCCCTGAACGCCATTCGTTGTAAAGAAGGCTGGATTGCTGCTGAATTTCATCCGGAGTTTTAAAAGTAATTAGTGCTTGCTTGCCCGCCTCGGTGATTGACCAAAAACCTTTGTCCTTGATTAGCCAGCCGGCCTTTACCAGTGCGATTGTTGAGAATCGAACAATGTAGGGACGTCTGCGAAGACCGGTGCTTTCATACGAGTTATTTTCAAATTCATTTGCGGGCATGATTTTGTCGAGCTCTGCAAACAAATCCTTCCAGTGGAGACCTTCTGGATGGTCTCTCAAAATCTCAAGCACGTTTCGCTTGTAATGTCCCCAGCGCTCTTTACCGATTTCAGCCATGATCCAAGTCTGCCTGATTGGGATCCACGTCGCAACGGGCATTAGATCCGATTGGTAATTGTGATCCGAGAAGATCAAAAATGATCATATTTGGGGTTAATATTCCCAAATGCCGAAGGGAAAGGGATAAGTGATGACGGGCATCCTCTATCGCAAAGGTGACGGCCAATGGATCTCACCATCTGACTCAGGGTATGCAAGCGAAGATCAGCTACAAGCAATGATCTCGGAATTTCCTGAATTGCTTCCAGGTGTAAGCCCAGACTCCTTTGTTTGCAGAGAGTTCAACACTGATTCAGGTCCTATTGATAACGTAATAATCAATTCTAAGGACGGATCAATCACACTTGTTGAATGTAAGCTCGCTAAGAATCCTGAAGTTAGAAGGAAGATAATTGGCCAGATTATTGATTATGCAGCAAGTATTAGCAAACTTTCTTTCGACGAATTCCATCAACGCTGGAGAGATCGTGGTGGTGCAGATTTAACGTCTATAGATTCGGCGAAAGGTCCGCTCTCTTTAGAAGTGACCAACAACTTGGAAGCTGCAAGATTCACACTATTGCTTGCTGTAGATGAAATTAATCAACCTCTCAAAGAGATGGTTATCTACTTCAATAGAAAGACTGATGCAAGCACTCGGGTCGCTCTTATCGAGCTTGCTCGTCACTCCACCGGTGACACTGAAATACTTATTCCTCAAACTTTTGGTTATGAAGCTCTGAAACCTCAAGTAGATGCCTACGAACAAAGGACTCCCTGGACTAAGGATGAATTTGCGGCGTGGCTAGCAACTAATGAACCCGCGAGCTTGACCAAATTTGAAAAACTTATGAGTACTTTAGAGGCAGCTGGCCACAGCTGGGGTGGTACAAAGTCAGAGACTCCTTCTGGGGCTATCTGTGTTAAAACTTCCAAGGGATTCAGGTATCCCCTTGTTTTTCACACTTTCAGCACCGCAACGGTTGAAGTTCGATTTGTTGATTACAAAAAAGAGGCTTATGTTGACGAGCTGCTGGCTGAATTCAACAGCATCGAAGAGATCAAAGCAGATTCGATTAAGGCAAATGGTTATGGGGCTAAACCTAAGATTGAGGTTTCAAGAACTGATGATCCAGATATTGCTAAAGCACTCTTGGGTCTTTGCGCTCGAGTAGCGCGCACCTAGTACAAAGTTTAATCTTTCGGTTTAGTCATCTTTGCGATAAGAGTTAGCGCCTCGTCTTCAGTAAAGCCTCCGGACATTAGAGATTTATAGATCTCGTGAAGCCTGATTGCTGACTCCTCGAGAGCGGTCAGGCCGTCAAAATTTTGTAGATTTTCCATGACCTCAATATTACGGACGGGCACTGACATTGAAATAAGACCTCTTGCCAAGAAGCCAATAGCCTCCAGGCTTATCAAATCACTAAGAAATTACTTTTCGGCTCTCTCGGACCAATCACGCTCAGGTAAGAACGCTATTCGATGTGCAATCCGGAAAATGAAGAAGATTCCATAGAATGGAATGGCTGCAAAAAAACAGTCAAACCATCGGTACCCAACTTTGGGCGCCATAATTGCAAGGGACCCGAGAAGTACAAGGATTGTCACGCCCCCTTCGTAATCGGGTGAGCCAGATGCAACCATCAAATCAATGACTAAAGCTCCAATATAAAGTCCTAGGACTATTCCAATTGTCTTAAAGGTACGCATCGTTTTTCCTATTCCTTTGTGGCGCTCTTGGAGGAGCTTCCATAGTTACTGGAAAGAAGAATGAGATCATCAAATGTATCTACTTGGAAATCAAATCTAGGCGGAATCATTGACACATGAGCCGCATCAATTGCATCTCTTCTTGCGTGAATATTTGAATCACAGTAGATAGCAGCAGCGGCTGCGTAATTACTTTCGATAACTTCTATTTTAGCCACGAGCTCTTCACGTGCAACTCTAATTATGTCTTTCGACAAGAAACTTTGAGAGGCTATCGAGTCATACTCATCGACCAGAGATTTTCTGGCTTTTTCCAAAGATTTTAGTTCTCTCTTTACAGCCCTTAATTCATGTTCAAGCTGCGAATGATGCAAGAATGCCAGCATTGCCGCCACCCCAATAAACGCAAGTTGCAGAAACAAGAAAAAGCCAAATAAAAATACTTTTTGACCCAGCTCGTTAGTCACTACATTGAAGTTTGCAAGCTTGTCGAGTGTTTGCCCTGCTCGCAGAATCGCGAGAATGATTACTGCAGTGAACACAACGGTGGAGAGTGGAATCAATAACTTAACGACCCAACTCTCCTGCGGACGTTGACGGTCCAATTTCATTTTCAAGGTAATTCCCAAAATGTGTGCAAAGACAACAGTCAAGAGACCAACAGCTGCAGCAATGATGTAAGCAATCCACTCTAAATCATTAAAAAGGTCAATCAGCGCTGGGGCTGTGATGAGAATTTCACCGCTTGCAAGCAAAAATAGAACTGGGAAATAAACCAGATCCGGAATTGCGCGAAGCCGAGCAAAGCGCCCGACTGGATTCTCTTCTACGTACCCATCTATCTGCGCCTGAATTGCATTAGCTCGCTTGATTGTTCCTTCAGCTTTTAAATTCTGGAAGGTTATTTGTGACTCAAGAAATAGAAGTCGATCGTCTCTGGATACCGCTTGGCGAATCGCATTCCCCAGATTAATTCGAGTTTCACTCTGAAGAATTTTTGCGCGTTCCATCGCTCGCTTATGCAGTTCGATGAGGAAAGGGACAGAGTCAGCTCCCCATTCAGTCGTTGGTTTTTCGGATTTTCCATCTCGCCGACCACGTTCTGAAGCCAGTTTGTTCCAGGTCCATTTACTCTCTTTGCTGGGAAGAGTTGACTTACGCTTCATACGAACCCCTTTTGCGTTGTGTGGATTGATACAGAATTTCTATTGATTGGGAAAAAAACAATTCCAGAACGATTCAAGTTGGCGCGGGTATTCGCCCGTTCCATTTTTTAGAGCAGATATTCCTCGAGGATCGATGTCGAGCTTCTTATTTTCCTTCAGGCTACCTAGTTCAAATTCTCGTCTGTACTCCTCAGCAAGAGCACACGTGTCAGTAGCAGATTGGATCCTTGCCCTTAAATTACTTGGGCTATTTGAGCCTAAATTATGATCACCATCGGTTGCTAGTGTGACTTTAATTTTGGAACCTTTGAAATCTTTTCGGAATTTATCAACTTGAGAACTAATTTTTGATAGTGCCCCAAAGACATCTGAGGCTTTTTGGACACCCTTCTGGGACTCCGAATCTATGTATTCCTGAAGTTCTTCAAAATTAGACAAACTATAAACGGCCATGCGGCACATGAAGCTTGAGTAAACATCTCTGACTCGTTCAGAACTCCATGTTGGGAGGAATATCTCGTTGAAATCATTAAAACACTGCTCTTTTGTTATCGGATCACCAGCGTCTAATTTTTGGATCATATAATTCTGATATTTTTCGGATAGAAGACGCCAAAACTTCTCGGTGCGAGTGTTGTTATTTTCCTCATCTACGTATTGGAATAGATCGTATACGACTTGTTGGTCTTGAAGAGCAAATTCACGTAAAGCTCTCGAATTTGTACCAACAAAGTAAAATTTTGTAAGAGATGGGCCCTTGATTTCATAAGGAGAGCCCAATGATTCCGAAGTCATATCTTGGGTTAAATCCTCTTGAATCAACCGGAATTGATTCTTAACATCGCCTGAGCCTGAAAGATCTAATAAGTAAATTTTGATTTCGGGATCAGGAAGAGCCACTGCTGTGCCCCCGCACGATGAAAGCACGATCGAGCCCAGAATCAAATATCCGAGTGTGGCTAGTCGAAAATCCTTCAGCTTCTTACCAAAGTCCGCCACGGGAAACTTGGGATAGCGAGATGACTTTAGCCTCATGTGGGTAAGTATGTATGAGCTCACCGACATTGGGGTAGCCCGACATTCACTGGCGTTGCCTGTAGGGCCATATATGCCCGTTTTCGATCAGTCTCACCCAATTCTTTTATAGGCAAAACCGCCTTGAACCAACCTGGGATAACCCACCTGACTCCAGGGGTGAGGCTGGGCGGCCACAAATTCTTCCCAGAGCCCAACGGGTACGTTGTAGTACTCATAAAGACCACCGCTAGCAAACTTCACCGTCATCACAAGTGAATCAGCATCAAATCCTGCTGCCAACACATTGCTGGAAGAGATGGGTATTAATTGCCCCTTTGTGCCAACAGGACTTTCTGCGACTACTTTCCCGTTAGCAGAAGCTGGACTCTCGGGCGCCGACGTCCCGCAGGCGCTCAAAATTAATGGAATTAAAGGGGCAAGGAGAAATAATTTCTTTTTCACTTCTTTTCTAAACTTTCGACCACTGCACAGCCTGAAATTCCTTCGGATTGAACCTTTCTGGCAAGGCTTGTAATCGCATCCAGTGACGATCTTGAAGAGGTAGCCCAATAGCTATATCGACTTTCTTCTAGTTTGGTTTTGAAATTCATGAACTTTGAAGAAAAGGACAACTCTTCAGTAGTTGCCGTGTGAAGACTCCCCTTTCTAAATGAAAATGACGCATAACCTAGATCTTCAATTAATTTCTTAGTAGAATCCAAAACAACTGGTTTGAAAGCAGCGCTGGCATTAGCATTTTCAGATTCCTCAAGGAGTGCCTTAGCCGACGCGTTTAAAGTACATATAGCGTCATAGCTAACTTTCTTACTAATCTCTTCCATGATCGAATCCATACTGCCCGGAATTTTCGATTTAGTCGTTGAAGGCAAGGGTGTGGGTGAAGTTTTTTTGGTTGGATTCACAATTTCAGCTAAATCACATACGGTCTGAACAATTCTTTCTAAATCGCTCTTCAAAGTGGAAAAATACGGGTCAGAGGTAGAAATCATCCCCTGTCTGAGCTCTGCAGTTTTTATATTCAAACTTCTTGAAAATATTTTGAGATCTGCATCTGTCTTCAGCTCTTCTGCACTTGGATTCTTTTGTGAGTCTTTAAATAGGCGCTCATCCGAAGCCACGTATTTCGCGTTTTCGTTGAATAATTCTAATTCTGGAACTAGGTCTTGAGGGATTGCTTTCTTCTGGGAAATGTTCTCAAGCACTTCAGAAACTGGCTGCAATTTCTGCTTAAGTTCGCAGGTTGATGACAAATAAATTCCGTAGGTTATGTTGTCCAATCGCTGCTTTGACTCTGCGGCTAATTGTTCGGAGAGTTTTTCTTGCGCCTTCGCTTGCTTCGCTTCTTGCTTGGCATCCTGACTATTTTTGTTTATCCCCCAGGCGACAACCAGAATCGCAATGAGAACCCATGTGATGCGCTTTCTATTCATGGTTTAAGTTGCATCTGGCCGTAGTGCGCCGACAATAAAAGTTACAAGCCAGGCCGCAACACCAAGAGCCAAAATGAAAAGTGAATAACCAAAACCTTGTCGGAAAAGCGCGATTACGAACGCGACTGGCGTTGCAAAGCTCATTGGAGTGAAGGCAGTGCCGATTGTCCGAGGAAAAAGGAAGATGCCAATTACTGTAAGGACTCCAAATATCGCGAGCGCTCCACCAAGTCCTGAGCTAAAGAGTGACTCCCCTGAAGTGTCAACTGTCCAAGCGGCTCCAACGTATGAAAATAAAAGACCTAATCCAGCAATAAATCCGATCATAAGGAGAGTTTAATTAGTTCTCGGATCAAATGGAAGAAAATCCAGCAGAAGGCATGAAAATATTCCAAGCTTTTGTGGACCAGTCCCTACATTCTGCATTCAATGGTTCTTAGATTGATTCGCTTGACAGCAGATCCATAGCCTTTTGGCGCACCGTAGAAGGTTATTTCAATTTTGAATGGTCCACTGTTTCTGATTGTGTCTGCATGCCCCCTACCTGAAAAGCCTTTATTTCCGGTTCGAATTACATCCATTTCAACTTCAACACTATTGGTAGTCCCGTCCGGTAATTCAGGAGAGCAGGAAAAGCCATTCACATACTGCACGGAAATGGCTGAGGCAACTCCTTGCCAAGTTCCCATGTAGTAATCATCTTTGGGTGTTCTGGTTATCCACTTGTAGGCGAATTGTGAACCGTCTTTCCACTTTGTATACCCAGCAGGTATCTTGGCTTTCGATGCACCAATTGCGTGCGACGGGGAAAGCGTCGACGCTAGAGCGAGAAACGCTGATGCGAAAACCAATGAATGTCGCTTAAAGTTCAAGAGACTTGACCCCCCATTCCTTCAGGATTTGGTAGACCTCGTGAGGAGATACGGTAAAGAACTCTTTGTCTTCTCTAAATCTTTTGGCTGCAAAATGATTATGGAGCCTTACTTCAAGTTGCCTCGCATCCTTGGTGAAAATTCTATAGTGCTCGATATATTCCGTTGGTAGTCCGGCCTGATCTAACTCTTTCAATCGCTCGGAAGGATCACGTGTGGTAAAACCAATTTTGATTAAATCTTCTTTCAGGGATGGATTCGAAATCACATAAACATAGCCCGCATCGGGATTGACTTCAGCAACGGCGGCGGTTTCCGGAATTGAAGGTTCCGAGAAATAGTGACTCTGCGCCTCTTGAATGATTTCCGCATCTGGAACTTTCACTTCTTTGACTTTGATAAGAAGAAGGGGAATAAACATTAAAGGCCCCAGGAATAAGGTTGGTATTAGCCAAGCCCACCAACGCCTTCCTTTTTTGTTGGCCAATATAGGCACGGCGACCATTGATGCCAGAATAAGGAAGGCGCCTAGGTCTGAACCATTCATTCCTGAAGGATAACTATCGTGAAGCTCAAATCAAGGATTGACTGAGGATTGTCAGTCGTCATCCCTATGATTCAAGAATGAATGCTTATCCAGTCGTGCAAACCACTTTTAGTCCTCACATCTGGGGAATTGAAACTGATACCAAGGCAAGACTGATCCACCAAAAATGCACTTGCGGTTGGAAGGGGCGCGTACGTGAGTTTGATGGTGCGCTATCGCTATATGACAATGCGTTTAATTGGGCAAGCCATTTTGATGTTTCCAAGTGGTCAGATCGCTGATTTGTCACCCCTCTCCCCTAATCTCGGGGCATGAGTCAAACACCTGCCAATAAGTTCATAGCTGCAATGGTCATCGTTACTGCTCCCTTTGCCATGGGTGCTTTCTTTCTCGCGTGGGCGCCTTCGGCTCAATATGAGGCTTCGAATCCTGAGTACGACGGATATGTGCAACCGCGGAGCATTGAGAAGTTAGTGGAGCGCACGCAAGATTCGACGGTCACCGTAATTTGTAGGACTGGCAAGAATTCGATTTCTCAGGGAACTGCGTGGGCGATTGATTTAGAGAATGGCAAGGATGAGAAGTATCCGACTTCGCTGATTACCAATCATCATGTGATTGAGGATTGCATTCCGGCGGGTGGAAAGTTAACTGTGGCGGAGTTATTTAAGAAAGAAGTTCCTGCAGAGATTGTTAAGTGGGATAAGAAGAATGATTTAGCTGTGTTGGCGACGGGGTTGAAGTTAAAGACGCTAGAGCTCTCTGATTTTGATCCGTGGCCAGGGTATTGGGTGATGGCTTTGGGAAGTGCGGATGGGTATGAGGGGTCTGTGGCATTTGGGTCGGTGCTCAATTCAAATGAGAATGAGATTCTCATTACCGCCAATATCTCGGGTGGAAATAGTGGTGGGCCGCTTGTCGATAACGAGGGCAAGGTTGTTGGAACCACGAGCTGGAGCAGCACGAAGGAGCAGTACAACGGGGCGATGTCTCTGAATGCGATGTGTCGCAAGATCATTAAGTGCGATGGGAAGTATTACTGGGATTACGAGGAGTAAATATTTCCTAGTCGCGTGCATAAAAACTCGCCCAAATTACGGTGATACCTCTATGGCTCAAATGGGCCCACTGAGGGCGAGGGTTGAAGTGTTGATTAGTCTGAAACGAATTACGGTTGCATCTGTAGTGGCGGCGCTCTTTGCGGCTGTGGTTGTTGGGCCGGGGGCCGAGGCGGGTGGGCGTATTCCGTCGACAGTGCCGAACTTTGGTCTGTATCTGCAGGAGAGCTTCGATCTCAACCTCGAGCCAGATAATTTCTACGCCAATGCTGATGATCCAGATTCAGACAAGATCGTTCGTTGTACAGCTGTTGATGATGAGCTTTGTACTCAAGCGACAACGATCATGATGATTCATAACTTGCCAGTTTGTGCAGTTGATTCATCATTTGATTGCATCAAGGCTGTCTGGGCAGTTGATGCGGCGGGTAAGAAAATTGAGGGTGAATATCTCAACGCGCTTCCGGTAAAGGGAGATACAGATCGTGAGGCAATTCCTTCGCTGAAGTTATCGGCTGCGCGAGGTTTTGGTGGGTTGTGGAAGATTCCTGGAGTTGTAAATAGCGGTGGGACAGAGAATTACTTTGTATCGGCGAGAAGTAATGGGTGGATTAAAAAATCTTCGGGGGCTGCGTTAAGTCTTGATCAAGTTGGGTTTGGACCGTTGATGACGGGAATTATTCCGGTCAAGCCTGTAGCTGGTGATTACGCACCAATGAAGTCGCGTCCGACTTGGGGGCGATTGGGAGCGACAAATGGAATGGGACCGACGAATACTCCGCAAGGTGAGCGATGCACAGTTACTGATACTGGGGTCTGTCAGCTTCCGCAAGATTTTCCTGCGACATATCGTTTTGGAATGTCGGTGCAACTAACTCAGAATATCAATGGGTGGTTCCATGGTCGTATTGCACTTCCATCGATTGCAATAGAGAAGTCGGGCAATGGGCAGTTGATTTCGATTGAGGCTGAGCCTGTGAAGATTTCTACTT
>JACCDZ010436701.1_pt1 | contig 15835 bp, 17 predicted proteins | sample 7449551 | NCBI WGS metagenome assembly JACCDZ01 (sample SAMN15323452, study PRJNA562643) | freshwater metagenome | isolation source: river surface water | place: USA:Blue River Watershed | collected 2017-08-18 | reverse complement strand
GGCATACGATCGCGTGGACCAATGATACATTTTGATGATGTTGGACATTTCTATAAACGTTGACACCACGTCATTTTTGCATTGGTTTGCATCAGGACTCGCAAAACGAACTGTTTTTTTTATGTTGTGGTTGTTGTTGTGGGATCGCAAAGTTTTTTGTCTTTGTATTATTAGTTTTTGTCCGTGTCCGTGACGACGACGAAGACGACTATGTTTGTATCTTTGCTTTTCTGTGTATTTTTTTGACATGATGTTTTTCTTTTCTTTTCTTTTGTTTTGTTTTGTTTTTCTTTTCTTTTCTTTCCTTTTCTTTTTCCTTTTAATCAACCGTTACTAAAAAATATGGTTTTCATTATGGAGAGAAAAAGAAATCACTCGAGTTCTAGAACCTCGTGTTCTAGAACAAAAACGAACAACTAACATACAAAAAAAGAGTGAGAGAGAAGAAAAAACATCTTAGAAAGTAATGCCTGCATCATTATTTTATTTTATTTTCCTTTATTGCTTTAATTTTCCAAAGCATGTACAATAGTGTACGCGATCGTGAGCTGTTTGGAACGGCTGCCATCAAATACAATGTACGTTTTGCTGCCGCAAATACACAAGAACATCGAGAAGCCAAAGAGAATGTCCAACGAAAACGCAATTGGTCCGATCGCCGGATTATATTATCGACCCGGCAACGAGCTCTCGGGATTTTGATGCATTATTTATTGCGGTATACGCGAGCCACGGAAGCGCGGAGAAAAAAGAGAGCTGAAAAATTCATCTCCATTTGACTTTTTTTTGTTTGTTTTTGTTTTTGTTTTTCCATTATAAATTTAAATAAAATTCATTTTATTATTCATTTTTTTTTAATCTTTATTCACCTGCTCGTTGCACTCGCAGGTTCCTTACAAACCAAACACAAATGAGTCAAACCTTTCGTTGTTATGCAACAAGATCATCGACGATCCTGAAGTTTTCAGGGGTGGCCGATGCCACCATCGAAGAATACATGGCGTCTCTTCCCGACGATGTAACACAACTACAAATTCAATATGAAAACATTCCCGTGTTTCCTTCGTTGGCGCGTTTTCCTTTCTTGCAGTCATTCTTGTTGATATCATGCCAGACAGAAACCTTGCCTTCGGATTTGGGACAAAATACAGAATTGCAGACACTCAATGTAAGTAGAAATCGTCTGACAACGATGCCCGATTTGCGGAGTTTATTCCAGCTAACCCAAGTGTCCATGCATAACAATGCCATCCGCGATGTCTCTTTTCTTCCCAACAATCTATGTCATTTGGATGCTGCGTACAATTTGATTGACGATTTGCAGCCTCTCGCGAACTTTGTGAATTTAATACATGTAAATGTCCCCCATAATCGGATTGTCCGGGCGCCCCCTTTTACCATTCGATTTATGAATTTATCGGAGAATCCATTGCATGTCTTCAGCGGCCTTGTCGGCAGCTCCTCGAAAGGATTCGATCTTTGGATAACAAATACACCCATTCATGCAATTATGAAAGAAATCAATTGGAGAATATTGGGTCAACCCGATCAAAATTTTTCTGCGCGATTGCTTTCGTCCATTATGGCGGGTGCGCGATTGCTTTCGTCCATTATGGCGGGACGTTTGATTTTATATCAAAGATGGAATGAAAAAGAATATGCATCGTCCCTTTTTGCGTGTTGGATGGAATTCCTGGACAGATTGTATCGTTTTCGTTGGATGTTTCATGTGGGCAAATGTCGTCGTCGTTTGCGTCAATTTGCGTTTGGCGTCATTCAACGATTTGCCGAACGCAAATATCATCCCTCCGAGTTGCAAAAACTCATGGACGGGTGTGCTTGGGAGAAGGATCCCCATGCCTCTCTCATGGAGGCCGTGGAGAGATGGTAAGTCCTCGACCCATAAGGGAGAGGCATCCTTTGGTGAAGTCTCGTTCTGCTTCGCTTGTCGAAGAGGAGAGACATCCTTCGGTGAAGACTCGTTCTGCTTCGCTTGTCGAAGAGGAGAGACATCCTTCGGTAAATAACGTTTTTTTGTTGCTTTTCTTTGTTTATTCATTTTTTAATCTTTATTCACCTGCCTTGTGTACTCGCAGGTTCACCACCAATTTTTCTTACGAAAAATTGCTTTAAAGATAAACTTTATAAACCTGAACTGATACACCAGTGTATCAGTCCAGGTGAATAGAGGTTAAATACATCATTTTGTTTAAAAAGACAAAAAGACAAAAAGACAAAAAGACAAAAACAAATACAAAAATGACAAGAAAATATCACTGTCATAATAATGTTCATCTGCAATTAGGAGGAGACAATGCGAACTCCATCGAAGCATTTCTTGCATCTCTTCCTGATGACATCCAAACCATACAAATCGAACACGAAGATATTCCCGTTTTTCCTTCTTTGGCGCGATTCTCTTTGATGACAAATTTTCGATTGATTGGGTGTAATACAGAAACCCTGCCTGCGGATTTGGGCCAAAACACGAATTTGTGTTTTGTGGACGTATCCAACAATCGGTTGGCAAACATGCCCGATTTACGCACATTAACCAATTTAATATTCTTGAATGTAGGTTACAATTTCCTGACAAATTTGTCGTGGATGCCCACACAAAGTATTGTTTATTTGGATGTAGGGAGGAATCAAATACGCGATATGACGCCCTTGTCCGCCTTGACCGACGTGCGCTATTTGAATTTACAACACAATCGGATTGAAACGATGCCCGTGGTGAACTCCAATCACATCCAAACCATCGATTTGACGGGAAATCCTTTGTGCCCCAAACTTAGACATGTGGCGGCAGAAAATTGGTTGATCCCATTCCATCATCATCATCCTGGAAATTATATTGTTGGTTGGGATTTGATTTTGACGCAAACACCCATTCACCACATGATTCGAGACACGAATTTAAAATTTCTCACACATTCGGGGGATCTGACAACAACATTCTATAATAGCATTCGTTCTTCGATTTACTATGGACAATTGATTATTCTCCAGGAAAATCAAACGGAATTCCATGCATTTTATATGAAATTGTTGAATCGATTGTATTCGTTTCGTCGAACCTTTTATTTGGGGAAATGTCGACGACGATTGCGTCATTGGTTATTTACCCGCGTATTGGAACCGTTGATGGAACGCAAATATCATCCCGACAAATTGGCGCATTACATCGATCATCATCCCGAAATATTAGATCCTATGGAAATTGCCGAGGCGGCGTTTTGATCTTTTTTTTTTGTGTTGTTTTATTTTGTACTTTAAATACCATCATTCTTCTTCGTTTGGTTCCGCCATTTCGTTTGTTTTTCTTTTGAGGATGGCTACTACTGCTATTATTGCTATTATTGCTATCACTTGTCAAACTGGATAATAAATTAAATCTTTGACTTTTTTTGGGAGGTGCTGCTGCTGCTGCCCGCTTCGCGGGCAGCAAAGAAGTGTCTTTTTTGGCACCTTCTGCATCAACGTGAAACGAGGACTTGGCAACAATGAAACGTTTTTCGGGATTTTTATTGAAAAAGTCACAAGAATACTTGGTCGCATTCATATAATTTGCAAAATTTGTATTTTTAAAAGCAATAATATACATTTGTTTTAATGCCTTTTTTATTTCTTGACTTGTAAATGAGTCGGGATCAATTTCCGATTTCCTTTTGCCTTCCAACTTGGCGTTTTCCCTTCGTAATTGTTCGACTGCGGCATCACGCATGCCATTTAACACCTCGGGGTATTCGAATCCGTTGATCAAATTAAGAATCATGATACCCAAACTATAATAATCGCTTTGAGGACACATTAAATATTGAAAGCGTGTTCCGGGTTTTTTGGGGTTTTCTTTTATCACAGGGTAATCATCCATATAATATGCGGTGCCTTTGCGAGTTGAACACGGTTGCCCTTGGTAATCAAATTTCGTCAAAAATCCCATATCAATGTATTTGATGCGGACATTGTTGGGATCGCTGACATTGCAAAACACATTTTCTTCTTTGATATCCAAATGAACATATTGCAAACTATGCAAAAAAAGCAACCCTTCACACAATTGATTGATGATATGAACCACTTCGTTTCGGTCCGGATCGTTTTCATAATGTAACGGTTCCAATCCATCCAATTCTGCCATGATTTGACGATTGTCAATATATTTCGTCATCGAGATCCACGGACGATCCAACAATTGCAATATGAAAAAGCGATGTGTTTTGGTTTCATTGTCGCCGTAATCATGCATACACATCAAATATGGTTCGCATTGGGCACGAATCGCCATTAAATTATCCAGTTCGTTCTCCGATGCCGCATTCAACGCAGATATTTTCATGGCATATGTCGAACATTCTTCTTTTTCTGCCTTTATATTCTTGTTTTTCTTTTTCTTTTTATTCTTATTCGTATTATTGTTACAGGAAAATACTTTGCCGAAGGATCCCTCGCCCAGCTTTGTAATAAGTGTGTAAATTCGTGTTTCATCCGGATACATTTTGCTTTGGATTTCGATGGAATCTCCGGGTTGGAGCATCGAAGGAGGTGCATGTGCAGGTTTCGCCGTAATGGATTCCGTAGGCGCATCCAATGATGATGATAGTGATGGTGATGGTGATGCCAATAAATCCGCCAACAATGAAGGGGCAATCAATGGATAACTCATTTTTTACTTGTTTATTTTTTTTTTGAGTGACAACAAACAAATATGTGTCTAATTAAAACAAAAACAAAAACAAAAACAAAAACAAAACAAGAACAAATTTTCTTTTTCTTAGTTACAGATAGATTACATAAACATATATATATACATAATTTTTTTTATGTGGACTCTATTGGCCAAAATGGTCGCCTGTATCGCCAACGTTTGGTGTCTGTATTGAAAGCGTGTACACCTCCTCCTCAGCAACTTGGTCAAGGAGTAAAAAAAACTTCATCAAGTAGTTCAAGTAATAAATCAATGACTAAGAAAAATCGTCGTAATAAAAAGGGTAGTTTCTTTTCAAGAATTTTTGCGTAAATTATATTTAGATTGTGCAACCATAAAATCCTCATAAAATGTGCATTTTACTGATTTTTTTGATTTACATAATTTCTCAAATTCACAAGTATAACGTATACAATCGAATCTTTCAATAGAAGACATATCCATTATATTTCGTGGATACTTTTTACATGCTTCTTTACATAAATTAGACAATATTTCACAATCCATTTTATTTCTTGTATTATAAATAATATTCTTTTTATCCTTTATTCATATATTTTATAGTATAATCAATTTTTTATTTTTATATAAAACAACATAAAGAAACCATTGTATTTATAGTGTGCAATGCACAATTATGCCTTAGAAGCTCACCAGGTAGAGCATTGGTCTTGTAAACCAAAGGTTGAGGGTTCGAATCCATTCATTCAATCTTTTGATTTATAGGAGGAAAAAAAAAGGGAAAAAAGAAACAAAAAATGGAAAAAAGAAACGAAAACAAATCTGTCTATTTATAAATTTTCCACCGGAATGCCTTCGACTTCCCAAAACTTGTACAAAATCATTTCATCACTCACATCAAAATGCACAATCACCCCGTCGGATTGGAAGAGACGTTTGACCACACCGATTTGACCGGTGTCTACCACACGAACGTATTGTCCAACATAATTCGGTCTTGTGGCAAAAAGCAACTCACAATTGTACGCCAAATTTCTCCAAAAATGGCGGAAACAAGAAGAATCTGACATTTTGTTATAATTAAATTATGATTGTTTCGTGATTTTCAATATAATTATTTGATTGGGGCGCCGAAGGCGCCCATCACCCAAAATATTTGAAAGATTTAACATACGGTTTGTTTCCAAGAAATGAAAAGAAAGAGAGAAGAAATCCATATAAATTGGCACCAATATATGTTTGGTTATTAAAACTTTCTATTGTGTTTTATCAAAAAAAAATTATAAACAACCCAAAAACAAAATGTGCATTAATTGTAATCTAATTTGTCCCGTGATTGATTATTATGCCGATGCCGTTGGTGTCGAGCGACGCAAGTATGTGGCGGCCTCCAGCAGTTTAAACCACATTCATTGGGATCCCGACGTTGTTTCCAAAGAAAATTTCTATTTTGCGTCCAATCAATTGTTGAATTACAAGACGTCGCAGTGTTTTCGTTTTGGCAAGTGGGACGAAGTGCCCTCCATCGTCGTCACCCACGAAGGACACGACGTACGTTTGTACGAATACTGTTATGATATCATCAAACCCTTGCCCCACGAACTACTGAAACGCATCAATGTCTCCTATGACAACATGTATTTTGAACTCTTTCGATGGAAAGACGAACCCGTCGACGAAAATACGTCCATGTTTTATGCGTCGGAAGAAGCTGAACAAAACAACGACGACACCCATCTTATTTCTTTGGCGGATTTTCATTCCAAAAAATAATACGGGTAAAAAACAACAAACAAGATGTGACTATTTTCTGGATGCCCCCCCCCCCGCCCCCAAGCCATGCACGTATGGAAACGCGGTCATGCTAAGGGGGGTATTTACTAAAACCATTTATTTGTCATTGGTGGTCCAATTGTTGTGGATAACTCATGCTGTTTTCATTGAAGATATTGCTTTGTTGGTCGCCGGAGGGGTCAATGCTGCGTTTACTTTATTCATATTGTCTTATATGTGATGATAATGTGAACTCCGTTTTTCTTCCTTCCTTTTGTTTTCTCTTTTCTTGTTTTCCTTTTGTTTTTCTTATTCTGATTTTTTGTCACAGATTGTTGTTTCAATCAATTAAAAATGGACGACACTTTTTTCACAAACACGAACACAAACACAAATGACGTCATCTTATTGCATGGTGATATGATGGAACAATTGCCTACCGTAGAGGCACATTCCGTGGATTTAGTCTTGTTGGATTTGCCCTATGGTCAAACACAAGCCGTCTGGGATGCCCGCATCGATTTGGCCCAATTGTGGCAACACTTGAAACGCATCGGCAAACCCACCACGGCATACATTTTCTTTTGCACCACCAAATTCGGTTTCGAATTGATCAAAGCCAACGAAAAATGGTACCGGTATGACATTGTCTGGCAAAAAAATCGCCCGAGTGGCTTCTTGAATGCCAAAAAAATGCCCATGCGATCCCACGAAATGATCTACGTTTTCTATCAACGGTTGCCCGTGTACAACATCGCCGACAACCACCGGTATGAACCCCACGTCTTGCCCAGTCACTCCGACGTCACCTTGTATGGATTGGATCGACAAACCCGCGTCAAAAATTATCAATACACGCCGACGTTGCCCGGATCGGTGTTGTCCATCGACGTGGTGCCCCGACAAAATATGCGACATCCCACCGAAAAACCCATCGATTTGTATAGTTGGTTGATTCGGTATTATACCCGACGGGGAGACGTGGTCTTGGATGTGTGTTTTGGGAGTGCCAATTCCGCGGTCGCCGCCCATCGCTTGCAACGTCGATACATCGGCATCGAAAAGGATGACGTCTTTTTCCACAATGCCAGGGGGTACATGACGACGTCCGTACCTGTCCCCGTCACCACCACAACAGAAGGACACAACGTTGTTGCTATTGCAGAAGCCGAAGAAGAAGCGGAAGAAGAATTAGAAGAAATTGAAATTGAATTATAAATACAAAACATTAATTAAATGGGTTATAAATCCAAACTTCTGATGGAAACCATGTATTATTTTCATCATATTGAAACCCTTTTCCATTTAAAATATTTTTCAAAATGGGATCTCTTAAAACAATAGAATGCTTCGGAAAACGTATTGAAAGAATTGTTTTTACATGTATTTCTGCATGTATTAACTGATTTTTTAAAAATTCGACTCTATAACGGCGTTCTTTTGGTGTGTTTTTCTCGAGATTTGTTAAAAAACACATTCTTTCACGATTTTCCATCCATAATTTATTATAATTTTCATAATTTTCTTGGCTGACTTCATAAAAATATTTCACATTGACAATCATTTTTGATTAATAATTTAATTATGAAACATAAACAAGTGTTAGATTGTAGTATAATTAAATTATGATTTATACGATAATACTTAATCCATAAAAGTAATAAATAAATTTAATTTAAACTGCATGACATACCGCAACAAAAAAACATAAATACAAACAATTATTTCTTCACCAAAACAAGAGGAACCAATTTATATTTTGTTGTTGTTCTCGTTCTCGTTCTCGTTGTTTTGTTGGAATGTTTATTATATACATCGTCGTGGTGACCGTTTTGTTGATGACGTTCTTCCTCTTCAATGGGATCATTTTCTAATAACAACGCCGATGCCCTGGTTTCTTTTTCTCTGACATTCATGGTATATTCGTGGGTATATGCCCAGAATTCTCTTTCTTCCTTTCTTGAAGGCATTTTGTTTGTGATTTGTTTGTGATTTGTTTGATATATGAATGAATCATAAAAAACAAACAAATTATGCAAACAAAAATACATACTCAATACAAAAGAAACAAAAAAAAAACAATGGATCCCGCCTCTCTTTTTTTTTCCTTCCATTTTGGGTTTCTAGAAGAAAAAAAACAAAATAAAGGATCCATCCTCACTTTTTTTCCTTTATATTGTTTTCATTTTTTTTTAATTAAAAATAATCAATTGAATCATAATTTAATTATTGAAAACAAACAAAACCAAACAAAACAAAACAAAACAAAACAACAAACAAAACCAAACCAAAAATGAGTGAAGTCAACGAAGAAGTCAACAATGTTATTGTGGTGGAGGAGAAGGAGGTGGAGGAGAAGGTGGAGGAGGAGCAAGAAAAAGAGGAGTATAAGCAAAAAGTGGCCAAGAAGACAAAGAAGAGAAAGGCGGAGGATGATTACATAAAAGTCCAAGGAGTTGTCTTATGTGAGGAGGCGGGGCAATTGCAGTTGCATGAAATGAGTGGATTTGAGGATGCAATGAGATTGTGTTTTGGGAAGGAGGGAAGATTGTGGGTGGATAAATTGAAATTGAATGAGAAGGACCAATATGTCGAGGATGGGGAAGTGATGTATGAGATGAAGAAGTGTCAAGATAGATGGGGATTCGATGAGACGATTTTGTTTTTTCCAAATAAGGACATCTATTTGGATTTGATGGAAAGATTGGAAATGGAATTCCAAGAGGAATTGATGACGGGAGTAGAAGTCGGCTTTGTCGAGGAAATGAATGTCCGCTTGTCGATGAATGGTCCCCGAAGTACGGCCTTTGCGAATTTATTGAAGAATTTGAAGAGTATTTATAATGGCGAAAAAGTCTTGGATGAAGACGGCGATGATTTATTGGATTTAAAGGAAGAAGATGCCGAGGATGAAGATATGAAGGTCATGGCCGCTTATGGTTTGTATTGCGAAATGTTATTTTAAAAGAAAAATACCCCCCGGAGCATCAGTTCAGGTGAATAAAGATTAAAAGAAAAATATCATTTTTTTTTAATTGTATTTTTATTGCATTTTTTATTTTTTAACAAGAAGATGGTAACTTTTTTTTTAATTACAAAAACATATTTAAATAATTAAAAAAAATAGAAAAGTTTGAAAGAAGCAAGGAAAAAAAAAACAAACATCAAACACCACAAAATAAAAAACAAACACAAACACAAACACAAACAAAACATCATTCATGGAAGTCTTACAAGATGCAAGAGAATTCAGTCGCAAAGGATTCTTAGGACATGTCTTCAACACGAGCGAAGAATCCACCGCCGAAATGTTGAATGTGTCCCAGTATGCGGCCTTGGCGGTCATTCCCGTGGTCATCCTCAACAAAATGGTACAGCGTTTCATTCCCGAAGCCGATCCCGACAAATCCAGTCTCGAAATTTTAGTCGAAATCTTGATTCAACTCGTAGCCATGTTCTTGGGCATTCTCTTGATCCATAGAATAATCACCTATGTCCCCACCTACAGTGGCTTCAAATACGAACATTTGACGCTGACGAATGTGGTATTGGCCTTCTTGGTCATCGTCTTGAGTATCCAAACCAAATTGGGTCTCAAAGTGAACATTCTCTTTGATCGCATTTCGGAATTGTGGAATGGCAACGACGAGAGCGGCAACCGTCGCAACAACGTGCGAAACAAGGTGCGTTTTAGCGAGGCCATGACCGCCCACATTCCCTCCCAAGCCGATCATTTGGACCACGGAGGCTACCAAGATTCGGTGTTTCCCCCCGCCCCCATCGCCTCGACGCGTCCCTCCAATGGCACCTATGATACCATGATGCGAGGCAATCCGGGTGGTAATACGCCGGGTCCCATGGCCGCTAATGCCGTCCTTGGTGGCAGTGGATTTGGTAGCAGTTTCTTCTAACCTAACAACCAAGAAATATGGAAACCACATTTTTTTTGTTTCTTTATATAACTTTTGTTTTTCCTTACAAAAAAAATTTATATAAAGAAATTGAAACCACATTTTGTTTGTTTGGTATGGATTGCTATCTTATCACTCTGCCAAATTGAAGGCGCGTCGTAACTTGGATGTTTTGCGTTTGATTTCATTGTTTTTGGCTTTTTTGCTTTTTTGCTTTTGAGAAGAAGAAGATTTTGATTTTTTTGCTTTTACTGCAGCAGCAGCTTTTGGATTGTTGGTGATGCGTCCAAACGCCCCCACCCCAAAAGCAAGAATATTCATGGCATTAAAATAAGCATACACTTCGTACCCGGTGAGATTGGACACGGCCGATCCGGCAAACCCGTAAAATCCTCGTGCATTGGTGACTACGGCGGAAAATATAGCATCCGCGTATCCATTTTGTAGACCACCGGTCAAATTTCCCAAAAAGAATATATTCTTTATGTAACTAGCGGCATCCAAGGCGAGTCCTTTGATGTGTCCAGGATTGGGAATGATGCCCGCGGTCAGATTGCCCGTTAACCAGGCCGGCATGAAATCCGTCAAATACGACAACAAATACGACAAAAATTCGCAAAAATCACCGATGGCGCTCACCGGATTTCCCATCACTCGCGCCAAAAACATGATCAATTTGTTGCCGCCAAAATAATATTCGAAGCGTTCCTTCGAATTCACGGGATATTTTCCCTCTTTTTCATTATATTCCTGCATGTTTTCGCCTTTCAAATCGTAAACTCTATCACAATCGAACGCATGACGCAAGACGACTTCTTTGAAAAAGGCATAGGCTCCTTCCGGCCGATTCGCATACTTTAAAAGAAATGTTTTTGCGAAGGTAAAGACATAAGGCGAAACAAATGCAAAACCTGTCCCAATCATGGGTATGACCGTTCGACCGACCGCTCCGTAACCAGTATATTCGGCGAGACCAACACCCAATGGTTGTGCAATAGCCATCAGCTTGTTGACGCTTATTTCCACGCCCCGCACATGCAATGTCGTATTGAGAGCAATGGCTTTTTGGTACAATTCTTGCATAAAGGTAACCATTGTCCCTTGCCATCCACATCCGACAAGTCTCCCTTCTTTGTTCATATAATTTGCTTTTATCTTGTCTATGCCCACATCAATGATTCGATGGACGGCTTTTCGTTGCGCCATGTCCATTCCTTCTTGCAGCACTTCTTTCGCCAAATTGGCTCCACCTTTTTGTGAGGGTCCAGCAGCAGCCGCATGGTTCGCAATCGATTTTTGGGCGGCATCAATGACGTTGCTTGTGGCATGGGCATCTTTTTTGGCTTGCGCGGTGAGAGGAGCCACATTTGTGATATTATCAATGATTTGTGCCACATTTTCTTCGCGCGTCTTTTCGTTTCCAAACATGAAGCAATACACATCAAAACAACGTTGTTCTTTGTTGTAACACTCCAACGCAGCGGCACATGCCCGACCCAACCACGCCGACAAAACCACCGGATTCAACAAGACGGGCAATATCATACAAATGATTTCGTTGACATACCGTTTCAATTGTCGAAATGCATTGCGAAACATCAACATCGCCGGTCGCGCCGGTGCATTGCCCAACAACTCTTCGGGATTTACTTGTTTGATAATATCCCCTTTTCCAAACAAACTTCCCACAGAATTGAAAAAAGCTTCCATTGGTTTGACCACGTTTTCGGTCAAAAAACTACCCTCGTATTTCAACGCATTCAGTCGGGAATGGTAGGCATCCCACGCCTTCATCGCCGCGCCATACGACAAACATTTATCAATAAGACCAAAGATGACAATCAACAATATCAATCCCATCAATATTTTGCCCCAATGATTGTAGATGAATCGCGCCACCGCACACATGACTTGCCACACCATCATGACGGCTTTCTTCGATATGTCCACCATGAATACGGCGAGTTTCCACAACGTCGACGACCAGGGGGTTTGCAATTGGAAATCCTCTTCCGTTAAGTTTAACATGGATGGACTGGCGGCGGCGGTTGTGAAATCGGACGATGACGATGACGACGGAGAAGAAGAAGAAGAAGAAGAAGCGGAAGAAGAAGAATCGGCATCACGACATCCCTTCTCCGATGACGCAATGATGTCATAAATGGCCTGATCGATGGTCCCATTGTGGGGATACAAGGTCTTGTGACGTCCAAAAATCCAACCACTCGGTTTCTTTTTCTCCCGCAATACTTCAAACACATACAATGCCAATTCGGGCAACAAGATCTGTTTCTTGCGTTTCTCCGACATGTGTTTTTTCTCCCTCTCATAATAGGGAGCCCGATGCATGGCCACTTTCGTCAAAAAGGCATCGTGACCCACCAATTCTCTGCGTATGGCATCGGCACACGCCGGACGTTCGCGCATCTGTTGACAAATAAACATGAACGCATTCGTCACCGTACTCGAATGATACATGTCCAGCCGGATTTTGCGTTGCCGACTTTTTGTCGACGACAAACGACCGAATTTCCGCGTTTTGTGTTGTTGGCCCACATGATCGTATTTCTTGATGGCTTTGGCGAATTCCACGATGGCCGCCGTCGTGTACATGTCCTCGATGGCATTCACTTCGGTTTCCGTCCATCGTTTTTGTTTGACACGTCCCGTTCGGTGACTATAGTAATTGCATATCGAATCGGGCATTTCCGTGCACCCATCCGCTTCCGAAAATTGACAACGTCGCACCCCCAATTCACCACATTTCAATTCGTCTTTCCCAGCCGCCGTACAGGGAGTGTCATAATGGTTTTGATCCTCGCGACATTGACGTCCAATCCATTTCATGTAATTGGCTTTCGAAAAATAATATTCTCTAAAATCCGATTGACTGTCTTGGAACCATGCCAGCAAATATTTGTTGGTGAGTTTCTTCTTTTCTTTGTCTTTCTCTTTCTCTTTCTCTTTTTCTTTCTCTTTTTCTTTGGCTGCTGCTACCGGTTCCTCCATAGCTTATTTTTTTTGCAACAAAATTCAAGAACAATAATACCAATACGGATCCTATTTTTTTTCCTCTTCTTTTTCTTTTTCTTTTCCTTGATTTTGTTTGTCTTCCATATATAATATTTTTTTTTGCCACCTTTTGTCGGGTTTTTTTTTTCGTAAATATTATATGAGTGTATTTTGCTAGTCGCCGCCATATGATGATGATGTCATATGAAAGAAAATGATGACGGGGTACATATTATATATTGTGGGCTGGTTGGCTGGTTTATCTTCCACCATAACCAATTTCCAAGGGAACACGACCAATGTCGGGTTCAATGGTGCTCTGCATCCATGGACCAATGTCCGATTTGGGAATGACCGGGTCAGAACGCAATTGCAAATTCGCGTTGCGGAGTGTCTGACCAATCGTGTCTAAACCAATGTGATAACCGGCTTGTAATAAATCGGGGGTAGCGCCCGCATTCATCGAGGGATTGAGTGCCGCCCATTCCGAATTGGCATCGCTTGGTAACAAATCGGTGGGATTGGCGACGGGGCGCATGGCATAATCGGCACCCGCCACGGCAGCACCCATCGAAGGAGCCGGAACAACATTCTGGGCACTCGTTTCTAAGACGGTGGGTTCGCGGAGAGAATTGGTTTCGGCACTATACGAATTGGCGGGGGGCGTATCAAAATTGTCTAAAGTATAACTCTTGGAAAAAGAATAGGAATACAAGGCAAATCCAATGAGTAATAAAATGACGGCGATGATCAATTCTTTGCGACTAAAGAATTTGGTGATTCCACTGAGAATTTCGGAAAACATGGTTTTTTGTTTTTTTTTTGGAAAAAAAAATTGTTGTGCGGGAGGTGGGAGGTGAATGAAAAAATAATTTTTTTTTTGAAAATTTAAAATCCAAGAAACGAAAAAGTATAATCTTTGTTTTCTATTTTTTTCGTTTTTTTTTCTTTGTGTGTGTGTTTTTTCTTGCGTCAATAATTTTATTTTTCCCTGGCAGTTGACACCCGGCGATTTGACCTCAGATAAAGTGAGTGTCGAAAGACGCGGCTCGTCTCTCGAACATTTTTTTTTTGTTATTATTCCTTCGCGCGTCACATAATATTCTCGATTTTGTTATTTATGTCATCCATGTCATCGTCGTCATCATCACTTTCACTCATATCTTCCAACAAATACAAATTCTTGATTCGTTTGGCCTCTAAATAATTCGTCAATGCAATCATTTTGGCTTCTTTCGCCACAGCACGGGCTTCCTTGTACATTTTATAATAAATGTCGTTTTTCGATTTTAATTGAATTGTGGATGACGACGACGACGACGACAAACCATCTTCTTTTTTCGGCATCTCTCCTTCGCCTTTACCTTCTCCTTCTCCTTCCAAAATAGGTAAATCCGTGATTTCTTCCAACAAAGAAGTAGAAGAAGTTGAAGAAGAAGTTGAAGAATTTGAAGAAACAGAAAAAGTCGATGCCGGGGTCGCCATCTGTTCTCCTAAAGAAGATGTTTGTTGACCATTCGTATCTGTTTTGTCTTCTTCGTGTTTTTGTTTTTGTTCGGAATCTTCTTCCTCTACGGTTGCCTCATTCTCCTCAATCGATTTGTTGTTGTTTATATGGGCGTGGGGGGTTGAATCCTCGTCATTGTTATTATTATTATTAGGTACTGTGACTTGGGGTGGTGTAGGTGTGGTTGGTATTGTTGTGACTAGTGGTGGTGGTGTCCCTTTGCTCAATAAACACGTCTCAAACATACTCCGTTGACGAACCAACAACATCTGTTTCAATTCCACTTCAAATTGAAAATTACGCAAACTACATCGAATGCCTTTGAATTCAAAAATCACCAAACATTGCATGCCCTCGGACACCGTGTCCGGATCGATTTCCTCTTGGTCTTCGTTGTAGACCTTCAAATCGCATTTTCCCCCTAAATTCGTGACCGGCACGTTCGCCCGAAGAAGAAACGATTTGCGCGCCTTCTTATCCATTTTATACAAAGGCATCATCGAATTTTCAATGTCTTCCTCCTCCAACGCCGTTTCAAACCATTTCTCGCGGTTCTCAAACAAAATCGATCGCGTGGCCTCCTCCAATTGGTCCAGCCACTCCAAAAATACGTCGTCGTCCTCGTTGCTAAAGGCGAAATCGCAATACATTTTCTTTTGACCCGATTTCGTGAAGGCTTGTTTCACCGTGCACTTCGGTGCTTGGAAATATATGGGCGACTGTGTCTTGGACACGATGAATTTCATAAAATAAGCACCGTTTTTCGAAATCGGATTCTTGATGGTCATGTCCTTTTTCACTGCCAGCAAATCCTGCACATTGTAGATTTTAGCCATGTTCTTTGTTTGTGTGTGTGTGTGTGTTTTTTTTTTGGGGGGGGGGGGGAATTGGTTTTTTGAAAATTTTTTTTTAAAAAAAAAAAAAACACCCATTTTTTTTTTTGTCTTTCCCATTTTCCTT
>JACCDZ012079879.1_pt1 | contig 15844 bp, 15 predicted proteins | sample 7449551 | NCBI WGS metagenome assembly JACCDZ01 (sample SAMN15323452, study PRJNA562643) | freshwater metagenome | isolation source: river surface water | place: USA:Blue River Watershed | collected 2017-08-18 | reverse complement strand
TTGGATCCGTAATTAAATCTTTCTTTTCATTAAGAAGCTTTTCTGCTAAATCTGGAAAATTCTCTAGAGCTTTTAAGAGTTTTTCTAAATAATATTGATTCGTAATTAAATCTTTCTTTTCATCAAGAAGCTTTTCTACTAAATCTGGAAAATTCTTTAGAGCTTTTAAACATTCTACTAAATAACTTAGATCCGTAATTAAATCTTTCTTTTCATTAAGAAGCTTTTTTGCTAAATCTGGAAAATTCTCTAGAGTGTCTAAGTATTCTGCTAAATAAAATTGCTCCGTAATTAAATCTTTCTTTTTATCAAGAAGCTCTCTTGCTAAATCTGGTAAAGTTTTTACAAGGTCTAAGTATTTATATAAAATTATCTTTGACTTAATTGAATTTTTCTCTTTATCAATCAGTTGCTTTGCTAAAAGCGAAAAATTGCCAATAAATTTTAGATCGCGTGCAAGTCTTGCGAGATCATATTCATAACTCTCATCATTGCAATCAAGTAACCCACTCTTTTTTTTGTAAATTTTCTCAGCCACATCGGGTGAATTTTTTAACAAAGACAATATTTGCAACAGGTCTCCTTGCTCCTGAATTAAACTAATCTTTTCATCCAGAGCTTCTTCGGCTAAAGTGGGTGTGGCAAATTGTAAAAAAATACCTAATTGACTTATATTCGAAATATCATTTTTTTGAGGATCGATAATTTTTGCAGCTTGCTCTTTGGGCAAAGATCGTAAAATTTTTTGCAATTCCTCAGCATTATCATATTTATTTATAAAGTCCCAATCATCAGCAGTCAGACCAATCCTCTGTATCTTTGTTTTTTCATCTATAAATTGCCATTCCTCTTCTTTTAAGCAAGATTCATAAACCATTCCTAAGTGATTGCCGAGCAAACCATTTTCGCAACCGTTACTTTTTGTTAGAAAATCAACTATTTGGCTTTTTTTCTGATAATTAATTACCGCTGTTTTATCGCGAGAAATATTTAGTTTTTTTGCCAAAGAAAAATCGTTTTTCTCATCAAAATTGGTTAACTTTTTTAAGTTATTAACTAGGAATTCTTTGCTCTTCTCGCTGCCTTGTAGATCTTCAATTTTTTGTAACTTTTTTTCTTCACCTTCATTGCAGCATAAAAATATCTCAAAACCCAAAGATTTTAACTTGGTAATTATTGGAACTGAGTTCTCTAGTTTAAATGGGAAAAAGAATGATTTAGTGATTATTAAGCTTTTCTTAATCGCTTTATTGGAAGGTGAGGAGATATTTTCAAAAGCTTTGCCTTCAAGGGCGGAGGCTGGATTAAAAGTGGCAGCGGGCGAAATGTTTTTTGATTTTTTAGAATCAAAAAAGAATAAAAATTCTGGCAATTCAATTCCATTATCCAAAACAACACCTTTTTGATCAAATGATGGCATAAGAAAATTTTAATTTATGGAAAATGTAAGGCCAAAATAGCTAAATCTTGCAAGAGCAAATTTATGAGCTGCGCCTTTGTAAATAATGATTTGACGGACGTTTTAATTTTGCTGAATAATAAAATATCCAATAAGCCTTCTGATTTTCAGAAAAACTTATTGGATATTTTAGTAAATTTTAATGACAGCGAAAGTAAATCAAAGAATTTATTTTTTACCAAAAATGCCAGAAAAAACTGATTTGATAAAAGATTTTTGGCTTTCTTGGTTTTGATTGTGACGCCTTTTGTTACGATTTCGTTTTTTGAATTTTTCGTGACGATTCCTTCTATTTTCTTGATTAGCCCGATTATCTTCTTGCGCAGAATCATTTTCTTGAAAATATCCATCCATATAACTTTTTTCTAAGCCAAGCTGATTTACTTTACCTGTCTTAACTTGCATCTCTATTTCCCTTCTTTCTTCATCCGACAAGGCTTTGCGCTTCTTAATTGTAAAGCCTTGATTACCAACATCATCGCTAGGATGCATAAAAATATGAACTTCATAGTTTTTTTCAGTCGCTAGAATTTCAGCTTTTTTGAAATTCATCATGTAAGCAATAGTTTCTGGATTTGTGTAAATATAAATTACGCCAGCTTGTTTATCGGCACAGGAATGGCGAATTGAGCGCAAAATACTTACCGCAAGAATCTCGACCGAACGAACATATCCCGTTCCACTACAATGTTTGCAAGGCTCTGTTATTGTTTCAAAGAAGCTTGAACCGAGTCTTTGGCGCGACATTTCCAATAAACCAAAAACACTGATTCTGCCAAGTTGAATTCTGGCTCTATCATTTTGAAGTTCATCTCGCAAAGCTCTTTCAACATTGCGACGATTTTTTTGGTCATACATATCGATAAAATCGATAACAACCAAGCCAGCTAAATCGCGTATTCTAAGTTGTTTTGCAATTTCCTTTGCTGCCTCAAGATTTGTATTAAAAGCCGTTTCTTCTACACCACTTTCTTTTGTGGCTCTGCCAGAATTTACATCAATTGCCACCAAAGCTTCTGTGTGATCTATTACAATTGAACCTCCAGAAGGTAAGTTTATTTGTTTTTCGTAAAGTGCGGCGATTTGTTGCTCAACGCGATATTTATTAAAAACTGGAACGCGCTCGTCATGAAATTTAACATTCTGGCTTGCGCTAGACATTGTAAGGCGAATAAAGCTAGTTACAGCATCAAAAGCTTCTTGGCCCTCAACTATAACTTCGGAAACTTGCTCATTATATACATCACGAATACATCTTTTAATAACATCATCTTCGGCATGAATAAATGATGGGGCTTTGGAAGTTTTTGCCGCCTCTTGAATGCTATCCCATAACCTGCCTAAGTAATCGCAATCACGCTTTATCTCTTCTGGCTTTTTACCAACGCCAGCAGTTCTGATGATGACTGAGCGATCAATTGCAATATTTAAATCATTAAGAATTGAGCGCAAAATTTTGCGATCACGAAAATTATCAACCTTCTTAGAAACCCCTCCTTTATTGGGAGTATTGGCCATCAAAACGCAATATTTTCCAGCAATTGAAATATAGGTTGTCATTGATGCACCTTTATTTCCGCGCTCTTCTTTAGCGCATTGCACTAAAATGAGCTGACCAGGCTTGATAACATCCTGAATGTTATAACGACGATAAACATTGTGAATATTGCCGCGATAACCAGCAGTTTCATCTTCTACAGAATAAGAGCCAGTTGTGATCGCTTCACTAGATTCATCTTCCGAGCGATCTTCATTTTCATGCGATTTTGAAGATTGTGCTAATCCTTCCTCATCTTCTTGTCGCTGAGAATTTACGCCAACTTCGCCCAATTTTTGCTTTTCGCTTTCTGGAATTTGGTAATAATCTGGATGAATATCAGCAAATGGTAAAAAACCATGGCGATCTGAACCATAGTCAACAAAAGCAGCCTGTAAAGAAGGTTCAACTCTTGTAACTTTTGAAAGGTAAATATTTCCTTTGATTTGCTTTATCGCAATCGCTTCCCGATCAAAATCTTGCAAAATGCCATTCTCAAGAACCGCAACGCGCGTTTCTTCGCGATGAGCCGCGTCAATTATAATAGTTTTTGTCATTGTTTCTTAAATTTTGCCTAAGAAACAGTTTTTTCTAAGCGCTTACAGCTTGATGCAGAGGAGATGCTTTAAATGAAAATTTCATGAAATTTGAATTCAAAAAACTTAGAAAAAATCTGCTAAATAGACGGTTAATCTTAATAAATTTGAACTTACCGAAAAGTTCTTGGTGTTTTTGTGGTGTTTTTTTGGGTTGTTGATTTTTGGTTAACTGGTTTTGATTAACTTTTGGTGATAAAAAATCAAAAATTTAATTAGAGGTTGGCAACTTATAATGCCAGTTTTATTTCTCATTTTTCACATTTGATTCAATCCAGTCAAAATAAGGCTTTGAGCCTTGATTTGTCTCGATCAAAATGACTTCTGGCAAGTCATAATTATGATGCGAAATAATAGAATTTTTGATTTCTTCAAAATGCTTTTTTACAGATTTTATTCGCAATAAAACCTCTTCGTTATTTTCAATTTTACCTTGCCAAAAATAAGTCGAATTAATCTTAATAAATTGAATGCAAGCTGCAATTTTTTGTTTAAGCAATAATTCGGCAATTTTATTGGCCTCAGAAGAATTTTGAACGGTTGTTTCAACGATAATAAATTGATTTTTCATATATGATTAAACTTTTCTCTCATCGCGGTTTTGTAACAAAAAGAAGTCCTGAAAATTCGATAAAAAGTCTAGAATCAGCTTTTTTAAAAGGCTTTTCTGCGATTGAGTTTGATATTTGGTTCTCAGAAAAAAAATTAATTTTAAGTCACGACTCTCCAAATCAAATTACTCTTAAAATGGCGCCTCAATTAAAAGATTATTTTAAATTTGGGAATCAATTGAACTATTGGTTAGATTTCAAAAATCTTGACGAAAAAAATATAGCTGAAGCCTTAATCGAAACACAAAAAGTAATTGATGAGAAAAAAATTGACTTATCAAAAATATATTTTGCGCCATTTATTACAGATTATCAAAAATCCGAAAAAATTATGCTAAAAATTAGAAAAATTTTTGGCGAAGAAGTAAATTTTGTTGCCGTGTGTGAAAACTTAAAAGACCGAGACGAGATTAATAAATTGGGGGCATTTCTAAGAAAAAACAAAATAAAATTTCTTTCGATTAATCACGAATTAATTGACAAAACTTTGATAAAAATTTTATCAGAAATCGAACTTTTTGCTTGGACCGTTAATGACATCAAAATAATAAAAAATTTGGCAAATATAGGAGTTAAAAACTTCGCTACCGATAAAATCACGCCACAAATTTATGAAAAAAGACTCAAATCAAAAAAATAACTATGGTCACAGATCTCGAGTTAGGGAAAAATTCTTAAAATCTTTAGGATCAGAATTGCACGATTATGAGCTGTTGGAAATTTTACTTTTTGCTTCAAATTCAAGACAAGACACCAAGGCAACGGCTAAAAAACTAATAAACAAATTTGGCGATATTTCATCTGTTATAAATTCTGATCTAGAAACTTTGCAAAATATTGAGGGAATTGGTGACGCCGCAATAGTTCAAATAAAGTTAGTTTCGCAAATTATTCGCCGAGTTTTGCAAAAAACTCTTAAAAATAAAGTGTTAATAAATAACTGGCAGGATTTGATTAATTACGCTTCTTACCTGTTTAAAGATTTGAAATATGAAGCTTTCTGCGTTTTATTTTTTGATAAAAAGCATCAACTTTTAGATGAGGACTTTCATTCATTTTATGAAAATGATTCGGTTACAATTAACCCCAAATTAATCACTAAAAAGGCTTTATCACTTTGCGCAAGCTCAGTTGTACTAATACACAATCATCCAAGTGGAAATTTGCAACCATCCAAACAAGATATTGTAACAACAAATAATATTTCTGAAATTTTGCAAAAATTAGAAATAAAAATATTAGATCATTTAATAATATCCAAAGAAGGTCATTTTAGTTTTCGAGAAAATTGCTTAGTTTGAAATTAATAAAATTATAAATTAGCCACAAAAAAACCTCAAATCTCCGAAGAGATTTGAGGTTTTTTAATCAGTACTTGTTTGAATGATCTTAATATGAAGCAGTCACCATTTTAATGCCCCACTTTCTTCCTAAGTAAGACTCAACAGATTGTCTTTCTTCTTTTTTAAGAGCTCTATCATAAACTATAAGCTCCCCTATATAACCCTTGTAATAAGAAGAACCAGCGCCATCTTGACCAACAAATAACTCACCATCAGCACCAATGTTCGGTTCGGATGTGGTATCTAACTTTCCCTTAGCATCACCATTTTGGAAAAATGCAACTCCATCATTTGTATTGTCACTGGTAGAAGTTGAATTTTTGTTGTAAACGACAGATAAAACATAATTGTTGCTAGCTTTTAGGGCTTCGGAGCCGCTATATTGACCTTCCTTGTCATGATAAGAAAAAAGTCCATCGCTTTTTACGCTCATTTTTACATTCGGATTAGTCTTGGTTGAGCTTGTTAATTTTCCAAAAATAGCGCCATCGGATAAAGTTGATGGAAGTCTCAATACCACAAAAACAGTAGCGCTTCCACTAATAATAGATGGAAAATTTTGTGATTTTAAAAAATTAGATGATCCAGTATCGTTGCCGCATAAAGCAGTATCATTGAAGCAAATAGCAGGTAATCCATTTATAATATCAGTTTTGTAAATTGGTTTATTGCTTGAATCTGCATCAAGATTTGCTTTTGTTGAAGCTTGAGGATTGATATCATTCCAAGCCTTTACTTTATCGCCATCTTCTATGTTTGAATTATCAAAAACGGAATCAGATGCTGATTCAAACCACACTGACATATTTGGTATTGAAGAAGCCGGAGATCCTTGAGTTAATGATTTTGCTGTATTTATTCTAGCTAAAGAAATAAGCCTACTGCTTTGTGTAATACCAGCGATCAAAATTCCAACAATCAGGACAACAATTGATATTTCAATCAAAGAAAAGGCGCGCAGACCTTTGCTTTTGTGTTTGTTTTTCATATTTTTGAGTAATTTAATTTTTTAAACAGATCATCTTGTTAACTTCCTGACAAGACACATTTAGTAAAAAAAATTGTCAATTTTTTTTTCAGTTTTTTGTAAGAATTAGCTTATAAAAAAAGCAAAAAAGGCTCTTTAAAAAATTAATTTTCTGAAGCCTTTACTCTACAAAGCAAATCATATTTTCCTTTATTCTCTTCATAAAATATTTCAAAATATTCCTCAAAATTATCCTCAACTTTAAAAAGTATTTTTGGATTTTTATCAGATTGTGAAGATTTATAAAGATCCCATAAAATATATTTTTTATGGCCATTTGGATAGTTAATTTTTACCTCAGTTTCGCTATCAAATATAACCTCAATAACTGTCATTTCCCACTTATTATTAACCTTTTGAGTAACTGCTGTTAAAGAAGAAATATTGCAAAATGTGGAACCTAAATCGTAATCAGAATTATCGCGAAGTAGATAAAGATTAAATGCTAAAGTTAAGGGATCGCTTTTAACCTTCCAAAGATATGTTAGTGATAGTTGATTTATGGTATTTGGATCAATTTTGTGACGACCAAAGAAGCGCTCAATCTTTGTTATTAGGTCAGGATATTTTTTTAAATCACTTCTCCAATCAACATCATAATTCCTACTCTTGGCAGAAATTAAACCAAACTCTGAGTCGATTTTTTTTAGAGATTTCTTTTTGTCCAAATACTGCCATTTGGTTATATAATTACGCTCTAATAAAATATTTTTTGCAAAAAATTTAGCCTTATTATCGATTTTTTTATAAGATCTTAATTCATTTTGTGCCGAAATATAATTCTTACGAACAAAATAAGCTAAATCATCTATTTTTAAATCTGACCTTTCTTTTTTTATCATCTTAAAATCAGGCAAATCTTTTAATTCACTTGCCGCATATTGAATTGCTAAATTATTCGATAAAAAAGCGATTTTAACTAACTCTTTGTTGCGCTTAACCGACTCTGGAGCGTATAAAAGTAGCATTCCATCATCCTCAAATGCAGCTTTTGCAAATTCCGGAATTGATTTCAGTCTTTCTGAGGCGAATATGTAATTTCTTGAATCAGTTTTTATCATCTTTTTAATAAAAAGATGGTTATTTAAAAGGGCTGGATTGGCATGTTTTAATGAATCGCGACTTATATAAGTCGCACTTTCCATGAAATTTTCATCACTTAAGAGTTTCGGGGAGGCGTATTGCAAAACATCGGGATTTATCCTCATTAATCTTCTGATAAAACCTTCATCTTCCTTTAAAACATTATCAGCATTATCAAGCTGCGAAGCATCAACTAAAATTGATTTGAGTATAAGTGCGCGATCTAACTTATAACACTGTGGTAGGTTCTTTATAACATTAGAATCTAGCACTAAATCTTGCAGAATTTTTTCACGATAATCATCGGTAAGAATGCAATTTTTTATATCCTGGGCGAATATGCTTTGAGAAAAAATTGCAAAAATTACAAATGTTAAACTCGCAAAAATATTCATCTAACCTTTCATTGAGGAAATATTTTCTATCTGAATATCTTTTTGATTACTAAAATAAATAACCAATATAGCTAATCCAATTGCCGCTTCAGCTCCGGCGACTGTTAAAATAAATATCGCAAAAACCTGACCCAATAAATCATTTAAATGAGCAGAAAAAGCTACAAAATTAATATTTACCGAAAGCAACATCAGCTCAATGGACATAAGGATCGCAATAACATTTTTGCGATTCGTAAAAATTCCACCAACGCCAATTGAAAAAATTATTGCTGATAAAATGATAAAATAATTGATGTCTAAACCGTTCATAAATTTGTTTTATTTAGCAATCTATTCCTTCGCCAGATCTTACCTTGATAATCTCAAGCGAATTAGATTTATTGCGCATTGTTTGATTAAAAATATTTTGCTTTTTGATGAATCTTTTGTTTTCCCTAAGAGTTAAAGCTATCGCACCAATCATTGCTACAAAAAGAACGCAACCACTTAGTTGAAATGGTAAAATAAAATTTGTATAAAGAACATTTCCAATAGCTTGCGTGTTATTAATGTTATTCGGAGTTGGGAATGCTGTTTTAACATCATAAAATTTTACCTCTGAAAATTTTGTTATCAGAATAATTTCACATAACATTACTACAGAAAGCAGAATTAATATTGGTAAATTCCGATTTACCTGTTGACGCAATTTGCCAAAATCAACATTCAACATCATCACAACAAAAAGAAATAAAACCGCTATCGCGCCAACATAAACAACAATTAGTAAAATCGCTAAAAACTCAGCACCTAAAAGTATAAAAATAGCAGCCGTATTAACGAAGCATAAAATTAAAAACATTACAGCGTGAACCATATTTCTTGCGCTTACGACCGCAAGAGATGATCCAACTAAAACTGCAGAAAAAAGATAAAATAAGGCGAGTGTTAAATTCATTTTAGTAAAAAATTTTCAAAATTATCTGTGTTTTGCGTCAGCTTCAATATTTTGGCGCAACATATATTCGTAACGATCACCGTTAGCTAAAAGCTTTTCTTTGTTGTAATAAAGCTCTTCGCGAGTTTCGGTAGCAAATTCAAAATTAGGACTCTCAACAATTGCATCAACTGGACATGCCTCTTGGCATAGTCCGCAATAAATGCATTTAGTCATATCAATATCGTATTTAGTGGTGCGACGACTACCATCTTCCCTTTCTTCTGCTTCAATTGTAATAGCTTGAGCTGGGCAAACAGCTTCACAAAGTTTACAAGCTATACATCTTTCTTCTCCATTTGGATAGCGGCGTAAAGCATGTTCGCCACGAAATCTAGGACTTAGAGGTCCTTTTTCGTAAGGATAATTTATAGTTACTTTTTTCTTAAAAAAATATTTTAAGGTTAGGAAGTGGCCAAAAAATATTTCACGCAAAAAAAAGGCGTAAATTCTTCTAAAAAGATTCATGTTAATGCAAAATTTATTTCAAATAAACTATATAAGCGGCTGTTCCAACAACCCACAACAAAGAAAATGGTAAAAATACTTTCCAACCAAGCCTCATGAGTTGATCGTAACGATATCGAGGCAAAGTGGCACGAACCCAAATAAAGCAGAATAATAAAATAAATATTTTAGCGATAAGCCAAATCGGAGATGGGATGGCGTTACAAAGATCATTATCACAAATAGGCAACCAACCACCAAGAAACAAAATTGAGGCGAAGGCTGAAATTAAAATCATATTCGCATATTCGCCAAGAAAAAACATAGAAAATGGCATTGAGCTATATTCAACATTATAGCCGGCGACTAGCTCAGATTCAGCTTCTGGAAGATCAAATGGCAATCTATTTGTTTCGGCCAAAGCTGAAACAAAAAATAAGATAAACATTGGAAACATTGGCAGAATATACCAACCGTTTTTTTGCGACAGAACGATTTCAGAAAGATTTAGCGATCCAGCGCAAAGAACTACAGAGATAATAATTAAACCAATAGAAACTTCATAGGAAATCATTTGTGCTGAAGAGCGAATGGCGCCAAGGAAAGCATATTTTGAATTACTTGCCCAGCCGGAAATTATAATTCCGTAAACTCCTAAAGAAGATGTGGCTAAAAGGTAAGTAACGCCAATATTAATATTAGCGATCGTAAAAGTTTCAGAAAATGGGATAACGGCCCAACCAATCAAAGCCAAAACAAATGTAATGACTGGAGCCAGTAAGAATAAAAATTTATTAGCCTGACTTGGTAGCACAACTTCTTTTAGCATTAATTTTAAACCGTCAGCCAAAGGTTGTAGCAAGCCAAATGGACCAACAACATTTGGCCCTTTGCGTAATTGCATTGCAGCAATAACTTTGCGCTCCATAAGAGTTAAGTAGGCAACGGCGCCAAGCAAAGGCAATATTATAACCAGAATCCAGCCAAAAGTTGGTAAAATTAAAGTCAGCAATAATTCCAAAAGTTGGGAAGAAATTTGATCCATATTTTATTGAGATTTAAGAGGGAATTGGCGGCAAAAAATGCGCGCGCAATTTATTTACCGAATCCTCAATGTCAATTTTAAGAATCTGAAAGTTTTTAATTTTACTAAAAATTGATATGATAAATTAGCTTGAGGAATTTTTTGTTATTTAAATTAGGTGGCGCAATGATCTGAATTAATTTTTCTGATCGAATTTCTCGATTCTAATTAAGTTTTTATTTTTTGATTACTGTTTGAATCGATTCATTTTTTAATAATTTATCAATCTCAAATTAACTAAATTTATTTCTCATGAAAACAATTTTTGACCCTCTAAAAATCGGCGATTTAACTTTAAATAATCGCTTTGTAATGGCTCCATTAACCCGCATGAGAAGCGCGCAGCCGGGCAATATTTTGCAAGAATTAAATGCTAAATATTACGCTCAAAGAGCGACTGCTGGCTTGATTATTTCCGAAGCATCGCAAGTTTCACAACAAGGCCAAGGATACCCAGCAACTCCAGGAATTCATAGCGCTGAACAAATTGCTGGTTGGAAATTAATAACGAAAGCGGTTCATCAAGAAGGTGGAAAAATATTTCTTCAATTATGGCATGTTGGCCGAATTTCACATAAATCGCATCAACCAAACGAAGCCTTACCAGTTGCTCCTTCAGCAATAAAACCAAGCGGCGGAACTTACTCAAAAGATTGGCAACCGGTTGATTTTGAAACGCCGCGCGCACTTGAAACGGCAGAAATTTCTGGCATAGTTGAACAATTCAAACAGGCCGCAAAAAATGCCAAAGAAGCCAATTTTGATGGCGTTGAAGTTCACGGCGCTAACGGATATTTATTAGATCAATTCCTTCAAGACGGCTCGAATGCTAGAACCGACAATTACGGTGGTTCGATTGCAAATCGTGCCAGATTATTATTAGAAGTTGTTGATGCGACAATTTCGGTTTGGGGCGCTGGCCGCGTTGGTGTTCGTCTTTCACCTTATGGGACTTTTAACGACATGAAAGATTCGAATCCTGTAGCTTTGTTTACTCATGTTTTACAAGAAATAGAGCAGCGAAAAATTGCTTATGTTCACTTGATTGAGCCAAGAGCTACAAGTGCTGGTGGTGATGATAAAATTGATGTAGAAGCGGTTGAAACGGCTAAACTTTTCCGAAAATCTTTTAGTGGAGTTTTAATTTCTGCTGGTGGCTATCAGCCAGAAACCGCCAAACAAGCGGTTGAATCTGGTCTTGTTGATGCGGTTGCATTTGGTCGCCTTTACATCTCAAATCCTGATTTAGTTAGAAGAGTAAAAGAGGGTAAAAATTTAAATAAATATGACCGCGCAACCTTTTATGGCGGGGGCGAAAAAGGCTATACTGATTACGAGTTTTTATCTTAAGAACAGATAAAATATTTCGGCAAAAATTGGAAAATTTTGAGTCTGCACTGCGCCTCAAATTTTAATACTTTCTCCATTCTCAAATTGATGTAAATCCAGCTAAAGTTTTTGTTTCAGTTGAATAATTTTTAATCATCAATTTTAGGAGAAATTATGCCGAAAGGCCATCCAGCGCTTAATAAAGTTCATAAAAACTGCGTTAACAAGCAAAATAGATGTTTCGATTGAGATAACCATAGGGCTTGATTTGAACAGGGAAAAAGCAAAAACCATATTATCTCATGGTTCATACATTTTTGTTTCAGACGAGGTTTATCAAGCTAAAGACTTCTTGAAAAAAATGGATAAAGTTTATTCAGTGAGGGATTTAAATCTTAAAACTTTGAAAAAGCTTGGGTGATTTAAAAATCTTGTAGAATCGCTGCAATGCTGGTTCGGTAAATATAGCTAAAATTATCTTCATTCAAAATACGCTATAAAAACCAAATGAAATTTAAGGTAGAATCAAAAAATAATTTTACTGAATATTGTTGATGATTTTTATTAAAAAGTGGTAAGCGTAACGAATGTAAGGAATGGCTAAGAAATCACTTTTTATAGTTGAGTTTTGCTAAAATTACACCTCTAACATAAATTTAATAATATGCCGAAAAATATCGCAATTGTTGGCTCTGGTCCTGCGGGAGCGGGTTTTTTAAGTGGATTAGTATCACTAAGTAATGATCCAAAAAACAGAGGGCTTTTAGCTGAAAATACTATTCATATTTTTGAGAAATCTGCCGTGTTTGGAGCCGGCTTGCCTTATGATTCAAGCATAACAGCTCCTGAACATCTTTTAAATATTCAAACTGTTTCTGGTTCTATTCCTAAAAGTTTAGATGGCGGAACGCCAGACCCAGAAAGTTTTTTGAAATGGATGAAAAACAATGAGGATTTTATCAAAGATAAATTTCTCAAAATTTTTAAGGATCGTTTTAACGAAAAAGCTGAAAAAAGATTTGGTAAAAAATCTGAATCTGAATATCAAAAAATCCCAGATTGGGTTGAGCTCAAAGAGCATTATGACAAATTGTGGAGTAGTTTTGAAAAGCGCTATTTGGATCTCGACAAAGCCAAGGATTTTCATCCTAGAATTCTTTATGGAATGTTCTCTATATCTAATTTTGAAAAAGACTTAGAGATATTAAAGAGCAGGGGTATAAATGTTGTATTGCATCCTCAGTCAACAGTCTCAAGAGTTGATGGCGATAAAAACCTATCCTTCATAGAAAATGGTGAAGAAAAAAGCGAAAGATTTGCCAAAATATTTATCGCTACTGGCATGATGGATGATACAAAAGAAAATGAGGAAAATAGCCCTGTAATAACAAAATTATGGCCAATTAAAGAAGTTACAGATCGCCTTGAGAAATTAATTGATGAAGCAAAAGAATCTGGCAAATCAAATGTTAAAATTGCTGTTAAAGGCACTGGATTGGCAGCGATTGATTTGGTAAAAACAATATTTCGTGACGGGCTTTTTGAAAGCGATGAGGCGGGTAAATTAGCTTTTATTCCTAACGAAGAAGGTGGGGTAAAAGTGATTGTTGATATGATTTCTCGAACTGGGATTTTGCCTAAAGTTCGCGGCAGTTGGGATGAAACCCCAGAATCCGCTAATAAATATGGAAATATGGCGGAATTCAATCAGAGAATACAGAAATTAAACAGGGATGAAGATGGAAAATTGCCATTATGGCTTTTGATTTCGAATGTTGCCGAAGAAATGTCTCGAATTTATAAAGAGGCGGGCTTTTCAGAGGAGGCGACAGGTTTTAAATCTTTTGCAAATTTTGCCAATGAAGTCCGCAATAATAGTCAAATATTTGAACGCTTTCTTTCTTATAGAAATCCAGATGCTTTTTTGGAACTTGAGTCCGATGTTTCGCAGGCTCTAAATGAATATGGTTCTCCAAAAGATATTATTTGGCAAAATATTTATAATCAGCTTACTGGATTTGCTACTTTACTAAATGAAAGCGACAAAGATTTTTTTGATGGCTTGATAAGGTGGCGTCAAAATTATTCAACACCAATGCCGGCAAAATCCGCTAAAGAACTAATAGCGCTGAATAAAGCTGGCGTTTTGCATGTTAAAGCTTTGGGTCGCGAGCATATAGAGGAGATTGATGGAAAAGTTGTTAAAGTTAATAGCCAGTCTGGCACTGAAAATTATGATTTGGTGATTAACGCTACTGGCGCAAGACTTGGAGTAGAAAGTATAAAAGGTAGCAATTCCCCATTATATAAATCTTTAGAGCAACTTGAAGAAGAAGGGCGATTGAAGATTGTTGGGAAAAATACTCCTTTTGATGATCATGATGATATGGAGATAGTAATATCTCGTGTCGTAGGAGGAATAGAGGGCGCAAGAAAAAGCGGCAACAGAGCTGCAGAAAAAATAATGAATAGTCTTATTAAAGAACTAAGCCCGGGAAGTGTCGTGTCAAATCCAACATCGAAAGTTGCTAGTTCTAATCAAGGGATAAATATCTGAAAACTGATTTGTAATGGCTAAAAATTAGGCTCAAGCTCTGATAAATTCAAAAAATTCAAAGAGAAAATATTTCTGGCTTAACCAAAAAATCTTAAGAAATTTAGCTTAAATTTAACAAAATTTGACGGTCTAAAAATTCGGAGTGTCCGATCAAGCTTGAGCAGCTGCTTTTATCGTCTGAAATTCGGAACATTAGATCAATTTTGAGTTATTAAGAGCGACTAGAGCCTTTTTGTGACGCCGCTTGCAAACTATTTGTTGATTCTAATAACAGCGTTGTGAAGTCTGAATCAACCGATCTAATGTCACAAAAGTCATCTACAGAAAAATCAATTTCATGCAATTCTATTGGATTTTGATGATTGGCCGAATCTTCTTCTGGATCGATGTCATGATGTTCCGAATCAAGAATATTCATACCAGTATATCCGCTCTCAGTATTGTAATTTTCTGTGAATTTACAAAAGGAGTTTAGTGAATATTTCGCGTACCGCGAAAGAGATTTTGTCTCTTTTATGGTATTTACAAAGGACCACATAAGAGTTTTAACTTCATCAGGGCCTTTGGAATCAAGTAATGATCTTAATTTTTCTAGATCTTCATTTTTTGACATTCCTTGGGCATGCTGAATTCCAGTAAATGATTTAAGTAACCCTTTATCCCACTTATCATCTGCAAAAACATCTCCTTTGCCAAATTAAAACTTGCTTTGGTAATCATTCCTCGGCGATGATACATTGAAGTGATCGATTGCAAAATTCCTGAATCATAAGCTTGCTTAACAAGCTCTGGAGTTTTGTGATTAAATGACTCGAGCGAATCCTTTGCACCAATTGCACCACAAAGAGATGTTGCTGTGTCGGCCATTTTCTTATCTTCATCTATTGGAATCGAATCAATAAAGCATAAGATGTTAAACGGTTGCGCCTTATCACTCAAAGTAGATCTTAAGAATACAATGTTCTCCGAATTGCTACGGGCGTTCAATTTTTTAATCAAACTATCGAATTGATTGCTTGAATTGGAGTAATATTTTTCTTTAAAATTATTTAGGTAACTCAAGGATTCTTCATCAAGTTGCGAAGAAATTTCCTCTATAAGGCGCAAGGCTTCTTCCGCACTCAATAATGGAAGCAAAATGTCTCTAAAATCATCTTGTAACTTCTACTTTTTTAACCTCGCCTCTTCTACTGAAGCTGGTTTGCGTTTTGCGGCTGTTGAACTAGGTTTTTTTGGCATATTAATAATGATTAAGGGCCTATTTGTTACTTGGCCTTAAATATAGAAATTGCGATAGATCTTCGTTTTAAAAATTACGCAAAAAACTTTTTCCCAAGCTAATTAAATTAAGCACAGCATCGCGAATTTTGGCATCAAAGCCAATATTTTTTTTAGCC
>JACCDZ010086038.1_pt1 | contig 15847 bp, 16 predicted proteins | sample 7449551 | NCBI WGS metagenome assembly JACCDZ01 (sample SAMN15323452, study PRJNA562643) | freshwater metagenome | isolation source: river surface water | place: USA:Blue River Watershed | collected 2017-08-18 | reverse complement strand
CCCGTACATGGCCTGGCCAAAGCCGGCAATGAGCCATATATATAGGGGAGGGGAAGATGTAGTGATGTGTGGCTTGCGAGCAAGTGCCGTAATGGCGAATAGCGCGATGGCTCCAACGATGAACCGAATGGCTGCAACACCAAGTGATGTGGCGCTGTCTGGCCCAAGTGCACGAGATGTGCCAGTTGTGGCGAAACAAAATGCCGCAAACAGCACCAACAGTCGTGAACGCACGACTAAACGGTAGTTGGACGGGCGGTAGATTTGAGCAAGCAGATTGCTCCCGTAGCTCAGATGGATAGAGCGGCGGACTTCTAATCCGTAGGTCGTAGGTTCGATTCCTACCGGGGGCGCAATTGCAGTTTCGCCAGTAAAAATCGTGCGCATTGTGGGTTAGGGGCCCTGAACGCCTATCCTTTCGGGGTCAGTCTGTAGAGAGGTCGCTTCAGTGAAATTCAAAAAAGGTGACACCGTCATTTACCCCCAGCACGGTGCCTGCATTGTCCATGGCATTAAGCGCATGAAGGCATTTGGTTCGGTCCAGGAATATCTCATTTTGAAGACGGTCATCAATGAGATGACCCTTTCAGTACCAACTGCAATGGCGAACCAAGTTGGTGTTCGCCCGCCGGTTTCGAAGTCGGAACTTGAAGACTTGCGTTCAGTGTTGTCGAAAGCAGACCCACGTGTTCCTGCAAACTGGTCGCGTCGATTTAAGAACCACCAAGAGAAGTTGAAGAGTGGTGACGTGTATCAGGTTGCCGAAGTAGTGCGTAACTTGGCAGCTCGCGACCGCGACAGCGCATTGTCGGCTGCAGAAAAAACCATGTACGACCGCGCGCGTATCAACTTGATTTCTGAAATTTCACCAGCACTTAAAGTTTCAACTGATGCTGCGGAAGTATGGCTCGACGCAGCACTTGAGCAAGGCGTGTTGAAGCCTTCAAAGGGTGCAAAGATCGTGAAGCAAATTCCTAAAGACGATGCCAAGCCAGTTGCTAAGGCAGTTGCCAAAGATGCAGCAAAGCCAGTTGCGAAAGCAGCGAAGGTTGCCAAAGTTGCGAAAGCTCCTGCTAAGGCCGTAGCGAAAAAGAAGTAGTCGTGGCAAACGTTGGCTACGTCGGTTTAGGAATCATGGGCGGGCCAATGGCTCGCCATCTTGCAAAAGCCGGACACAGCGTTGTGGTGTACAACCGAACAACGAGCAAGTCTGATGCTTGGGTTGCAGAACACGGCGGCTCGCGAGTACTCACACCGCGTGAAGTAGCGCAACAAAGCGATGTCGTATTCATGTGCGTAGGTAACGACAACGATGTGCGCTCGGTGGTGTTTGGAGATGACGGCGTTCTTGCAGGATTGAAGTCAGGTTCGGTCTTGGTTGATCACACCACGGCATCGGCAACGCTTGCTCGCGAACTCGCCGATGCATGCAATGCCATCGGCGTTGGTTTTGTTGATGCGCCAGTTTCTGGTGGACAAGCAGGTGCAGAAAACGGCCAACTTACGGTGATGTGTGGAAGCAACGATCAAGATTCATTTGATCGTGTGAATCCAATCATCGATGCATATGCAAAGCGTTGCCAGTTGTTGGGCAAGGCGGGGTCTGGCCAATTGGCGAAGATGGTGAATCAAATTTGTATCGCCGGCATTGCACAAGGCTTGTCAGAAGCATTGAACTTCGCCATGCGTGCTGGGTTAAACCCAGACGATGTAGTCGACGTTATTTCTAAAGGTGCAGCACAGTCGTGGCAAATGGAAAACCGTGCTAAGACCATGGTTCGCGATGAGTTTGAATTTGGTTTTGCTGTGGAATGGATGCGTAAAGACTTGGCAATTTGTTTCGATGAAGCAAAGCGCAATGGCGCACAATTGCCAATGACTGAAATGGTCGACAAGTTTTACGAAGAAGTGATTGCCATGGGCGGCAAGCGCTGGGACACCAGCAGTTTGATTGCTCGTCTTACGAAAGACTGAGCTGCAACTGGTTTACGCCTCGAATAGTGAGGCGATCGCGCCATGACGGCGTGCCAACAATGGACATGTTGGGGAAGCGTTGGAACAGCGTTCCTACCGCAACTTCGGTTTCTAGTTTCGCCAATGCCGAGCCCAAGCAATAGTGAATGCCAGATGCAAAGGCCATATGGCGATGTGAGTTTGGTCGGTCGAGGCGCAGTTCGTGTGGTGCCTCGAACACCGATGGATCGTGGTTTGCTGCGCCAAGCGAGGTGAGCACCACTGTTCCAGGCTCGATGGTGAAAGTGTTTCCTTGTGCCTCGTACTGCACTGGCTTCAGTGGAATACGCACGGTGTGTTGCACGGGGCCGTCGAAGCGCAACAGTTCATCGATCGCCTGTGAATTGAGTCCGTGTTGATGCACGCCTGCTGCTTGGTCGGGGTGGCGGAGCAAAGCAAGAGTGGAGTTGCCAATGAGGTTCACTGTGGTTTCGTGTCCAGCGATGTACAGCAACACAAGGAACGCCATCAATTCATCTGTGGTCATTTTGTCGCCAGCCTCTTCGGCGGTGATCAAACTCGAAAGCATGTCGTCACCCAGGTTTTTGCGACGTTCTTCAATGATTGACGTGAGATAAGGAACCAGTTGCGCAACTGCTGCATCAGACTGTGCAAGTTCCTCATCAGTTGCCGTTGGCTCTAGCGAATTAGTGATGATCTGTGACCACTCACGCATTTCTTCGGCGCGCTCGGTAGGCATGGCCAGCAAATCCGAGATCACCTGAAATGGAACAGGAAATGCAAGGTCATCAATCAGCTCGATTGAGCCGCGATCATGTGCGGCATCGAGAACGGTGTCGACTAATTGTTGAATTCGCCCGCGAAGTTTTTCCATTGCGCTGGGCGTGAATGACTTTGACACAATGCGACGCAGGCGAGTGTGGTCAGGCGGGTCGAGGTTCAGAATGGATTTCGTTCTCTCACGTTGCATTTCGCGTCTGCGTTGACGCGCTGCTGAAGTTGCCTGCGTCGAATACTTATCTACATCGCGACTGAAGTCCGCACTTTTCAATGTGGTGGACACATCGTCGTAACGAGTCAACACCACCATGCCAAATTCGGTGGTGTGCACAGGCTCTAGCGTTCGCAATGCGTCGTAGAACGGGTAGGGGTGTGCGCGAAACTCCGGGTTAAACGGATTGAATTCTGGTTTGCTCACGGATTCAGCCAGCGAATGGATCTTTGTGCTCGTAGCGAGAAATAGGGAAGCCCGCCGAAACTACCCACTGCGAACCGTTGATGCGTTCGGTGAGGGCTCGCATTGCCAAGTCGCCTGCTACTTCAACTGGCATGACGCCAAGGCTGAATGTTGATGCGAACTCGCGTGCAAGTGGGCTGACCAACGGTGTGTCAAGGAAACCTGGGCACAACGCGCTGATGCACACGCCATGAGGTTCAAGTGCTTGGCCCATGCTCTTCACGAAGCCAACCATTGCGTGTTTGGTGAGTCCATAAATTGGGTCCGGTGCGATGGGGATAATTCCGGCAAGTGATGCCGTCACCAAAATGTGGCCGCTCTTGCGTGCAACCATGTGCGGAACAATTCCACGTGCACCAAACACCACACCGTCCACATTGATGCTCATAATGCGGTAGTAGGAGTCGTTGTCTACGCGCTCAAGTGGGTAGGCACTTGGGTCGCCAAGAACGTTCTGGTGCGTAGAAACGCCAGCGTTTAAGCACACGATGTCGAAGTTGTTGTCAATCTCGTATTGCTCTTCCCAGGCTTTGGCGCTCGTAACGTCGAGGTGCACGTATTCGCCACCAACTTCGGCAGCGACTTGCTTGCCAAGGGTGTCGTTTACGTCGGCAACAACAACGGTTGCACCTTCTTTTGTGAAGCGACGGGCCATTTCGGCACCAATTCCACTTGCTCCACCAGTGATGAATGCGCGCTGACCTGTGAGTTGACCCATGGTGTTCTACTTTCCTTGTGCGGCTGCGGCGAAGACGTCGAGCAGCTTGTCTATTTGTTGATCGGTAATGACGAATGGTGGACAGAATGCGTTGGTGTCTGCGTTGATCGAGCGGGCGATGACTCCACGCTTAATCATGTTGTCGCGAATAGTTACGCAGTTTTGGTCAGGCTTTAGCCCGGCTGCCCATATTGCACCGGCGCCTCGAACTGAATCAATCACGCCGTCAGATGCAAGAGAATGCAAACCTTCGCTCAATCGTTTGCCAACATGCTTGGCGCGCTCAATGAGTCCATCGCGTTCGATGATTTCCAAATTCTTCAACGCTGCAGCACAAACTGCCGAGTGGCCCGAGTATGTGTAGCCATGTCGCAAAAAGAAATCCGGATCACGTTCGAGTGCGTTCAGTGCAGTGCGACCAACAAACACTCCACCAAGTGGTTGGTACCCAGAGGTGACACCTTTGGCAAAGCACAGCAAGTCGGGAACAACGTTGTAATAGTTGGCGGCGAACCACGTGCCAAGTCGGCCGAAGCCGGTAATCACTTCGTCGAATACAAGTAGCGCACCGTACTGGTCGCACAACTTGCGAGCGCCTTCCAAGTAACCGTCGGCTGGCGGGTACACGCCACCTGCACCTTGCAATGGTTCGGTGATCACTGCCGCAACTCGCGATCCATTTTCTTTCATAAACGATGCGAGGTCTTCAATGTTGTCGCTGTCTACTTGCACTACTTCGGGAAGCAGTTGTCCGTAACCAATTTTGTTCAGCGGCAATCCTTGCGCGCTGGTGCCGCCGTAGTTGGTGCCGTGGTATCCACGGTTACGCGAAATGATGATGGTCCTTTCTGGATGACCGGCTTGCACCTGAGCAACACGTGCAAGTTTCATTGCTGTGTCGATGGCTTCCGATCCACTGCCGCACAAAAACACGCGCGAGTCGGGGAGTGGCGAAAGCGTCACCAACTTTGCAGCTAGTTGCTCGGCCATCTCGTTCGTGAATGGATCAAAAATGGAGTACGTCTCGAGTGTGCGAATTTGCTGAGCAACGGCATCAGCGATCTCTGTGTTGCCATGACCCACCTGGCTGTACCAGAGGCTGCCAATGGCGTCGATGTATTCATTGCCTTTGTCATCCCAGAGCAGTGCGCCACTACCGCGCACAATGCGGATGAAATCGGTCTTGGTGGGCTTGGCAAAGGCATGCAGCAGGGGTTCGGCCATGGGGAAGACGCTAGTTCGCCTAACCTAGAGCCGTTATGAAGGGCCTCATTCTTTCGGGCGGCGCGGGCACGCGCCTTAGGCCCATCACCCACACCAGCGCCAAGCAACTGGTGCCTATTGCCAACAAGCCCATTTTGTTTTATGGCATTGAAGCCATGGCTAAGGCAGGTATCCGTGAGATCGGCATCATCATTGGAGAAACCGGCAAAGAGATCCGTGCAGCAGTAGGCGATGGCTCACAGTTCGGCGTAAAGGTCACCTACATACCGCAAGACGCGCCACTGGGCTTGGCGCACTGTGTGCTTATCGCGCACGACTTCTTGGGCGACGACGATTTTGTTATGTACCTGGGCGACAACATGCTCGAGCAAGGTCTGAACGAATTTGTTGATGAGTTTGAAACCGCGCGCAAAGCGGGTGGACCAAAAGCACCAACCGCACAAATTTTGTTGTGTCATGTTGAAGACCCACGACAGTTTGGTGTTGCTGAAGTGACTGCAGAAGGTCACGTTGTTCGTTTAGTTGAAAAACCACAGAACCCGCCATCGGATCTCGCACTTGTTGGCGTGTACTTGTTTGACAAAACCATTAACGAAGCAGTGCGCGCAATTAAGCCTTCGCCTCGCGGCGAACTCGAAATTACCGACGCCATTCAGTGGATTGTCGAACAGGGCTATGTGGTGAACCACAAAGTTCTTGAAGGTTGGTGGATTGACACCGGCAAGAAAGACCCACTACTCGAGTGCAATCGTTTGGTGCTCGAAGTGTTGGAGCCGCGTAACGAAGGTGACGTTGATGCATCGTCGCAGATTGAAGGTCGCGTGGTAATTGAAAAGGGTGCCGTTGTTCGTAACTCGCGCATTCGCGGACCAGTGGTAATTGGATCGGGTTCGGTAATTGATCACGCATACATCGGGCCATACACATCGCTTGGTCGCAATTGCAAAGTTGAGCATTCCGAAATGGAGCACAGCGTGGTGCTCGATGGCTCGAGCATTGTTGGCATTGAACGCCTTACCGATTCACTCATTGGTCGCGACGTGCAAGTAACTCGTTCTGAGCAAAAGCCACGCGCACTTCGTTTGATGTTGGGCGACGACTCGAAAGTAGAACTTGAATAATGGCTGTCATTACTGAATCAAGTGTCATCAAAGATGTGCAGATTGTTGAACCTGCCATGTTTAAAGACGAGCGTGGCTTTTTCATCGAAACGTATCGCCGCCAGTGGTTTCCACTTGGCCGCGAAATGATTCAGGGCAACCGTGGCGATCGCCAGGCTGGTTGCGTTGTTGGCTTGCACTATCACTTGCACCAAAGCGACTACTGGTATGTGCCATATGGTTCGTGCAGAGTGGTGTTGCACGACTTGCGTACAGGTTCACCAACTGATGGAGCCACGCAGGTAATCGATTTGGGAACACAAGCCGACGGATCGCATGATCACCGTGGAATTTTCATTCCGCCAGGTGTTGCGCACGGCTTTGCTTCACTTACCGACATGACCATTACCTATTTGGTAGATGGTTATTACAACCCAGCTGACGAGCGTGGTCTTGCCTACAACGACCCAGCAGTGAAAGCCGACTGGGGCATTGCGAACCCCATATTGAGCAAGCGCGATCAAGAAAACCCAACTCGCGACAACATTGACCCGCAGTTTCAGCCGCACTTTTCACTGAGGACCTGATCTACAGCATGAAGATTTTTGTTACCGGCGGCGCCGGATTTATTGGTTCAAATTATGTGCGTTGGGTGCTCGCAAATACCGATCACGAAGTGACCGTGTTTGACGCGCTTACTTACGCAGGCAACATGTCGACATTGAAAGATGTCGACGACAACAAGCGTTACTCATTCGTGAAGGGCAACATTTGTCAGCCAGGTGACGTAGACGCAGCAATGCGCGGGCACGATGCGGTGGTTCACTTTGCTGCAGAAAGCCATGTAGACCGCTCTATTGAAGGCAGCGAAGACTTCATCCTCACCAACTGCTTTGGCACCAACGTGATCATGGACGCCGCGAGGCGTTTAGAAATGCAGCGCGTAGTGCACATTGGTACCGACGAGGTGTACGGCTCGGTTGAAGTTGGATCATCGAAAGAAACCGATGGGCTTGAGCCACGCTCGCCGTATTCGGCAAGCAAAGCGGGAAGCGACCTCATTGCGTTGTCGTATCACGCAACACATGGTTTGTCGGTAACCGTTACGCGTTGCACTAATAACTTCGGTCCGTATCAGTACCCAGAAAAGGCAATTCCGTTGTTCACCACCAACTTGCTCGACGGCAAACAGATTCCGTTGTACGGCGATGGGCTGAATGAGCGCGACTGGTTGTATGTAGACGACCATTGCACAGGCGTGCATTTGGTTTTAGAAAAAGGCAATGTTGGCGAGATCTACAACATCGGAGCAGGCAACGAAACAGCAAACCGCATATTGGTAGACAAACTGCTCGCACTGCATGGCAAAGACGAATCCAGCGTGCAATACGTAGAAGACCGCAAAGGTCACGACCGTAGGTACTCAGTAGACATTGCCAAGATCACCAAGTTGGGTTGGAAGCGTGAACGCTCACTTGACGAAGCTCTTGAAGAAACCGTGAAGTGGTATCGCGATAATCGCTGGTGGTGGGAGCCACTCAAGGGCAAAAAGTAATGAAGCTGTTTGTCACCGGTGCAGGTGGCCAACTTGGTCATGAACTAGTTGAAGCAATTCGTGTTGCTGGGCACGAACCAATTGCTACAACTCACGCACAACTTGACATCACCGATGAAGAAGCGGTGCGCATTGCAATTGGCTCAGCAAAACCTGATGTGGTGATTCACGCAGCAGCGTGGACTGCAGTGGATGCCTGTGAAGGTGATATTGAAAAAGCGATGTTGGTGAATGGAGCCGCATCGAAATACGTTGCCGATGCCGCACATGCTGTTGGCGCGCGAGTGGTGTACATCAGCACTGACTACGTATTTGATGGCAGTAAGCCAACTCCGTACAACGAAGACGACGTGCCTAACCCGCAAAGCGCTTATGGCGCTAGCAAGCTTGCGGGCGAGCGTGCAATGGGAAGCAATGACGCAATCGTGCGCATTTCGTGGGTGTGTGGATTCCATGGCGCGAACATGGTGAAGACCATTTTGAAACTTGGCGCAACCATGTCAGAGCTGAAATTTGTGGATGATCAAATTGGCAATCCAACATTTGCCGATGATGCAGCAAAAGCAATTGTGAACATTGCAACCAGTGGTCTTGGTGGAATTTGGCATGTCACCAACCAAGGTGTGGTCAGTTGGTACAAATTTGCCCGTGAGGTACTCCTAACTGCAGGAATGGATGCAGCAAAAGTGAAACCAATTGCTACGAGTGACTTGCAACCTCCCCGTCCTGCAAAACGGCCAGCCAACTCTGTATTGCATAACGGCAGGATGATTGCAGAGGGAATGGCGTTATTGCCCGATTTTCGCGAGCCACTTGCGCGATTGGTGCGACGCCTTCAGACTGAAACAGGCGAGTAGGGTTATTGCATGAATGACTTGACGTTGATTGCTGAACTCGAGCCAGTTGCCGAGAAATTGCTTGAACGTCACATGGGCGTTGCCAAGGAATGGTTTCCACACGAAATGGTGCCGTACAGCCGTGGCAAAGATTTCGATCCGAATCACCAATGGGTTCCAGAAGACGCAGACTTTGGTGATGCTGGTAGCGATATAGACGAAGCAGTTCGTGGTGCGCTGTATTTGAATTTGCTCACCGAAGACAACTTGCCGTATTACTTCCGCGACATCGATCGCTTGTTCGGCAGTGACACAGCGTTTGGCGCGTGGGCTCGCAACTGGACAGCAGAAGAGGGTCGTCACAGCATTGTGATGCGCGATTACTTCACCGTGACTCGTGCGGTAGACCCCGTGCAACTCGAGCGCGCTCGCATGATTCAGGTTCGTTCCGGTCAGGTGCCAGCACCACACGATGCCTTTGAAGCATTGTCATACGTAAGTATGCAAGAACTGGCAACGCGAATTTCGCACCGCAACACGGGCAAGTTCATGACCGACCCAGTTGGCACCGACATCATGTCGCGCGTAGGCAACGATGAGAACCTTCACTACTTGTTCTATCGCGACCTCACTGCGGCTGCATTTGAAATTGATCCGTCCGCAACTGTGCTTGGGCTCGACCGTGCGGTCAGCACCTTTGCGATGCCAGGTCTTGGCATTCCAGATTTTGATCGCATTTCAAAGGCCGTTGCCAAAGTTGGCATTTACGACTTGCTCATTCACCACGATCAAATTCTTGAGCCGTGCATTAGGCGCCACTGGAAGTTGGAACAAGTGACTGGTCTGAGTGATGAGGCCGAGCGTGCCCGCGAAAACATCTTCAAGCAGATGGCCCGCACGCAAAAAGTGGGCAAGCGCCTTGCGGGCGACCGCGTTGACGCCTAAATCAGCCACTTAACTCATCTTCACTTGACTCGGTCGCCAATCACTGGTGGACTATGCGCATGGCTAATGCAACCTTCACCAGCATGGATGTGTCGACTAAAGAAGAGTGGCTAAACATTGGAGCGGAAACCGCGAAAAACCAGCCGCGCGTTGCCGAAGGAATTCTGAACATGTTGCGCGGCATGAACACGATTGTTGATGGTTTCGTTACCGACCAACTTACGCACGCCTTGCAAACTGCCACCTTGGCGGAGCGTGCAGGTGCAGACGATGAAGTTGTGGTTGCGGCACTGTGTCACGACATTGGCAAGGCAATCAGCGTGCCAAACCACCCAGCAATTGCTGCTGCGATTTTGAAGCCATATGTTCGCCCGGAAGTGCATTTCATGATTGAGGCGCATCAAGATTTTCAGGGCAAGCATTACTACGGCCACTTCGGGATGAACCCTGATGCCCGCAAGAAGCATGAAGGGCATCCTGCATACGACTTGGCAGCAAAGTTTGCTGACGAATGGGATCAGAAAGCGTTTGACCCGAACTATGACACGTTGCCACTTGAGCACTTTGAAGACCGGGTGCGTGCGGTGTTCGCCCAGGCAAAATTTGTTGCGGCTGACTAAATGACGCGCAGCAATTCGCTGCCGATGTACGACTTTCCTGAAGTTCATGCTTCAACAAAGGCGATACTTGACGCACTGAGCGAAGCCTTTTCAAAGCTTGGCGATTCGTCGCTGCCGGCTTTCCCTGAGAGTTCGATTCATGCGCACTTAATGCAGATGTGGAAAGACGAAGCAACGTTTTTTAGTCAGTCATGCGGTTTACCGTTTGTTGAAGACCTGCACGACTACGTAGACATTGTCGCCACGATGAAATGGACGGGTATCAGTGATGATCGTGGCTGGTACCGCACAGTAATTGTTGCTCGTGAAGAGCTTGGCATTACATCACTCAGCGAAGTTCGCGGGTTGCAGCCTGTCATTACTAACACGCAAAGTTTGAGTGGCTGGTGCAGCCTTGGTGTGGCACTGAGTGATATTGGCGCAGATGCTTCGTATGTGCTGCCATATGTTGAAAGCGAAGGTCACGCCAAGAGTCTGCAGTTTTTGCAAGACAAACGTGCAGACTTTGCATCCATTGACCCAGGCACGTTTCAATTACTTCAACGGCATCGTCCATCGCTGACCAAAGGTCTACGCATCGTGGGGCATGGTCCACACGTTCCTGCAACGCCAATGCATGTCTCCAAAGTGCGCACGGCAGACTTTGAAGCTCTACGGGCTGCGGTACTTGAAGTTTTTTCACGTGCCGAACTGGCTGGTGCGCGTGCAGAGATTGGCATTGATGGTGCAGTAGCAGTGAGCCCGAGCGATTATTCGCTCATTCCGGGGCTGGTTGCACGGGCCAATGCCGTATTGCCTCGACGCTAGGCAATAGGCGAGACTAGAAGCCTTATGTCAGGACCACGCCCAGTAGTAGCCCCTCGCGGAACCCAGTTGTCATGTGCCAACTGGCAAATTGAAGCCCCGTATCGAATGTTGCAAAACAACCTCGATCCAGAAGTTGCCGAACGACCAGACGATCTGGTGGTGTACGGCGGAACGGGTCGCGCTGCGCGCAGTTGGGATGCATATGACGCCATGTTGCGCACCATGCAAACCATGAAGCCAGACGAAACCATGTTGGTGCAGTCGGGCAAACCCGTTGGTGTGTTTCGCACGCACGAATGGGCGCCACGTGTGTTGTTGGCGAACTCCAACTTGGTAGGCGACTGGGCAACATGGGACGAGTTCCGTCGCTTAGAGCAAATGGGTCTCACCATGTACGGCCAGATGACTGCCGGTTCGTGGATTTACATCGGTACGCAAGGAATTTTGCAAGGCACGTATGAGTGCTTCGCTGAAATTGCTCGTCGCAAATTTAATGGCACACTCGCTGGAACCATCACCCTCACTGCTGGTCTTGGTGGAATGGGTGGCGCACAACCGCTCGCCGTCACCATGAACGACGGTGTTGCACTATGTATTGATGTTGATGCGTGGCGAGTAAATCGTCGCGTTGAAACGCGTTACTTGGACGAAGTTGCTGACTCGCTTGAAGATGCAGTTGCACGTTGCGAGAAAGCAAAGGCTGAAAAGCGCAGGCTCTCGGTGGGAGTTGTTGGCAATGCCGCCGACATGTTTCCAAAGTTGTTGCAGATGGGTTTCCCTGCAGACATTGTGACTGACCAAACCAGTGCGCACGACCCACTGTCGTACATGCCGAACGACCTAAGCGACGATGCTGCACAAGAAATGTTGAAGAAGAACCCAGAAGAGTTCATTCGCCGCTCACGTGCTGCTATGGCTGCGCATTGCCAAGCAATGGTGGGATTCATGGATGCAGGTGCCGAAGTGTTTGACTATGGCAACTCATTGCGCCGTGAAGCACAACTTGGCGGATACGACCGCGCGTTCGACTACCCAGGTTTCTTGCCTGCATACATTCGTCCGTTGTTCTGCGAAGGTCGCGGGCCATTCCGTTGGGTCGCGCTGTCCGGAGATCCAGAAGACATCGCAGCAACTGACAAAGCAGTGCTTGAAGAATTCCCAGATGATGACGGCCTGCACAAGTGGATGCGATTGGCCAAAGAGCGCATTGCGTTCCAGGGCTTACCTGCGCGAATTTGTTGGCTTGGTTATGGCGAGCGTCATCGCCTTGGACTTCGCTTCAACGAAATGGTGCGAAAGGGTCAATTGAAGGCACCAATCGTGATTGGTCGCGACCACTTGGACTCTGGTTCGGTTGCTTCGCCGTACCGCGAGACCGAAGCCATGATCGACGGCTCAGACGCCATTGCCGACTGGCCGTTGCTGAACGCATTGGTAAACACGGCAGCAGGCGCAACGTGGGTGAGCATTCACCACGGTGGCGGTGTGGGAATTGGCCGCAGTATTCACGCAGGCATGGTGGTTGTTGCCGATGGCACCGACTTGGCTGCCGAGAAGCTGTCGCGCGTGTTGTTGTCGGACCCAGGTATGGGCGTCATTCGCCACGCTGATGCTGGGTATCAGCGCGCAATTGATGTTGCCGATGAGCGCGGTGTGCGCTTGCCAATGCGAGAGAGTTAAACCAAACCAATGACGACCTATTTTGCACAGTGGGCTTGGCGCGGCGCCGAGCATACGGTTGCCAATGTGCGCATCATGGTGTCGAATGGCGTAATTAGTGCGGTTGAAGACAATGCCACCAAGCAAGACGGCGATGTTGTTGTGCAAGGCGTGGTGATGCCTGGATTAGTGAATGCACACAGTCATGCATTCCATCGTGCGTTGCGTGGCCGAACACATGGTGGCACTGGTGACTTTTGGTCGTGGCGTACGCCGATGTATGAAATTGCGAATCGATTAACACCAGATTCGTATCGCGAACTTGCCACCATGACGTTTGCCGAAATGGCACTGTCCGGAATAACCGGAGTAGGCGAGTTTCATTACATTCACCACAACACAGACGGAACGAAATACAAGAACCCAAACGAAATGGGACTTGCAATGGTGCAAGCAGCACAGCGTGCAGGAATTCGCATCGCGTTGCTAGATGTTGCGTACTTGCACGCCGCACTCGACAAACCAGAACCACTTGCAGAACAGAAGCGATTCTCGGACGGAAATATTGACGCATGGCTTGACCGCGTAGATGCGCTAGGCGAAGGTGGAGACGGTTGGACAGTAGGCATGGCGCCGCACAGTGTGCGTGCAGTACACCCACGAGAGCTTGAAGAGGTGGTTGCTAACCGCCACGGCAAAGTTGTGCATCTTCATGTTTCAGAACAGCCTGCAGAAAATGCTGCGTGTGTTGCCGCAACTGGTATGACACCGACGCAAGTGCTCGACAACGTTGGTCTGCTTGGCCCGCATATGACTGCGGTGCACGCAACGCATCTCACCGACACCGACATTGCATTGCTTGGAAAGTCACATACATGCGTGTGTTTGTGCCCAACCACCGAACGCGACCTTGCCGACGGCGTTGGCCCTGCTGCAGCGCTTCGTGACGCGGGAGCCACGTTGTCACTTGGCACTGACTCGAACGCATTCATTGACATGTTTGAAGAAACGCGCGCAATTGAAACTGACGAACGCCTGGTGACGGGTAAGCGTGGATTGCACACGCCAAGTTCGTTGCTGGCAGCCGCTACTTCAGTTGGTGCGACATCACTTGGCTGGGGTGTTCATGGCATTCAAGTTGGTGCACCGGCTGACTTCATTGCGCTGTCGCTCGACTCGGTTCGCCTTGCCTCGTTCGATGGTGCAAACGGGGCAGCGCACATTGTGCATTCGGCTGCGCCAAGCGATGTGCGCGATGTGTGGGTGGGCGGAAAGCAAGTGGTGGCCAACTTCCAGCACGCCGAAATTGGTGACGTGGTGGCAGGGCTTCGCAACGCAATTACCGCTGTCGTTACACTGTAAGAACTATGGCTATTCTCCCAATTGCAACTGTTGGTCACCCAGAACTAAAAATTGTCGCGAAGGAAGTAACTCGCGAAGAGCTTGCATCGGCTGAGGTGCAGCAGTTCATTGATGATTTGATCGAAACTATGCGTCATGCCAATGGTGCTGGCCTAGCAGCAACTCAGGTGCTTCGCCACCAGCGCATTTGCGCCGTAGAAGTAGAGAACAACCCGCGCTATCCATACAAGCCGCGTGTTCCACTTACCGTGTTGGTCAACCCGGTAATCACATTCCTCGATGACGACAAGTTCGACAACATGGAAGGCTGCTTGTCGGTGCCTGGCATTCGTGGCCAGGTTGCGCGCAACACGCGCATTCATGTGAAGGCATGGGATCGCTTTGGCAACGACATTGATACAGAAATTCGCGGCCTCACTGCGTGCACATACCAGCATGAGGTGGACCACCTAGATGGATTGTTGTTCCTCGACAAAGTGACCGATCCAGGCACGCTCACTACATGGGATTCCTTTAATCAGTTCCATCATGATGCTTTCGTGGACCGCGCTAAAGCGCTGGTTGCTAAACACGGCTCGTAATGTTTGCACTGACCGGTATCGGTCATTTAGTTACGAATGACGAAACGGTTGGCCAAGGAAAACTTGGCGTGCTGCACGATGCGGCATTAGTTGCTGATAACGCTGGAAACGTTTCGTGGGTCGGCAAACAATCTGAATTAGGAAGCCACTTTGACGGCAAGCCAACTGACATTGGCGGCCGAGCTGTCATTCCAGGTTTTGTTGATAGCCATACGCACTTGGTATTTGCTGGCGATCGTGCACTTGAGTTTGAATCGCGCATGCAGGGAAAGCCATATGCGGCGGGCGGCATTAAGACCACCATGGCGGCAACGCGTGCCGCGACTGACGAAGTGCTCGCGGCAAACGTGGCACGGCTTGCAGGTGAAGCACTTGCGTCTGGAACCACCACGCTGGAAGTGAAATCTGGCTACGGGCTGTCGGTGCGCGACGAGGCACGTTCACTGGTTGCCGCTAAAACTGCCACAGCGGAAACCACCTTCCTTGGTGCACACGTTGTTCCTCCCGATACCAACGCAGACGACTATGTGGCATTGGTGCAAGGCGAGATGCTGGATGCATGCAAGGGCAACGCGAAATGGATCGACGTGTTTTGTGATCGTGGTGCCTTTGATGTTGACCAGGCGCGAGCAATTCTGCAAACCGGTGCAGCAGCCGGTTTGGGTACGCGTATTCACGCGAATCAGTTACAGCAGGGTGGTGGGGTGCAGCTTGGCGTTGAACTTGGTGTCGCCTCATGCGATCACTGCACACACCTTTCTCAGCAAGACATTGATGCGCTATCTGGCGCAAGCGCAACCACGGTGGCAACACTGCTTCCTACGGCAGAACTGTGCACACGTTCACCATTTCCGAACGCACGCAAACTGATTGACGCCGGTGTAACTGTTGCGCTTGCTTCCGATTGCAACCCCGGTTCGTCCTATACATCATCGATGCCGCTTGTTGTTTCGCTTGCCGTCATCAATATGGGAATGACCTGCGATGAAGCATTGTGGTCGGCAACTGCAGGTGGTGCACAAGCCTTGCGCCGAAGCGACGTAGGAAACCTACGCGTTGGCTCGCGAGCCGACATGGTGGTGCTGGATGCGCAAAGTCACATTCACTTGGCCTACAGGCCAGGCGTGCAACAGGTGCGTGCAGTTATCCGCGGCGGGAAAACCGTCGTCGGGTCTTTGTAGACGACGGCGAAAGTACTTCGCGAATGCGACGACTCCAATTAATTGACT
>JACCDZ010213906.1_pt1 | contig 15852 bp, 18 predicted proteins | sample 7449551 | NCBI WGS metagenome assembly JACCDZ01 (sample SAMN15323452, study PRJNA562643) | freshwater metagenome | isolation source: river surface water | place: USA:Blue River Watershed | collected 2017-08-18 | reverse complement strand
TTTTCCAGCAAAAAACAAATTAAAATTAATTGAGTTTACTTCACCACGTAGTGATGAGGAAAATTTAAGAAATGATTGGCGTAATGTGGGTAATGATGTAAAATTTGCGATGCAAAGGTTTGAGCGTGAATACAAAATCGCCAAATAAGGCTACGCATCCTCAGCCGCAAATAACGTCGATGTCTTACAATGGTCCGTTACCACCAGCTCAGCAATTTGGTGGGTATGAAGATGTACTGCCTGGTGCAGCTAATAGAATATTAATATTGACCGAGCAAGAGCAGCAGCACCGTTTTAATAAAGATGGGTTAATTGCACAAGAAAATATTAAATTAATTAATAATGATCATATGCAAAAAATGTCAGGTGTAATTGTTGGCGGTATTTTAAGCATGACACTAATTATATCTGGCTTAATTATGGTATTAAAAGGACACGATGGTGCTGGTGGTACAATCGTTACCAGTACGTTAGTTGGTCTTGCTGGTGTGTTTGTTTATAGTAAAAAGAATAATAAAAGTTAATGATAAGTTTATCATAGTAAAACCATCAGTTTAATAACTGGTGGTTTTTTATTGGCATGAACGGATAGAAATAAAAAAATGTGATATAATACCGCCAAGGAGAAATCCTGAGGATGTCGAAGTCCTTCAAGAAGCGGTAGCAGCCTATGCCGTCAATCATGGCTTTTTTTATTTCTACACCCCAAAGCATTGGTGTATCCAATGGGTTGGAGGGCGACGAATATATTGAATAAGTCCAGCCGTCTTCTTGCGGCTTTCGAACCTCCAGCTCTACCCACAGCCCGAAATTGTGTGGTAGATAATTTCGAAAAATCCAAGAAAGAAATCATCATGACTAAACAATTGCCAATGGCTATAAATCCGTCTGCAACATCAAAACAACATGTTTTAGAAAATCTTCTTAATTGCTTCACATTTGTTGACACCGAAAACAAACTGGTTATTGCTTATCCAGTCTTTTTGCATTTGGGGTATACCAAAGAATCAGCACAGGCAGTTTTATCTAAGCCGATGCTGTTGCAATATACGAATCATAAAGGATTTGTCCCAAGAGAAGATTTCTTTGTAAGCATTCCTCAAATTGGTGAATTAATTGTTAATGCACCAGAAACTAAATATGTTTCTCACATACTTGAGTTTGTAAAAAATACTCTTCAACCATTATTTAACGAAGTGGTTAAAACCCAAGAACTGGATTTGTTGCCGACGGCAGATACAACAATTAAAACAATGTCTAGCCTTGAGATTGCTGAGTTGACTGGTAAGCTACATAAAAATGTTTTAGTAGATATTGAGAAATTAATCAATGAGTTGGGAGGACAGCTGAAAATTCAGCCGTCCTCATATATAAATAAACAGAATAAAAAGCAGCCGTGTTATAACCTAGATAGAGAATCAGCATTACTTGTAACTTCTGGATATTCAACACAGTTGAGGCTTAAAATTATTCGTCGCTTAGATGAGCTAGAATCGGCTAAACCTATTGCAACTGAAGTTGTTGCTCCAGCGTTACCAACTAGTTATAAAGATGCTTTATTGATGTTGGCACAGAAAGTTGGCGAAACTGAAGAGTTAGCATCTGAAAATGAACGTTTGATTAAGACTAAAATGCAAATTGGCTCTAAGCGTGAAGCAACAGCAATGTCTACTGCTGGAGTTATGGCCAAAAAGATAAAACAACTTGAAGCACAACTTAGTTTACCTAAAAATGATTATCAGTATGCAACAATTTTGGCTATTCAAAGCAGATTAAAGTATATAAAAGTCAGTGGTTTAAAATTAACGTATTTTTGTAATCGAAATGGTTTAGCAATTAAAGATATTCCTGATGACCGCTATGGTGCAGTTCATTCATACCCAGCTCAGGCGTGGAAAGATGTGTATCAAATTGATATTAATGCAGTTTTGAATAAGGTGGCATAAAATGACAAAGAAATTTAGTGAGTATTTTAATGGTCGATTAGTGCGTTTTTTGGAGCATGAAGACAAACTTTATGTTGACTCCGACGATTTGGCTCTTTTATTGGAAGAACCAACTAAACACTAGTTACAACCACCTTCGGGTGGTTTTTTTATTGCGAGTATGAGATGACATCAATAGTTGATAAATTAAAAAATATTGGGGTGTTGGGTGGTTTTGGTGACATTGTTTTTACTGTTAATCCATTTAAAACTATGACTTTTGAGGATGCGGAGCATAATTCATCGGTGGAATATGAAGAGCATAAAATCATTGGCGAAAAACCAAAGCTTGAGCAAACCTATCTTAATGCGGACGATGTATCGTTAAACATAACTTTAGCTAGTTTTTTAGGGATTAATCCAAAAGAACAGCTTAAGCTTTTTGAAGAGTATTTATATAATGGTGATGTATTTGATTTAATCCTAGGTAATGGCTTTCAGGATTCTAATGTGCTTGGTGAGTTTGTTATTACTAGTTTATCGAGAAGCTATAAAGAAGTAAGCTTTTGGGGTGATGTAACGCAAATTAAACTTGGGGTTAAATTTAAAGAATATCATTAAGTTTATTTTATAGTGTATAGCCGTCAACAAATGAGTTGGCGGCTTTTTTATTGAATGTTGATTATGCAAGTATTAATTGATGTTGGTAACAGTAGTAATAATTCAATAGATTTTGCACCAAAAACTGTTGTTGATGAAGTGGTGCAGAATATACGCAATATATTTAGTCAAGCAAAGTACCAAATCCCATACCAACGTAATATGGGTTTTGATGAAGATATCATTGATCAAACATCTGAACGAGCGGTGATGATGTTTCAAGTTGATATGCTTAAACAAGTTAAGACATACGAGCCACGAGCTAAGATTAAGAGCTTTAATTGGGATAATGGTAATCTAGTCAATGGTGATTTAAGAGTAAAAATATTGATTGAAATTAATGAGGTGTACTTATGAGTAATAATCAATTTGGTTTACCAGATATTACGTTTGCCTATAAAGATCCAGAGCTGATTAAAGCACAGCTTGCTGCGAGATTTAAAGAGAAATCTAATCGTGAATTAGCGGCTGCAGATCCTATTACGACAATCTTTAACGTTATTACCGCTGAGTTTGTTGGAATACGTTCGGCAATTGATTTTACTGGTAAACAGAATTTATTAGCTTATTCTCGTGATAGTTATTTGGACCATAAAAACAAAGACTTTGATTTAGAACGTTTTCAGGCGGTGAAAGCTGCAGTTACTATTCGTTTTACCTTGAATCAATTACAGCAAGAAGATGTTGTGATACCTGCTGGTACCAAAGTAAATGCTGATTCAAAAGTTTATTTCATGGTGCAAGAAGATACCACGGTTAAATTTGGTCTAAGCTATATCGATATAACTTGCCTAGCAACGATTGGTGGTGAAATTGGTAATAACTATTTACCTGGTACGATAGTCACACAGTTTAATCCTTTGCCATTCATTGGTGGTGTGCTTAATTTGGATATGTCTGCTGGTGGTGTTAATCGTGAGTCTAATGAATCATTTCGAGAACGTAGATTAGTGGCGCCACATGCTTTATCAACCGCTGGTCCAGATAAAGGCTATGAGTATTGGGCAAGAACTGCCAGCTCTTCTATTATCGATGTTGAGCCATATTCTCCGACCCCTGGAGTAGTGCAAATAATTCCGCTAATGACAGATGGTAGATTTCCTACTCAGGCAGAATTAGATTTAATAACTAAAGCATGTCGGCCAGATGACAGGCGACCATTGACTGATAAGGTTGAGTCAGTGACACCTGTTGCGGTTGATTATGAAATTAAGCTCACTTATTGGATTAGTTCTAAGGCTGAGATTGACACTCCACAAATTCAATCTAATGTGACAGCCGCAATTGACAAGTTTATTTACTTGACTAAAACTAAGCTAGGTCGAGCAATTAATCCATCGGTTTTAGAGAATATGATTATGGCAGCTGGGGCTAGACGCGTGAGCATAGAAAAGCCAGAACAGAAAGAGCTTACATCTTTGCAAGTTGGTAATAACACTAATTGTGATGTAACTTACGGTGGAATTGAGAAAGATTATTAATGGCAACTATATTTGATACTAAATTAGTTGATTTGCTGCCAGCTGCTTTTAAATCAATTGATGAAGTTAGGTGGATATGTGAAGCAATCCAGCCTGAGATTGATGAAATATTGCTAGAGATAAATAAGCTGTTATTTAGTTACTTTGATAATTTAGAAGATATAACGCTAGATTATTTATTAGTTGAAGCTGGTATTGGCGGTTCTATTGAGAACTCATTTATTCAGAACCGAGCAGATAAGATTAATTTCTTACGAAATTACGTTAAATTGAATCAAATGCGCGGTACTAAAGCAGGAATACTACATGCTGTAGATATGCTGGGTATTAATGCTGAAGTTACAGAGTGGTTTGATATACCTGAAGAGTTAAAGCCTTATTGGTTTAAATTAAAAATTACTGGTGATAAGCCTTTTACTGATGAGGATTTACGCTTAATTAGAGCATATGTTCATGAGTATAAGAATACTCGTAGTTGGTTTAAAACAGAAATCAAGCAAAGCTACTTTTCGAATATTTATCCATTAGCTGTATTACGTCGGCGTATCAAAGTTTCAAGTAAAGCAGAATATATTACATCATTGCCATCAAGTATTTATCCAGTAATTGTTAATAAAAGTATAGCGGTTTTAAAAGGGAAATTTAATGTCAAGTAAAACAATTGTTACTGATATTGGTAAAGCACTAATTGCCAAAGCAATTGAGAGCGGAACCACTGTCAAACTCAAGTATTTTGCAGTAGGCGATGGTGATGGTCAAGAGTACACACCAACAGGTCATGAAACTAAATTGATACAAGAAAATTGGCGAACCAATATTGGTAGTATTTTTAGAAATCCTAAGGATGATAAAGAGCTATTTATTGACACCCCAATTCCTGAAGATGTTGGTGGGTGGTGGATTCGTGAATATGGTATTTTTGATGAAGCTGGTAACTTAATCTTAATTGGTACGCCAAATCCATTTTATAAGTCTAAAGCTGAAGAAGGCGATGTTATTACCGTTGACTTTAATTTATCTCTGACATTACAAAATATTGCTAGTGTGGAATTTATTATTGATCCTGCAGCTTATGTTACGCATAATTATTTGGAGAATGCAGACTATCCAATTAACGGCAAAATTAAGTTTCTACAGCGGCCTAAAGTTCTGGATAGTGAAGCTGCTACTTTGGCGGATTTAGACAATATAAAAACATTGCCAGATATTCAAGATGATGGCAATGGCACGGTTACGATTCAACAACCCAATGGAAAAGGTGCCGTAATGCGGTTTTTGAATGCTGAAAACCCAGATACTTATACTGAGATTGACGGTGTAAATGGTGAGGTGCGCATTCATGGTGGTGTATTAGTTGGTTATAAATAATTTTAAAGGATTCAAAAATGTATCAAATAAACAAATCAACAGGTGATATTAAACAGGCTGGTAGATTATCAAAAGGTTATATTGAAGTTGGACAAGAGGAATACGAAAAACTACAGGGCTTAGATCTTGATAAACGTTTATTTGTATTTCAAGGTGATGATGTTGAATGTGATAATGCAAGGATTAAAAATACCTTAACAGTTGGTAATGGAGATAATGCTTTTACTAGTAATGGTAATGAGAATGCAGCCACAGGCGCATATGTAGGTGTAAATCCATTAACAGCCGATGAAACATTTAGGTTAAATGCTTTAACTGGTGATGCTACTTTTGCTGGTACAGTTGCAACTAAAGATTTTGATGCGAGTGGTACTGCTACGGCTAGATCGCAAAAAGGTAATAAATCTAAAATTGCAACACTTGAAGACGTTGCATCATCAACTGCTAAGATTAAATCACCAAAAGATACCATTGCAGTTGGTGCTGATGCTGACACAATCACACTTGATGTTAAATTAGCATCAAAAACAAAAGCTGGTATTGCATTTTTCCCTGTTGGTAGCGGTATAAAAATTAATGAAGAAACAGGTGAAGTTACACTGGATGGAGCTATTGCACCATTTAAATATATTGATATCTGGGATGCTGCAACTAACACTCCAAAACTTAGCGATGCAACCGGTAAGCCAGAAACATTCTATATTACCCATATCCCTGGTAGTCAAAACTTAGGTTCTGGTTTAATCAAGTTTGAGATTGGTGATTGGGTTCTATGTCAAGAAGATATTGGTGGAGCACCTAAATACGCCAAAGTTCCAATGTCAGAAGTGCTTACTGCTATTACAGCATCAATGATTAAGGCTGGTACGCTAGGTAAGGGTATTGCTATGGATACCGACCAACCAATTAAAACCACAGCTGGTATGGAGTCTGGTAGTTTAGTAACTAAAACCATAACCGTTGTTGATATTATTGTTACAGGTTCTATTGTAGGGCAAAAATGATGTATGCAGTTAATAAGAAGAATAAACTTGACGCAATTAGTTGTGACAGGTTGCCAAAAGGTTACCGAGAAATACTCGAAGAAGAGTATTTAAAAATCGTAGGTGATGAGCCGCAAATTAGTGATGAGGGTATTTCCAATTTTACTTATAAAGGGTTTAACAAAGCCGACCAAAAGACATTTGAACTTTTAGCTAAAGACGGATCAGCCTATTTTTCTAATGGTTCAGCAAGAATTAACCCTGATGGTAGCATTACATTAATGAATGCTGCTATGACAGCTGCGGCAGTAGTATTAACTAAAACAGCTTTAACATGGGCGAATGGTAATATTTATCCAGCAACAGGTAGACCAACTTTTAATGGGTCTACAGGTGCAACGATCGCAGATTTAGCCAAATATGCACCGATTGATAACCCTGCGTTTAATGCACCAGTTACCATTGTAGACTCAAAAGGAATTGGCGGTGTCTTATGGTTAAATAACAAGACTGCAAATACTGGCTTGATTTTTGCACCAAATCAAGCTAATGATAGCTTGGGATTGATTCGTATGAGAGGAACAGCTAGTAATTTAGATATATCATTACAGGCTACTACTGCAAAACCTGCACTAGGTACTAACGCATCGTTCTCTATAAGTGGTACTGGTGATGCAAATGGTTATGGATTAGCAGTATATACCCCTAATGGTGTCTATGCAGTGAATGGCACAAGTCAATTAGGTAACTTATCCATACAAGGTACTACATATGCTGCTACTGTGATTACTGCTGTTAAAGGGATTGCTTACCCTAATATTCCTAATGTTGCTACTATGTACACTATGGCATTTGGTTGGGATGGTTCACGTGTTAGGTTTTTAGTGGATAACAATTCTGCCGCAGCTGGTGCAATACCAAATATGGCGGATGTAACAGCAGCTAAGATATCGACTACTGCAGCTTCATATTATGCTGAACATGGTTCTACACGTGACTGGAGCTACACAGCAGCTATTGCTGCACCAGGGATTAAGACATTCCTTTACTGTAATCCATCTACTTACAGTGGCGGTGGGGGTGGTGATCAACGTAGTGCATTTTGGATTAACATAACCAATACAAACTTCACAATCACAGGTGCTAATACAGCTAATACTTTAGGTAATGGTATCCAATACGCCTATATTTCAAGTTCAGTTAATGGGTTCTTTGATAATGAGATGACATTTATTGAACGCTTTGAGGACGGTATAATCTGTGGGGTTATAACTACTCGTTCCATTCATGAATACGAGTACTTAGTACAACAAGAATATATGCTTGAAGTTACTTCTGAAATTGGTGAGGAAATAAAAGCATTATCTTTTGCTAAAGGTAATGTAGCCACTTATGATGGTATTAGGTTAAAGTATAAGTACACCTCTGCTCAGATTGATGCTGTTAATGCTGAACTTAATTTAACAAATAAAGCTAAAGAGTTACTACGTGAAACTGATAGGTTTAAATTGTCACCTTATACTGACATCCTAACAGAGTTAGAACGTACCGCCCTGAATGATTTGAGGGTGGTTTTATTATCTGTGGCTAAAGGTACAATTAAGGTGATGCCTGAAATTCCTGAATTTGTTAAAAAATTATTGGAATTATAATGTCTAATAAGATGATGCTAATAACTTACGGAGCAACCATAAATATGGTTGCTTTTTACTTATGATTGAAAGGTAATAGCATGAGAATAATGCTGCAAGTAAGTGATTCAAATCGAGAGATTGACTTTCATCAACTGCGAGATGCTGGAACTTATGGGTTACCAGCAGATGCGATATATTTAAATGGTCCTAATTTTAAAGGTGGATCTACTCTTATCGTTGTACCTTCATATAGTGCCACAGGTGTAAAAGATATTTATCACATCTTATTTACTCAAGATTCGCAGATTTATACCGAATGCTATTCTGGTGCTGACAAGGCTTGGACAGAATGGGTTAAAGAAGCTGGTGGAGTTGATGGTGCTAAAAATATAAAAGTCACAGGTGATGGTAGCATTAAGCAAATTGGTGATTCAGATTATGATCCTGAAACTAAAACAATTACTATTAACCTAGCTTCAACAGGCGGTGGACAAAAAGGTGATAAGGGAGATAAAGGCGAGAAAGGCGAGAAAGGTGATCCAGGTGAAATTGGTCCTCAAGGTGAAGTAGGGCCAGAAGGTAAGCAAGGTAAAACTGGAGAAACAGGCGCAACTGGTAAAGATGGCGCAGTTGGTCCAGCTGGTAAGGATGGATCTCAGGGTGCTAAAGGTGAAAAGGGCGATCCTGGTGCTGCATACAGTTCTGAAACTTTAGAAATAGATAATTCTAAGGCGAAGGTTGAGTTATTAACTGATGAGACATTAGCGTTTGATAATAAACAGCTCTGCTTGAGCCAAGAGTTTTTAAATGATTTAACTGAAGCTCTTGATGAACTTGATACAACAGCAGGCAATGCTTTAGGTCTGGCAGAAAATGCAATCGTTGATGCTAAAAATGCTAAGAAACAAGCTGATTTAGCTATCCAAGAAATTAAAGACGTAAACTTAGATTTAAAAGACGTTAGGACGACTGCCAATGCGGCTAAAGCAACTGCTGATAAGGCTGTGCAGAAGTTGATACCTAAAGAAACTACCACCGTAAAAATGAAAGTTACAGAAGGTACAAATAAAGAATTTGAAATATCTGCGGAGCTTGTAAATCCAATACCAACACCAGATAATAAAATAGCCTTATATAACTTTGTTTACGGTAAAGGTTATAACATTGTCTACGATAAAGCGGTCATTCCGTCTGTGTCAGTAGTTAGCGTTAAAGATAAAATCCCAAGTAAAGAATTATCAATTAGTGTGACTTATATTTTAGATTCATTCTACCCTGACTCTGCAAAGTACTTGGTGGTATGTATTAACCTTGGTAAAACAACTGTTAAAATTAAAGGTACAGATACAGTTGTGTCTAAAGACTTATTGGTTTATAAGCGTTTCTTAATTGAAGTTAAAACACCTACTAAGGCTTTATTTGTGGATACTGATTATGTATCCTTTAAATTTGACCCAACTGTAATATTTGCGAATCCAGAGTTATGTAACTTTAATCAAGAATTAATCAATATTACTGCATCCAGTTACGAATCTGCTGGATATATTGATAACTATCCTGTGTGGATTGATGATGCTAATCCTAGTGGCACTTCTTGGAGCAAGCTTGGTAAAGCTGGTACTGGTGGATTAATCACATTGGCTAATCAATCATATTTTTATTATGACGGACGACAAGTTAATGCTGGCAATCTGGTAGTTGATTTTACGATTGATATGCAGCGTAATATATTTACAAATGGCTTTACCAAGTATCTTGTGTTTAAAGGCGAGACTACTGAGGCGCTTCCATTGCATAAACTTAAAATTATTATTAAAGCTAATTCTGATACCAACATTCAATCAAATGTGCCTTACAGTGTTTTGAATAAAAAGGAAACCGCCTTTGTCTTTGATATGTCTAATGCTAAAGATAATGTTAGAAATCAAGTTGCGGTAACGTTAGTTTGTACCAATAATAGCTTAATGTTAATGGCATTCCAATTTGCCGAAGTATCAGTTAAGTAAGAAGGTATTTATGAATAGCGGTCAATTGTGACCGTTTTTTATTTGAAGTGTATGGGCGTATTTAAAATTAAAACTGTTGTGTATTAGATTGGAGGGGTAAGTGTGGGAACTTATTGGTGAAATATTTAAGGGGTTAAGCCCTGATCATAAATTTTGGATAATCATGGCAATAGTGTTAGGTGTAATGTGCTGGGGTGCAATTGCTATGATTACCAAATCGGTAGTTAATATTGGTTTTATTAAATTAAATAATAAGGAAACAGATAATGAAAAGAATTAGTGATTTAACACAAGAACAAAATAACGTATTACACAAAGGTCTAGGACTATTGTGTATTCTATGCTTACTAGGCTTGGCCATCTTTGATATTGACCGTTCTACAGATGCAGTTAGTATCATGTCAGCTGGTAGCACCAGCCATCTTTATACAACAAATCCAAGTCTAATGCCTGTTGGTATTTTATGGGCAATTGCGGGAATTTTTGAGTTTTATTTATTTTTAACACTTAGTCATAGCAAGCTAATTTGGGGATATCGAGCTTTGGTGGTTTGTGTAATTCCATCGTATATTATTTATAAAGTTAAGCTTCTTGGTGTTGAATTATACAGTGCGGATATTTTTGCCTTTGTGGCAATTCCAATTTGCCAAATTACTTTAATAGTAGTTGGTGAAATTGGCAGAATTAAAGACAAGTTGTTACAAGATGAGGAAGATCAATGCAAGGTAAAAAATTAACTAATTTATTAGCGGTAACTCTTTGCTTATTTTTGGCCAGTTGTTCATCAACTGGCTATTTTAATCCACAACCAGTTATTAGTTATTGTCCGAGTAGTGGTTTGTCATTATCGTGTAGATTTGGAAATTGAGGAGTTTAAATGAATAACTATCAACTGTCGCCCGCTGGGGCGGCTTTTATTTTACGTGAAGGGCATGAGGGGGTTAGATTAAAACCTTATTTGTGTTCGGCTGGAGTGCCCACTATTGGTGGTGGTTGCACTACGTATGAGAATGGTAAGAAAGTCACTTTACTAGACCCAGCTATAACCATGGAAAGAGCTTTGACTTTATTTCATAACCGAGCAAAAGAATTTGAACTTTGCGTTAATCGTACAGTTCAAGTGAAATTAGAGCAGCACCAATTTGATGCTTTAGTTTCGTTGGCCTTTAATTGTGGTGTAGGCACACCCAATAAAAATGGCTTTAGTCGCCCATGTGAAGTGCTTCGCTGCCTAAATGCTGGTGATGAGAAAGGCTTAATTGAGTGGTGGCAAAAATCATTTGTAACAGCTAATGGTGTAATCTCTAAAGGATTACAACTTAGACGTTTAGATGAATTAAAACTTTATTTAAACGGTAAATATAACTAACTTAAAAAGGAATTATTATGTGTTCAAAAGTAAATTACTATAACCCTAAAAAGAAAATTGCATTGGTGGTTAGAACCATGGATTTTGCAAGCCCAACAGGGATGCAAGAAGCATTGTTTAATGCAAATGAAACTTATAGCAATCCGATGGATGGTACAGAAGCTAAAACTAAATTTAAGTTCTTAGGTAAATACTCTGATATTGGATTCACTGTATTAGGTAAACACTACGGCGCTCGTGCTGTATCTGATGGAGTTAATGATCAAGGTTTAGCATTAGCTACATTATGGAATGCTGGAACTCGTTTTGATACATCGGTAAAACAACCAGCTGACTGTTTTAGTGGATTAACGTTACCAATTCAGATTTTAGGCTCTTGTGCTACGGTTAACGATGTTCTTAAAATGTTTGAAGCTGACAAGGTAGATTACTATACTATGTCTGGTGAAGCAGCAACTAAGTATGTTTCTAAAAAGCGTGTGAACATTCCAACCAAAGAACTTCAAGGTTTTGCGACTATTCACCTTGGGCTATTTGATAAAACAGGTAATCAAATGGTGGTAGAGTTTGAAAATGTAAACGGTAAAGATGGGGTAGCAGTATTCTATCCAGATCCATACGGTGTATTAACCAATGCTCCGCACATCACATGGCAACATGAGAATTTACGTAACTATGTTGGTCTAACTGATAAGTTCAATGTAACCGAAGGTGACTTTATGGGTGTTAAAGTTCCTACAACTGGATTTGGTAATAATCTTCGTTCACTACCAGCTGATAATACGCCATCTAGTCGCTTTGTTCGTTTAGTAGTAAACAAAAACCTAATGCTTAAAAACGGTGAGTTTGATACGGTAGATACAGCTATGGCAGCGTTAGACACCTTAATTGGTTCTGTAGTATTGGCTGAAGGAACAAGCGCAAATCATGGAACAATTAAAGCTGATGTTGATTCTACGTTATGGATTTCAATGTACGATTGCGTTAATTTCAAAATGTATAAAAAAACACCATCTTCATTCAATTGGCAAGAGATGCAATGTAAGACAGTTAAGCTTGAAATGTCACCTAGTGAATTACAATCTTGTTATTCTGAGTTAGCGGCTTAAAAGCAAAGCTGCCGTTGTATTAGCGGCAGCTTTATCATGAATGTATAAAATCTTATTAATACAAAAGCCTCGAAATAAATCCGAGGTTTTTTCATACACTTTGATGTACTGTTATTAAAAAATATTAATTTATAGATTATAGTCAATAGATGGGTATGGATAAATCCAAAGCATTCTTTTGATATCTTCTCGTAGGTAGGTGTTTACGAAGCCCCAATTATAAAATTCTTGGTTCGTGCTTGCTCCCATATATATCTCACTTTGATGGAGTGCTAATGGATTAATGTTGTCGTCTTCCGAAAATACAGGTAACCCGGCGGGGAATACAAGTTGCATTGGTGGTACAACGCCTCTCCAATATGACTGTATTTGGTAAAAAGTACTTGTGTCTTGTGGGTTAAGTAATGTATTTTTACCAACTGCATAATCATTATGCGGTACAACATAACGATAAAGCTCAGCGTAGAATGTAATAAAATTATCATCATCTTCATTAATGTACACATTTATACGCCCATTGATAGAGTTTAGTGCAAAGTGACAATTTTTATAAGGCGTATTCGCCAATGCATCTGTATCAATTTCTAATATATCAGCTGGTCTTGAGGTAGTGGTTTTGTTGCTGATAGGATCAATGGTTATAGTTTGTTTTAATGAACCATATGGGTTATGTTTAATGATACCAGCTGATGAGAATGTTGATTCTTCGTCTTTATTATTATCCAGTTTACATGTTATTGGGACATTTGGGGTAACTTCAGAAACATCTCCAGATTTAGTTTCATCTTTCGCTATGTATAATGTAACTACAGGCGCATATCTATAAAATGCTAACCTTATATTAAGAGATGTTTCCATGTCTGGTCTTACCAGTTGCCTATTTGGTTTATATTTCTGAGGAATATCAAACAGATCAGAAATTGTTGCGGTTTGTGAAAGTTTAGTAGTAGGGTTATTGCCACTTAATGTTGGTGATTCCAATGCGGTTGTAGATTTCTGTTGTGATTGTTGTTGTTCTATTGCATTACTAGAAGCCTGAGATCCATTATTGCATCCACTAAGTAACCATACTGAGCAGCTTGTTAAAAGTATTTGATTTAAAATTTTACTAAAATTCACATTAATTCCTTGTTTCTACGTTATTTTTTTCATTAAGAGGGCGTTATGATATACTTTTGTGATTAATTGATGCAATAGTTGTTTGTTTTTAGGTGGGTGAACATTATTGTTTAGTGATGAATTTGTGATTTTGATTTGGTATTTTTATATCATGTGTTTTGAAATGGAGTAAATAACCCATTGCTGGGTTATAGTTTAATGTTTTGTTGGCTCTTCAAATAGTAAAGCTAAATCATCGGAATCAACATAAAGCTTATCCTTATACTCCATAAACCTAACTAAACGTCCATTAAAATATTCTGTAAATGTCTTTGGCATATCAGGCTCCCAAAATTGAATTAATATCAACGTTATAAACATCACGCCAAGCTTCAGCAGGGTATGAATTAACTCTTCCAAATCTCACATCGTCTACCTGTTTAACTTCTAATCCTTTTCTTCGGTAAAAATTTGCCAGCTTCAATCCATTAGCCTTTAAATCCTTAACCCTACTTTGAATGGCTAGAATTGTTGCATGACTAACTTTACCGAGTAAATTGGTTTCTAATTTAGCCACCATAGTTAATTGTTTGATCTTATCATTTGCTCGAGCTAATTTACCCATAGCGGAAGCTTCACGCTTAGAGCTAATTTGCATTTTGGTTTTATTCAAGCGTTCGTTCTCAGCGGCTAACTCCTCAGTCTCGCCAACTTTCTGTGCTAACATCAATAATGCATCTCTATAACTTGTTGGTAGGGCAGGTGTAGCAATTTGATTTTCTAATTCTTGCCAACGTTTGATAATCTTATGGCGAAGTTTTACATTATATCCAGCAACCAAAGTTAAAGACATTTCTTTATCTAAATTAAAGCATGGATAAGTTTGTTTATTCTGTGGGTGAACATAGGTGTCAGCAAAACTGCTGAGACCTATTTCTAATTGTTCTAGCATGTTTTTTATATCACGCATAACATCAGCATGATTTTTATCGCACATCTCTGCGATTTCCAAGCTAGACATAGTTAATGGTTGGTTAGATATTACGAGATTCATATCTATTTCCTTTTTAAAATCATCATGTTTAATCTGTGGTTTGCTGGCATTGAATAGTGGTTGAAGAGTTTCTTTTACAAATTCTAGAATGTAAGAAACATATTTGGTTTTTGGTGCATTAACGATTAATTCACCGATTTGAGAAATGCTAATAAATAAGGCTTCTTTTGGAACAAATCCTTTGCAGTTTGTATATTGAAGAGTCATTGGAGTTGACAAAGTTTCTTGTGCTGATTCTTTGGTGTAGCCCAAATGCAAAAATACTGGATAAGCAATAACCAGCTGTTTTTCAGTATCAACAAAGGTGAAGCAATTGAGAAGATTCTCTAAAACGTGTTGTTTGGGTTCTACGGACGGATTTATAGCCATTGGCAGTTTATTTAACATGATGATTTCCATACAAGATTGTTTGAAATTACCTTAACGTTTGAAATTAAGGTGTTCGGGGATTCAAACACTGTGTATGGACAGCTGAGCTTATTTACCTTACGGCTGTTGTATATCGCTCGCCCCCGAACATAGAAGATAATACGCTTTGAGAGCGCATTTTATATATGCGTGGGTATAGAAATAAAAAAAGCCATAATTACGGTTAGGCGTTACCGCCATACAAAGGATGTTTGAAGTCCTAAGCGGTATTCTATCCGAACATGGCTCTTTTGTCAATAAAAAACCCAGCTAGAAAGCTGGGTTAGTTGATTCTATAATAGTATCTTCTTTAATTACTAACGATGACCTGGTTGTAAAGTTAAGTCATCGATAGTTCTTAAAAGCTTTATATTCCACACTGATCTGGATCTAATGATGATGTACCTACTGTCTGAACAATTGTGGAATCCAGAACTCCATTTAGTTTAAATTTAATATTAGAGCTGTAGCTCCCTGCACCCTTGTAATAAATCCATAAATAAATCGTACATTGATATGGTGCGCTTCCTGTCAATGTGCATGCCTGATAATCATCACTCACACTTGAGCCATTACAAGTATCGGGATTACCACCTGAAGAACATACCTCAACTCCTTGAGGAAATCCTGGATCAGAAATAAATTGAATTACGTCACCAGCATTAAATGAATTATCAAAGGTAACAGTATATGGTCCCATATTATCTCCACAGTCAGTCCCGGTAAAACTGGAAGGAATATCATTGGTTACTGGCGT
>JACCDZ010292648.1_pt1 | contig 15855 bp, 14 predicted proteins | sample 7449551 | NCBI WGS metagenome assembly JACCDZ01 (sample SAMN15323452, study PRJNA562643) | freshwater metagenome | isolation source: river surface water | place: USA:Blue River Watershed | collected 2017-08-18 | reverse complement strand
TCATGAATACAGAAGTCCGCACTCCCTCCGCGCTTTCCCCCGTCGCCTCCAAGGTCAATCTGCTCGGCTTTACCCGGGAGCAGATGGAAGACTATTTCCTGTCTATCGGTGAAAAGAAGTTTCGTGCCCAGCAGGTGATCAAGTGGATACACCAGCTTGGCGTGGATGACTTTGCGCAGATGACCAATGTTTCCAAGGCGTTGCGCGAGAAGTTGGCGCAGGTAGCCGAGATTCGCGCGCCGGAAGTCGTGCATCGTGAATACTCCGCGGACGGCACCCGTAAATGGGTGATGAAGGTCGGCGATAATTCCATGATCGAGACCGTGCTCATTCCGGATGGCGAGCGCAAGACACTATGTGTCTCCTCCCAGGTCGGTTGTGCTCTCGATTGCAGCTTTTGCTCTACCGGCAAACAAGGCTTCCAGCGCGATCTCAGTGTCGCTGAAATCATTGGTCAGGTCTGGATTGCCAACCGTTCCTATTTTGAGGATGAGCCGCTCATGGAAAAGCGTGAGCGTGCCATCACCAATGTGGTGATGATGGGCATGGGCGAGCCGCTGCTGAATTTCGACAATGTCGTGCCCGCCATGAAGCTCATGCTGGACGATTTTGCCTACGGCATGTCCAAGCGCCGGGTCACCCTGTCCACCTCGGGTGTGGTGCCCATGCTGGATCGTCTCGGCGAAGAAATTGATGTGGCCTTGGCTATTTCCCTGCATGCGCCGAATGATGCCTTGCGCGATGAAATCGTGCCCATTAATCGCAAGTATCCACTGAAGGAGTTGCTGGCGGCTGGCCGCCGTTATCTGGCGCGCTTCCAGGGGGAAGAAGGTGGTCGTCGCAAGATCACCATGGAGTATGTAATGCTGGCCGGGGTCAATGATACGCCCGCCCATGCTCGCGAGCTGGCCCGGTTGCTGAAAGATACGCCCAGCAAGATCAACCTGATTCCTTTCAATCCGTTCCCGCATGCCGGTTACGGCCGCTCGAGCCGAGAAGACATACTTGCCTTCCAGAAAATCCTGACTGAAGCCGATTACATCTGCACTATACGCTCCACGCGTGGTGACGATATTGATGCGGCCTGTGGCCAGTTGGTGGGTCAGGTTCAGGACCGCACGCGTCGTGCGCAGCGCTGGCAGGAAAAAACTGCTGTTGCAGCGGGTCATGACAAGAATAAGGAGAAAAATCCGCGGGAAATTTTCAGGAGCGCGTCATGAAGTTTTTTGCTGTATTACTGGCGATCCTTGCGCTTGCTGCCTGTACCACTGTCGAGCAGGGTGGTACCCGCAAGATAGATCCCAAGGCCGGTGCGCGTGATCGCGTAGCAATGGCTTCGGAGTATCTGCGCAAGGGTGATAACGAAGCTGCGCAGGTACATCTGAAAAAGGCCCTCGAGCTGGATGCTGATTCTGCCGAAGCCCATCACCTCATGGCAGTCGTTCAGGAGCGCGATGGTGACAAGAAGCAGGCCGACAAGGAGTATCGCAGGGCGATCAAGCTCAAGCCCGAGTATTCGGCGGCGCATAATAACTACGGCGTTTTTCTGCTCAAGAACAACCGCTGCAAGGAGGCCATCAAGCAGTTCGAAGCAGCAGCCAATGATCTGGGCTATGACCTGCGGGCCCAGGCCTTTGAAGGTGTAGGACGCTGTCAGCTAAAAGAGGGCAACAAGGACGAAGCGGCCCAGGCCTTCTCGCGTGCGCTGCGCCTGGACAGTGATTTGCCGCTGTCCACCTTGCAGTTCTCCTCGCTGATGTTCGATCAAAAGAATTTCCAGATGTCTCGTGATCTTTACAAGCGTTATCTCAAGCTGACCGAAAGACAGGCCCAGTCTCCCCAGAGTCTTTGGCTGGGGATACGTCTGGAGCGTCATTTCGGCGATAACAAGGATGCTCTCGCCAGCTACGAGCTGGCTTTGCGTCGCCTGTATCCGGACAGCCCGGAGTACAAGCTGTATCAAGAGTCCCTGAAGGCAGCAAAGTAAGTGCCTTGCAGTTTCATGTGGAGTGAATCGTGACTGAAGAGATCAAAGACGAGAGTGCGCGTGATGAGGCGGACTATCTGTCATTTCTTCCCGGCCAGCGTCTCAAGAAAGCGCGGGAGCTGCGCGGATTGACGGTGGAGCAGGTAGCGAAGGAGCTGCATCTCTCGGTACGGTTCATCAATCTCATGGAGGCTGACTCCTACAAGGATTTGCCGGAGCCGGCTTTCGTGCGCGGCTATATGCGTCGGTATGCGCAACTGCTGAAGCTTTCTCCGGATGACATCGCCGGTAAGTTTGACCAGTGCTATGCCGCCGATACGGAAACGCCCGCGGTGGATGAGCGTCCCTACAATCCTGTGCAGTTGCTGGGCATCATCGCGCGCCCGCGCTTGAAGCTGCGCCGTTTGCTGTCGTGGGCGTCTCTGGCCCTGATTGTGGCCCTGCTGATCGGTTTTCTCTGGAGTGGCTTTAATTCGTCCCGACCGGCAGTACCGGATCTCGTTCAGGAGCCGCTGGCTGCCCCGGCCGAGCCTGTGCCCTCAGCGGCGCCTGCTGCCGCGCTGGCAGCTGAACCGGCAGTGGCTTTGTCTGCTCCAGCTGTGACGGCCACCGGCATGAATGTTTTGCCCGCTCCGTCTGCCACCGCCTCGGTGGCGGCCGCTCCGCTGCCGGCTACCGGCACTGCCGCTGTGCCGGCAGCCCCGGTAGCAGCTGCAGCACCGCTTACCGTGGCCAGTGGTGCTGACACGCTGGTGCTGGCACTGGGGGCGGATAGCTGGATCAGTGTGCAGGATGCCAAGCGCCAGAGTCTGCTCAGTGGTGTGCGTCCCGCTGGCCAGATATCCCTCAAGGGCGAGGCGCCGTTTTATGTGAATGTCGGCAATGCGCCGGCGGTGACACTGGTGTTCAACGGCAAGGCTGTTGATCTCAAACCCTACACCCAGGGCGCAGTGGCGACACTGACCCTCAAGCGCTGAGCCAGGCTGCCATGCACGAGTCTCCGATCAAGCGTCGCCTCACCCGCAAGATTCGCGTCGGCAAGATATTTGTCGGCGGTGATGCGCCCATCACGGTGCAGACCATGACCAATACCGAAACCTGCGATGTGGACGCGACCGTGGCGCAGATACAGCGCTGCGTGAATGCCGGTGCTGACATCGTGCGTGTTTCTGTGCCCTCCATGGAAGCCGCTGAAGCTTTCGGGAAAATCCGCAAGCGGGTGCCTGATGTGCCGCTGGTGGCTGATATCCATTTTGATCACAAGATTGCCTTGGCGGTGGCTGACCTCGGTGCTGACTGCCTGCGTATCAATCCCGGCAATATCGGCTCGCACGATAAAGTGCGTGAAGTCGTGGCGGCCGCGCGCCACCACGGCATTTCCATGCGCATAGGCGTGAATGCCGGCTCGCTGGAAAAAGACCTGCAGAAGAAATATGGCGAACCCACGGGCGAGGCGCTGCTGGAGTCGGCCATGCGTCACATCGATATTCTGGACAAGCTGGATTTCCAGGAATTCAAGGTCAGTGTGAAAGCCTCGAATGTCTTTCTCACGCTGGATGCTTACCGGCTGCTCTCAAAGCAGATCGACAAGCCCTTGCATCTTGGCGTGACCGAGGCCGGTGTGTTCCGCTCAGGCACGGTGAAGTCGGCGATTGCCTTGGGTGGCCTGCTGCTTGACGGTATCGGTGACACCATCCGCATTTCTCTTGCGGCCGAACCGGAAGACGAAGTGAAAGTGGGTTTCGATATCCTCAAATCGCTGGCTATACGTTCCAATGGCATCAATTTCATTGCCTGCCCCAGTTGCTCGCGGCAGGAGTTTGATGTCATCCGGGTCATGAATGCGCTCGAAGCGCGCCTTGAAGATGTGCGTGTGCCCATGGATGTTTCCGTGATCGGTTGCAAGGTGAATGGGCCGGGTGAGGCCAAAGAAGCCGATATCGGCGTCGTGGGTGCTGTGCCCAACAGCCTGGTCTATCGCCATGGTGAAAAGAGTCATCTCATTCCCACCAATAATCTGGTCGATGAGATAGAAAAGATGGTGCGTGATCGCGTACGCGAGCATGAGGCAGCTGCAGCGGCACAGAAAGCGGATGATGAGGCCCGTGGCGTCATCGTGCGCAGTCACTGAAGGAAAGGCGACAAAAAAGCATGAGTCAGAAAATTAGCGCCATCCGGGGATTCAACGACATCCTGCCTGCTGATACTGGCCGCTGGGCCGGCATAGAGGCCGTCCTGCGTGACCTCATGCGTGCTTATGGCTATCACGAAATCCGTCTGCCCATTGTGGAAAGCACGCCGTTGTTTGCGCGCGCCATCGGGGAAGTCACGGACATCGTGGAAAAGGAAATGTATTGCTTTTCCGACCGTGGTGGTGAGTCCATCACCTTGCGTCCGGAAGGCACGGCAGGCTGTGTGCGCGCCGCGCTCGAGCATGGCCTCACCTATAACCAGACGCAGCGCCTCTGGTATACCGGCCCCATGTTCCGCTACGAGCGGCCGCAGAAAGGCCGCTATCGCCAATTCCACCAGTTCGGGGTCGAGGCCTTCGGCATGACCGGGCCGGACATTGATGCCGAGCTCATCCTGCTGACCGCACGCCTGTGGCGTGAGCTTGGTCTGGCAAGCGTGGTCAGTCTGGAAATCAATTCCCTTGGCGAGATTGAAGAGCGTGCGAAGTTCCGCGCTGCATTGGTGGCTTATCTGGAACAGCATCGCAGCCAGCTGGATGAGGATTCGCAACGTCGGCTCACCAGCAATCCTCTGCGCATCCTGGACAGCAAGGATGCCGGCACGCAGAAAATCCTCGAGGCGGCGCCCCGCCTGCCGGACTTTCTCGAGTTTGAGTCCCGCGAGCATTTTGCGCAGCTCTGTGCCGTGCTGGATGCCGCCGGCGTGGCTTATGTGGTGAATCCGAAACTGGTGCGTGGCCTCGACTACTACAACAAGACCGTGTTCGAGTGGGTCACGTCCGAGCTGGGTGCCCAGGGCACGGTTTGTGCGGGTGGCCGCTACGATGGACTGGTCGAGCAACTGGGGGGCCAGAAAACACCGGCCGTGGGTTTTGCCATCGGTCTTGAGCGCCTGGTTTTGCTGCAGACGGCCATGCATCCGGAAGTGGAAAGCGCCGAGGCTGATGTATTTGTAGCGGCCGTAGGCGAGGCTACCGCCTTGCCGGCGCTCTTGCTGGCAGAGACCTTGCGTAACGAGCTGCAGGATCTGCGCGTGCTGGTCAATTGCGGCGGCGGCAGTTTCAAGTCGCAGTTCAAGAAAGCGGATAAATCCGGCGCCCGTTTTGCCTTGGTGCTGGGCGAAGATGAAGTGAAAAACGGTAGTGTGGCCTTGAAGTGGCTGCGTGAAGAACATGAGCAGAAAGTGCTGGCGCAGTCTGAAGTGGTCGCCTTTCTGAAAGAAAACCATACGCTTTGATGATTGGAAGAATAAGGAGCAGCACGTGAGTCACGATGAAGAGCAAGTCGAAAACCTGAAGCGCTTCTTCAAGGATTACGGCACCCCCATCCTGACGGGGGTGGTATTGGCGCTGGCCGTTTTCGGGGGCTGGAAGTACTGGAATGACCAGCGTATCGAGTCGTCCACCAAGGCTGCCAGTGTCTTCCAGGACATGCTGGGCGCCGTGCAGCGCAGCCACGTGAACCCGGCGGACAAGGCCGCGAGCACCGATGTCCAGCGCTATGCCAAGACGCTGCGTGAGGATTTCGCGAAGACACCGTTTGCGGCCAGTGCCGGCCTGCTGCTGGCGCGTCAGGCGGTGGATCGCAATGACTTCAAGGAGGCTGCAAAGCAGCTCAAATGGGTGCTGGAGCAGAAGCCTGAAGAAAGCGTGCGTATTCTGGCCACAACACGTCTTGCGCGTGTGCTGGCGGCAGACAAGAAATTTGATGAGGCCCAGGCCTTGCTTGCCAAAGAAAGTAATGCGGGCTTCAAGCCTACGGTGGAAGAGCTGAAGGGCGATATCTACCAGGCCCAAGGCAAGATTCCGGAAGCCCAGAAAGCGTATCTGGCGGCCGTACAGGCCCTGCAGGATCGTGATGATGAGCGTCGTCCCTTGCTGGAAATGAAAATGGCGGATGTCGGTCTGGCGGCGCCTGAGCCGAAAAAGGCAGATGACAAGAAAGCTGATGCGGAGTCCTCGTCCTCGTGATCAATTCCCGCGTCCTCCGTACCCTGTTGCCGGTGGCCTGCCTGGCCGTGGCGGCCTGCAGCAGTACGCCACCTGCGCCCGAGCCCAAGTCCTATCCGGATTTGCCGGCAGACAAAGTGGTACTCGATCGGCTCTGGAAGACTTCGGTGGGCGACGGTCTGGACAAGGATGATGTGCGTTTGCCGCCGGCGATTGGCGAGCAGCGGGTGACGGCGGCCAGCCGTGATGGCGTGCTGGTGTCCTTGCTGCGTGAAAGCGGCAAACCGGTCTGGAAAGTGGCCAGCGGCTTGCCCATTACCACCGGGCCCGGTGCTGCGTATGGTGCCATCGCCGTGGCGACAGCCAAGGGCGAGGTAGTGGTCTTTGCTGAGGCCGACGGCATTCAGAAATGGAAGGTGTCGGTGGGCGCTGCCGTGCTCGCAACCCCCGCTGTGGCAGCTGATACGGTGGTCGTGCTGTCCGCCGATGGCGTCATCCATGCCCTGGCGCTGGAGTCGGGTGAGCAGCGCTGGACTTACAACACCTCGGTGCCGGCACTCAGTCTGCATGCCAATGCAGCGCCGCTGATTGTTGACGACATCGTTTATGTGGCAACGGCGGGTGGCAAGCTGGTCAGTCTGGATTTGAAAACCGGTGTGGCTGCCTGGGAGTTGCGTGTCGCCAGCAATAATGGCCGCTCCGAGCTGGAGCGCATGAATGATGTGGTAGGTGACCTTCTGTTTGTGGCGCCGGGCACGATATACAGCGTGGGTTATCAGTCGCAGCTCACCGCCGTTGATGCAGGTAGTGGTCGCCGCCGCTGGCAGTTTGATACCTCCAGCGTCAACGGTCTGGCCGAAGGTCTGGGCAATGTTTATGTCAGCGATACCGACGGCCAGGTGCTGGCCGTGGATCGCAGCAGTGGCAAGGTGGTGTGGAAACAGTCCGACTACCAGTACCGTCGCCTGACCGCTACGACGGTGGTGGGCAGTGTACTGGCCGTGGGGGATGATGATGGTCGCGTGCATCTCCTGGCGCAGAGTGACGGTCAGGTGCGTGGTCGCGCCAGTGTGAGTGGCGATGCGCTGATCGCAATAAAGGGCACTGGCGATGAGCTTTTTGCCTGGGATGCTGACGGTGGCCTGTCCGCCTGGAAAATTCGCAGTCCCCGATAAGAGGGGCTGTTGTTGACGTGATGCTGATCATCCCCGCTGCGGCGGGGATGACATTTTTTAGAAACGCCTATTTTTTTCAGAGAAACCTGTAATGAAACCCGTGATCGCGCTGGTGGGCCGCCCCAATGTGGGTAAATCCACCCTTTTCAACCAGCTGACGAAAAGTCGTGATGCCCTGGTCGCCGACTTGCCGGGGCTGACGCGCGATCGCAAATACGGCGATGCCCGCGTTGAAGACAAATCCTTCATCGTCATCGATACCGGCGGTATTGGTGAGGGCGAGCAGGGTATTGATGCGCATATGGCGGAACAGTCCCGTCTTGCCATCCACGAAGCCGACATCGTCCTGTTTCTGGTGGATGCGCGTGTCGGTCTTACCGGTGCGGATCAGGAAATTGCCGCCGAGCTCCGTACCTTGAGCAAGCGCGTGCATGTAGTCGTGAACAAGATTGACGGTGTGCACGAGGAAGCCGCCATGGCGGACTTCCATCGTCTGGGCATGGGCGAGCTGTTTGGTATTGCTGCCAGCCATGGTCGTGGTGTCGCGCAGATGATCCAGGACGTGCTCGCTGATTATCCGCCTGACGTCGAAGATGCGCCGCTGACGGAAACCGGCATCAAGATTGCGATTGTCGGTCGTCCCAATGTCGGCAAGTCCACGCTGGTGAATCGTCTGCTCGGTGAGGAGCGCGTGGTGGTTTTCGACATGCCGGGTACCACGCGCGACTCCATTTACATTCCCTTTGAGCGCCGCGACCAGCGTTACACGCTGATTGATACGGCCGGTGTGCGGCGCCGTGGCCGCGTCGATGAAGGCGTGGAAAAATTCTCGGTCATCAAGACCCTGCAGGCCATCAAGGATGCGCATGTAGTGGTGCTGGTGCTGGATGCGCGCGAGAGCATCGTGGATCAGGATCTGCACATGCTGGGCTTCGTGCTGCAGAGCGGCCGCGCGCTCGTGATTGCCATCAATAAATGGGACGGCATGGATGAGTACGACCGCAAGATGGTCAAGCAGGATATCGAGCGCCGTCTCGATTTCACGCCTTGGGCACGCATACACCTGATTTCCGCCATGCATGGAACTGCCGTGGGTGATCTGTATCCCTCCATCGAAAAGGCTTATGCCTCGGCAAACATCAAGGTGCCGACCAATCGCCTGACCCAGATTCTCGAGGATGCCATCGAGCAGCATCAGCCGCCCTTGGTGGGCGGCCGCCGTATCAAGCTGCGCTATGCCCATATGGGAGGGCAGAATCCGCCGCGCATTGTCATTCATGGTAACCAGACGGCGGCCGTGCCCAATGCCTACAAGCGGTATCTGGAAAACATCTATCGCAAAGTGTTGCGTATCGAAGGCACGCCCATCGGCATAGAGTTCAAGACGGGCGACAACCCCTTCAAAGATCGCATCAACGAGCTGTCGCCGGCCAAGCTGGAAAAGCGCCGCCGTACCATCCAGGAGCACAAGCGCCGCGACAAGAAGCGCTGAAGCGCTGCGCCTTGCTTCGTCGGCCTGTCCTTTTCGGACAAGGTATTCGTCACTCCGGGGGAGTGTGAGCAGGCGCAGCAAGCTGTTATCCTCGCTGACTCCGCGCACCCGGCCGGCATCGTGGCACGACGATGGTTACCCGGTCAGAACCAAAACGAGAAGAACGCAGTCCGCCATGATTGATTCGATAGTCGCATTCTGGGAGCACATTCGAGCCCTGCCCAATTTCTGGGGCTTCGCCACCATTCCCATCGTCGCTGCCGTTGTTACCTGGGCCCACGTCTGGTTCGCCATGAAGATGGTGTTCTATCCCCTGGAGTTCGTCGGCATCTGGAAGCCCTGGCTGGGCTGGCAGGGCATCGTGCCGCGCAAGGCCGGCAAGATGGCCGCCATCGTGGTGGACAATACGCTGGCCAAGCTGGGTTCACTTTCGGAAATCTTCCGCGAGATGGATCCGGACAAAATTGCCCGCCATGTCAGCGAAGGGCTGATGGAACGCATCGAGGACATGGTCGACGAGATCATGAACGAGAAGAACCGCGTGTTCTGGGAAAACCTGCCCATCAGCTTCAAGAAGCGCGTGTATTCGCGTGTGCGCCGTCAGGTGCCGGAAATCATGGAAGGACTGGTGCGGGACCTCGGTGAAAACATCGAGGACCTCATCGACCTCAAGGCCATGGTTGTTCGCCAGATGGAAAATGATCGTGCGCTCGTGGTGCGTGTTTTCCAGGAAGTCGGCAATCAGGAAATCCAGTTTGTCGTGACCTCCAGCTTCTGGATCGGTCTGGCGCTGGGCTTCGTGCAGATGGTGCTCTGGTATTTCTTCCCCTGGCACTGGGGCCTGCCGCTGTATGGCGCCGTGCTCGGCTATGCCACCAACTGGATTGCGCTGGCCATGGTGTTCCGTCCGCTCAATCCCGTAAAGATTGGTCCGTGGCGCATGCAGGGTCTCTTCCTCAAGCGGCAGCCGGAAATTTCGGACAAGTTTGCCGAGCTGTCCACGCAGGAAATGGTATCGCTCAAGCATCTGGTCAATGAAATGCTCACCGGGACTTATTCCGAGCGTACCCGTGCCCTGATCCGTCGCCATATCGGGCCCTTGCTCGAGGGTGGCGTGGTGCGTACCGCGATACAGCTGACCGTGGGTCCCACCGGTTATGCCTCGCTCAAGCGCACCATTGTGGAGAAGGCTGCCTTGCTGTCACTGGCGCCGCTGTCCAATCCGCAATTCAACAAGGATCGCGCCAAAGTCATCGCCTCCATCTTTTCCACGCGCATGAAGGCCATGAGCTCCAAGGAGTTCCAGGATTTGTTGCGCCCGGCCTTCCAGGAGGACGAGTGGATCGTCATCGTCTTGGGCGGCGTGCTCGGTGGCGTGGCGGGCTGGATACAGCTGATGACGGGCTTCACGCACTGAGGCCCTGATCTGATCTGCATGAAAAAGCCCGGAATTTCCGGGCTTTTTCATGGCTGGCATTCAGGCCTCGGCAAGCTCGGCAATATTGGCCTCGCGGCTGTGCCAATGCACACGCCCGCTGCTGGCAATGGCGGCAGCAATGAAGTTGGGGGCTGCATAGTCTTGCCAGAGTTGCAGGGCCGGGCTGCTTGCGTAAGGACGCGGCTGTTCGCCACGCACATCAAACGCAAGGCGCGCCATATTGTCGGCCAGTCCCTCTCCCAGTGCTTTCACACTGGCCTCCTTGAGTGTCCACAAACGGAAAAAAAGCGCAGGACGGTCTGCTGCTGCCGCCGCCTGCAAATCCTGGTTTTCCTGTGCAGAAAAATACCGCGCTGCGATTTTTTCCATGGCGACGCGGCGCGGTGCTTCGATGTCTATGCCGCAGGGGGCTTGTGCTAGCAGCACGGCTATACCGGTTTCGGCATGGCTCAGGCTGATATGCCAGCCGCTGTCACCTGCCAGCAGGAGACGGCCGCTTGGCGCGCGCGTGAAATGCGGCTCCTCGCCGGGCAGGAGCACGGACAGCATCTGCCGCAGCAGCAGCCGGGACAGGAGAAAGCGGCGTTGCCGCGAGACCTGTTTGAAGCCCTGCATTTCATTCTGCTCATGTGCAGGCAGGCGAAAGCCATCAAGCGATTGGCCGTTGTCGCGCAGCCAGACAATGTGTGCATGGCTCATTTGGCGGGCAGTACGAGCAAAGGATCAATGCGGGCATCGTTAAGGCTGAGTGTCCAGTGCAGGTGTGGCCCCGTGGATCGGCCCGTGCTGCCGATGAGGCCGATGACATCGCCTTGTTTGAGAATGTCGCCGGCTTTGACGTCGATACGGCTGAGATGGCAGAGCATGGAGATGAGGCCGTAACCGTGATCAATCATCACGGTGCGGCCATTGAAGAAATAATCCCCCGTCTGCACCACGACTCCCGCTGCCGGCGCCCAGGCAGCTTGGCCTTGGGGAGCGGCGATATCCATGCCGAGGTGCGGCGCGCGGGCCTCGCCATTGAAAAAGCGTTGACGGCCAAAGCTGGGATTGGCCTCGCCCTTGGTGGGCATGATGAAGTCCGGCCAGCGCTTGTCCTGATGGGGCCCGTTGTCCGAGAAAGTCTTGTAGACAGCCTGCTGCTCTCTGGCTTCGCGCGCATAGCGGGCCAGTTCGGCCTCGCCGGGATGCACATGCTTTTCATTGGCGGGGGGCAGGGTGATGTGCTGTTCCTCGTATTTCTTTTCGCCGATGCTGAAGTTCAGCGTTTCGGTTTTGCCTTCGGCTTCTATCTGCACGCTGGCATTGCCGGGGACGGTCGTCAGCGCAATGCCGATAATCAGCTGGCGAGAGCCATCCGCATTTTTTGCCACCAACACCGGATGTCCTTCATAACTGGCCCTGATGGCGGACGGCAGATTTGCCGGCACGGGCAGGATGGCGATGCCGCCTGGCACGCGCGCTTCCTGCGGGCCGGCAAAAGCAGTGCTGGTCAGCAAGAGTGCGCTGCAGAAAGTGGCAATCCGGTGCATCAGTTTTTCTCCGCAGCGGTGATGGTGGCAGTGATGCGGCCATCGGCCAGTCGTGCCTCTAGCGTGCTACCGATCCTGGCGCTCTCTACCGAGCGCAGTACGTGGCCTTCGCTTTCCACAATGGCATAGCCGCGTGCGACGATGGCCAGCGGGCTGGCCAGCTGGGCGCGTTCGGCCAGATGTTGCAGGCTGGTTTTCTGTTCGCGCAATTGCGTGTGCATCGCGAGCGCCAGACGTTGCTCCAGTCCTTCAAGTTGTTGCTGCAGCGCGGGCAGGCGATGTGCCGGATGTTGGCCGCGCAGGCGGGCCAGCAGGCTTTGCCATTGTGCCGCGCGCACGCGTAGCTCCTGCTGCTGGGCACGTTTCAGGCGCAGTTCCAGTCCGTCCAGCTTCTGCATCAGCTCCTGCAGGCGCTGGCCGGGATGACGCAGGCGCGCGCGCAGATGCGTGAGTTGCTGGCCGCGCATGTCCAGCTGTTTGCGCAGGGCGCGCGTGAGCAGGATTTCAAACCCCTCAAAACTGTCCAGCAGTTCCTCGCCATCCTGGCTCAGCAGCTCGGCCGCCGCCGATGGTGTGGGGGCGCGAACATCGGCGACAAAGTCGGCAATGGTGAAGTCGGTTTCATGGCCAACGCCACTGACGACGGGCAGACGGCTGCCGGCTATGGCGCGGGCCACGATTTCCTCATTGAAAGCCCAGAGGTCTTCCAGCGAGCCGCCACCACGTGCGAGGAGAATGACATCAAAGTCTGCCTGCCTGTTGGCGAGAGCAAGCGCGCGCACGATGGCGGGGCCGGCCTCTTTGCCTTGCACGGGAACGGGAATCACCGTCACCGGCAGACCGGGAAAACGGCGGCCGAGCACGGAAATGATGTCGCGCACGGCAGCCCCGGTGGGCGATGTGATGACGGCGAGATGCCGCACATGCTCGGGCAGTTCGCGCTTGCGCTCTTGTGCAAACAGACCCTCGCCTTGCAGGCGCAGGCGCAACTCGTCATAGGCGCGGCGCAGGGCGCCCAGGCCCGCTTCTTCCATCTGCTCGACAATAAGCTGGTAGTCGCCACGTGGCGCATACAGGCTGAGTCGGGCCTTCACCAGAACCTGCTGGCCGTTCTTCGGCGTGAACGGGAGGAAGCGGTTATTGCCGCGGAACATGGCAGCCCGTACCTGCGCGCCGGCATCTTTCAGCGTGAAGTAGAGATGACCTGAGGAGGGCTGGGCGAGATTGGAAATTTCGCCTTCGACCCAGAGATTGGGAAAGCTGTTTTCCAGCAGGTCGCGCGCTTTGTCGTTAAGCAGGCTGACGCTGAGGATGTTGCGGGTCGCGGTCATCGGCAGGTCCGGTCATGATGCCGGCATTCTAAGCTGCTCCGCGTATTTTCCGGTATGGCTCTTGTCCTGCATCTGCATACACTACGCGCCTGGAGTCATTGTTTGGGGATGAAGTGACATGAACAGATGGGTCATGGAAGCCGGAGCCTTGCTGCTCGTCGGAGCGCTTGCAGCGGGCTGGCATTATCGCGCCAGCATCATGGCTCTTGTGGATCCGCCTGCGTCGGCAGCCAATCCGGCCGAAAAACCGGATGTGCTCTACACCTGGGTGGACGATAAAGGTGTGACCCATTTTTCGGCGCAGCCAGGCAAGGGCAGTCACAAGGTTGAGCTTGATGGATCACGCATCACGCCGGTGCAGCCCGTGGAGCCTGCCCTCATTGCCAGCCTTGAGCAGGCTGAGGCGGATGATGGCCGCAAAGGCGGCAAGTTCATTCATGCCATGCGCGATGATATCCAGCAGAACAAGGACAAGATTCAGCACGCCAAGATGGTTGCGGCCGGTCTGGAAGAGGAGGAGGGTCAATAGACCTGCCAGCAGTCCAGTCGAGCGCCCGCCTGTGACCTTGGCACAGGCGGGCGCTTTGCATTTTGTGATATTCACTGCGCCAGATTGCTGAGGAGCCTTCGTCATGCGCGAGACAGTCGTACCACTGCTGGTCATAGCGGCCGTAGCTGCTGGTGCTTGGTATTTCCGGGAGCCCTTGCTGAAGCAGGTGAATACCGCCCGGGCGCAAGTCCAGGGCGCGTTCACCAGTGAGCCCCCGCCCGAGTCGTCGGCACGCATGAGTGAGCCTGCTCCGCGCAAGGACACCATATACCGCTGGGTGGACGAGAAGGGCGTGGTGCATTACGACCAGCAGCCGGCAGCTGGTAGCGAGGCCGTGGTGGTTGACCAGAGCCGCATACAGTCGCTGAGCCAGTATGGGCAGCCTCAGGCCGCTGCCAATGGTGCGCCTGTGGTGGAGGCCAATGGAGATGAGCCACACAAGTCGCTACGAGCGGTTGACCGCTTTCCCCAGACCCAGATCGTCAATCCCTGAGCCGCTATCATGCGCATGCTTTCCTTGTTGATTACCCTGGCGATTGTGGCCTGGCTGGTCATGACCCAGTCGGGCGGCAACAAAGCCGCAAGCGCAGACGCCAGTTACCGTCAGGCCACAGCCAAGGCTGAGACGGCGGCGGCGCAGGTGGAGGCTCAGGCTGCGGCCCAGGCGGCCACGCTGGCGCGCATACAGGGACAGGCAAGCCAGACGGTCCAGGCCCTGGAGCAGCGCACGGCTGATTCTGCCCCCTGAGCCTTTTCTTCAGCTTCAGGCGGCTTCTTGGTTCAACCGCCCGGACCTTTCCTCTATAATCGCGCCCTTCCTTTTTCGGCTCGGCCTGCTGTTCCGGCCCCCGCCGTCCCCGGCCTTATAGGGTGATCCCATGCTTGATATCGTTCAGGAAGCACTCACATTCGATGATGTCCTCCTGCTGCCGGACTATTCCGAAGTCCTGCCCAAGGATGTGAGCCTGAAAACCCGCCTCACGCGCGGCATTGCCCTGAACATTCCCCTCATGTCTGCTGCCATGGATACCGTCACCGAAGCGCGCATGGCCATCGCCATCGCCCAGGAAGGCGGCATCGGCATCCTGCACAAGAATATGGATATCGCCGCCCAGGCCGCCGAAGTGCGCCGCGTCAAGAAATACGAAGCCGGCATGGTGAAAGACCCTATTACCGTAGGCCCGGAGACGACTGTCGGTGCTCTGCTCGAGCTGACACGAGCCAACCGTATTTCCGGCGTGCCGGTGGTGGTGGGCCATGATCTCGTCGGCATCGTCACCAGCCGTGACCTGCGTTTTGAAACCAAGCTGGATCAGCCCGTCTCCGCCATCATGACGCCCAAGCAGAATCTGGTGACGGTGAAAGAAGGTGAGAGCCACGAGCGCATCAAGGAACTGCTGCATCAACACCGCATCGAAAAAGTGTTGGTGGTGGATGACAACTTCCAGCTCAAGGGCCTGATCACTGTCAACGATTTCCGCAAGGCCGAGCTTTATCCCAAGGCGGTGAAAGATGGCCAGGGCAGTCTGCGGGTGGGTGCGGCCGTAGGCACCGGTGCTGAAACCGAAGCCCGCGCCGAAGCCCTGATTGAGGCCGGCGTGGATGTGCTGGTGGTGGATACCGCCCATGGCCACAGTCGTGGCGTGATCGAGCGTGTGCGCTGGATCAAGAAGCAGTATCCGGATATGCAGGTCATTGGCGGCAATATTGCTACCGGCGATGCGGCACTTGCCTTGCTCGATGCGGGCGCCGATGCCGTGAAAGTGGGTATCGGCCCCGGTTCGATTTGCACCACCCGTATCGTGGCCGGCATCGGTGTACCGCAGATTTCTGCCATCGACAATGTCGCCCGTGCGCTGAATAACCAGATTCCGTTGATTGCAGACGGTGGCATCCGTTTCTCCGGTGATATCGCCAAGGCGATTGCGGCCGGCGCCAGCGTCATCATGGTGGGTTCGCTGCTTGCCGGTACGGAAGAAGCGCCGGGCGAAGTCGAGCTGTTCCAGGGCCGTTATTACAAGGCGTATCGCGGCATGGGCTCGCTGGGCGCCATGGGCGGTAACACCGGCTCTGCCGACCGTTATTTCCAGGACGCTGCTGCTGGCGTGGAAAAACTGGTGCCGGAAGGTATCGAAGGCCGCGTGCCTTACAAGGGCCCCATGAGCGGCATCGTGCATCAGCTGGTGGGCGGTCTGCGGTCCTCGATGGG
>JACCDZ010737107.1_pt1 | contig 15860 bp, 5 predicted proteins | sample 7449551 | NCBI WGS metagenome assembly JACCDZ01 (sample SAMN15323452, study PRJNA562643) | freshwater metagenome | isolation source: river surface water | place: USA:Blue River Watershed | collected 2017-08-18 | reverse complement strand
ACAACAACCTCCACAGCAAGTAAAAACAGAAGAGGAAATAAAAGATGCATCTTTTAATGCTGCATTGGGAGTTCTAAAATTATTTCATAGTTCACAACAATCACCACAAACAACATCTCAACTTCAATCATCGCCTCAAGATTCACCTCAATCTATACCTCAGCCTCCACCTCCGTCTCAACAACAACCTCCACAGCAAGTAAAAACAGAAGAGGAAATAAAAGATGCATCTTTTAATGCTGCATTGGGAGTTCTAAAATTATTTCATAGTTCACAACAATCACAACAAACAGAACTTCTATCTCCATTAAATTTAGACGAAAAAATACAAAAAGAACAATCTAATGAAAAAGTAAAACAACAAACAGAAGCACAAATAGTACAACAAGCGCCATTAATAGCACCAACGGAAGCTTCGCTGCAATTAAAAGCTACTTTTAATTTTTTAAATTTATTTCATAATTTACTGACTCCAAAATTACTTGCTTCCTCGCTAACATCAAATGTAGAAACACAGCCAGCAGCACAAGAAACAGAAACAGAAGTCGCACAAAAAACAGAAACAGAAGTCGCGCAAAAAACAGAAACAGAAGAAGCACAAAAAACAGAAGCAAAAGAAGCACAAATAGTACAACAAGCGCCATTAATAGCGCCAAAGGGAGCTTCACTGCAATTAATAGCTACTTTTAATTTTTTAAATTTATTTCATAATTTACTGACTCCAAAATTACTTGCTTCCTCACTAATATCAAATGTAGAAACACAGCCAGTAGCACAGCCAGTAGCACAGCCAGTAGCACAGCCAGTAGCACAGCCAGAAGCACAGCCAGAAGCACAAAAAACAGAAGCACAAAAAACAGAAGCACGGGCACAAATAGTACAACAAGCGCCATTAATAGCGCCAAAGGGAGCTTCACCGCAATTAATAGCTACTTTTAAATTTTTAAATTTAGTTAATAATTTACATACAAAAGCATCACCTCAACCTATTTCTGGGGAATACCAAGATGATAATTACAAAATTTTATACGAAGATGGCTTAACAAATGAAAAATTATTAAAATTAATATATTTAAATTTTGATAATTTTGATAAAATAGTTCCACATTTGAAAAAGTTTGATTCTTATTCAATAAATTTTTTGGGTAAAACAACAGGAAAAGTATATCCTGAAAATAATAATGATGAAAATATATGTGTCCGTTCATCTCATTTTACTTATGGCACATATATTATGTTAAAAAAGTTTGGTGGATATTTTTCTCAATTAATTCAAGTTTTATATTTTTGCGCACAATATTTAAAAGAAAAAAGTATAAATTTTGAATTAATTGAGAAAAATATAATTATAAATGAAGATATGCATTTATATTTGTTAAAATATGTAATATTACCAACAACTTGTATTAAAAATAAAATTGAGCCTTTCTACATATATAATTTAAATATGGAAATTTCTAATAGTTTTATTAGTCATATAAGATCAGGAAATACTTCAAGATCACATTTTTTTATATCATCTGTAATTGATAATAGTAATAAACGACGTTCTACTAGCAATAAAACATTATATTTACAAAGAAGCATTTTATCCAAAAATACTACAATAAATCAATTAATAGCGTGTAATAAATATCACAATATGGAGAAATATTTTGAATTACATTTAATAACAAAAATATATATTAAATTAAATAGTACAAACAAAGCATACTATGAAGTCGATGAGGATGATGATTGTGTTTTTTGCCCGTATATTTACAAAGATAATATAAGTAAAATAGTTATTATTAATGGTGAGAAAGAAGAAGAATATACATTAGATGAACTGGATGATATTTTTAAAGATCTATATAAAAGTGATGCTTTAAAATAAGTTTAATAATAATTGAAGAAATAAGAAGTCATACTATTTAACACATACCACATTGTATATCATTATTCACATTTCTTTTTGGTCGGTATAATAAATTATATTATTTACATTTGCATTTTACACATTAAATAGTGTAAATATTAAAATAATTTATTTATAACTATATAAATAGATATAATATAAAATGAGTAATCAAATTACATCTATTTCATTAGTAAAAGACAAGTCATTGAGTAATGATGTTTTTCCGCAGAAAAACGGAGATAGATTTCATACAACATTTGCGACTAATGTAATACAGGATATATTTGAAAAAGACGATAAATGCATATTAACATTATTAAAAGATAAAACATACTCTCTGTCTATAAAATTAAAAGTTAATTCGAATACGGTTAATAGTTTTAAAGATTTTTTTGGTAATAATATATATATATTTGATAAAAATAAAGATTGTTTTACATTAATAGATGAATATGATAATTTCAAAGTATCGCATATACTAATTATAGGAACCGTTGATAAGTCGAATGAAGATGTTTCATTTGAATTTGGTAATATTACTAAGAAATTTTTAATAATAGATGATAATGTAAATGGTAATACTTCTAAATACACAAATGTAACTGTAGAAGAATATTTAAATCTATATTATATAGAGCATTTCTCATTGAATATTATAGAGTTTTATGAGTTATATAATAACTATATAAAAAATACAGAAGGAGTAGGACAAGGAGAAGGAGGACAAAGAGGACAAGGAGGAGAAGAAGGACAAGGAGGAGAAGAAGGACAAGGAGGAGTAGAAGGAGAAGGAGTAAAAGGAGGACAAGGAGGAGAAGAAGGAGAAGGAGGACAAGGAGGAGTAGAAGGAGGAGGAGGACAAGGAGGAGGTGGTGGTACTGAAATGACCGGTAAGAAAAAAACAGTTAAGAAGATCAAAAAAACAAAAAATAAGGTTGCTTAAAATGGTAAAATAATTTAATATAAGTGTTTATATAAGTACTACTTAAATAGGATGGATATATAAAAGCACACTATAATCTAAGTATTTTTCCCTTGAATATATAGATTGGGTTTATAGAAGATTCCGCAATAAGATAGATATTATGTTTAATCCGCTTGTATTAGATGATACTATAACATAACTTCGTGACTTCGTGACTTCGTAACTTCGTGACTTCGTGACTTCGTAACTTCGTAACTTCGTGACTTCGTGACTTCGTGACTTCGTAACATCATAACTTCGTGACTTCGTGACTTCGTAACATCATAACTTCGTGACTTCGTTACTTCGTGACTTCGTTAAGCGATAATATATAAAACTTATATAACAACATATATTTAATTATTTTTTTTATTATTTATATAGTATAGTAGAAAGATGTTAAAAGCAAAACAAATGCCAAAAAAAAAACAAACTAAACAAACTAAAAAGCCTGTAAAAAATGATGGAAAAATCACAAAAAAAAAATATATTAAGACAAAAATTATAGGCGGTGGGAAAATGATTCAAATGTTAACATTAAAAGAAAAATTAGGGTATCTTAAGGATTGTTTGGATAAAAGTGTAGAAGCTACAAATATTTATTTACCTGAATATTTTAAAATTTTTAAAGTTTTTGATAATGAACAACTATCCTTTAATGAAACTACTTTTTTTAAAAAAGTAGGCCCCCTAAAGGAAGAGCAAAAAAATTATGCTATTCTAACAAGATTTATATTATTATGTTTATATGACCACGATGACTACAATAGTTATACTTTATTAAAAGAATATTACATTTCACTATATTCTACAAATAGTATAACGCAAAATATACCTATATTTGAAACTTTAAAAATAAGTGAAGAAAAAAAAACTGAATTACTTGAAAAAGCAGCTAAATATTATATTAATTATAAAGAAAAATTAGATAATTTTATAAATAAAATTATTTCTTTAGCTACTGGTGATGGCGTTGATACAAGAGCTTCACCATCAGCTTTATTGCCGGAAACTGGTGAATCTGATGGTGAAGCTCTTGTATCAACATCAGCTTCATCGGCTTCATCAGCTTCACCATCAGCTTTATTGCCGGAAACTGGTGAATCTGATGGTGAAGCTCTTGTATCAACATCAGCTTCATCACCAGCTTCATCGCCAGCTTTATTGCCAGAAACTGGTGAATCTGATGGTGAAGCTGTTCGAGAGAGTGCTGCTCTTGAAGTTACTGAATTTAATGAAAAAAACGGTCGTCAATTTAGTGCCGATCGTCAATTTAGTGCCGATCGTCAATTTAGTGCCGATCGTCAATTTAGTGCCGATCCTCAATTTATTAGTTCAGGTCGTAAATTTGGTGGTGCACAGGATCAGAAAGCAGGAAGTGAAGAAAAATTTTTTGAAACCAGTATGTTTGAAATTTATAGTGATGGAATAGTATTATTAACTATTGATGATCAAAATGATACTCATACTTTAAAAGTTTTTCCAAGGTTAGATACTTTAGATTCTAAGCAACACCATTATTTTGCAGAAAAAGACGCGATTATAGATTTTTTTATTACTAAAAAAGAATTTTTAATTATTAGAAGATATAAAGACGACCTTACTAATAAAGATTATTTATACGATTGTCAGCTACAATTAATGTATAAATTAGTAAATATTTTAATAGAAAATATTAATAAATACGAAGAAGCTCTAAAAACACAATTACAAACAAATCTAAAAGATAAAAGGTTTTTACTAAAATATAAGACAAATTTATTAGATAAATTAATTGCTATTATATTTGAAAAACTTCCCGACAATGTTTCATTAGTAAAATATGGTATCATATTAAAAAGTTTAAAAGTTATTATACTTAATAATAAAGGTATTGATGGCGAATATATTGAAGGTAAATATTCTGAATATCTTACAAAACGTAATATTGAAATTTCTGATATTCAAAGTATTATAGCTTTGTCAAATGAGAATATGCCTAAATATAAATTTAGTGCTACGTGCCCGGGGCGCAAAGATTATTTTGAACATATAATAAATGTTTTATATACAAACAAAGATGGCAACACCGATGAAACAGAAAAATATACATATGATAATGTAAAAGAAGAATTAGAAATATTAATAAAATTATCTGCGAGCGCAAGCCCGGGGATTGGATTATTTGGAAAAACTTTAAATGAAGATAATTGCAGAATTAGTATTGAAAGTGTAACAAAATATAAAAGTTATCTAATTTCAGAAGCATCTATAGGAAAATTAGAATTACTTGCAGATTATAATAATAAATACATTCAAGATTCAGAAAATATTCAAGATTCAGAAAATATTCAAGATTCAGAAAATATTCAAGATCTAAATAGTAGCAAAATTCCTATAAGTAATATAGATGCCAATGAACTTAAGACAATTAAAGATGGTGCAGAAAAATATAGGGAAAAAATAAACAACTATATAAACAAAAAGCCACATTTAATCGCAAAGGATTTATATTTAGAAACTCCAGATAAAATGATTGCAATATTCAATGAGTTTAAAATAGAATATGAAAAAATATTTAAACATCGCAATTTGAAGTTATCTGAGATTAAAAGGGATAAACTTTTACTCATCAAATAATAATTAACATAGGTTATTTTCGCATTGTTATGGTCTTCTTTTTCCCCACTACAGAATATTCTATATCTACAGGAGTCTTATAAGTAAGTGTTGAGACCGAGGTCTTGTTGTTATAATTTATTTCGGCAATACAATCACAATCATCTATACTATCCTGAATTAAATCTATATGCGATACAATAACAATTGTATCAAAATATGCTAAGAGTGATTTTAGGAAGTTAGGAACGATTGATAAATTATATTTGTCAAAACTTACAAATCCCTCATCAATATAGAGCTGCTTACAAATCGCCTTATTATTTCCAAACAAACACAATCGTAATGCCAGAGATATCACGAACTGCTGGAATCCCGATGCCTGATTTATAGAAATAATCTGTTTATTATCTCCGCCGCCGCTTACGCTGCTGCTTACGCCGCCACTTCCGCTACTGCCGATATTAACATTCTTAATTAACCAATTGATATGTATCATATCTCGCGATACATTTGTTATATAATCTAATTCAAAGGGTTTTGTGATAGAATGACAGATATTTTTTAGCATCTTATTAGTATTGTGAAGTAATTTTTTAAGCACTACATTATCATAGAGATTAATGCGGAAATCCTGAAAATTAATGATAATAGTATCAAGTACTGTAAGCATATTATTTATGTTCTCTAAAATATCTCGCAATTCATTAAGACTCTTGATATTCGCGCTATTATAATTGAATATAGCAGTCTTTTCTGTTATATAATCGCGCTGTTTTATGATGGTTTTCTCGCTATCATTTATAATTTCCTTCAATTCCAAAACCCTCTCAATAATCGGCTTAACCTCGCTATAACTCTTGTATATTTCGTTATTTATATAATTCTCTTGTATCTCCTTGATTTCAAGGTATTCACGCGAATGTATTACATTTATATAGTCGTTGTATAGCTTCCATTTATTATAACTATCTACTAACGAGCGATACGCTATAATGCGTGGTTTAATATTCTTATTATAATTAGCTATATCCGTATATTCTTTCATATTTCTGTCAATCTCATTCATCCTGTTCGTATTCTCAATATATTTAATTTCCCACGCCCTATACTTTTCGTAATTTATTATGTTATCAAGGTGCTCTCTCAATTCCTTCGCTTTTTTATAATAGCTCCACACATATTTATTGATATTTTCAAGCTCTTTTGTTCCTTCGCTAATTATCCTATTATATTTCTTCTTATTCTCCATCAGTTTGTTAAGCTTTTCATTTAGCTTATCACGCTTCTCTTTGTATTTAAAGTATTCACACCATTCTTGTAATATATCATATCTATCTTTCATATTTTTATATGTTTCCATCTTATCTATGAGTTCTTCATAATTTACATTGATATTCAATTTATTTTTAATTTTATTAATATCATTGTCATACCTGTCTATTATAATTCGCAGTTCCTTTATTCTGCTGACCCAGCTTCTTTTACAGCAATATTCACACGAAGGATTAAAATGGTATTCTTCGTTATTCTCAAAAAGCCTTAATTCCTCAGCATATTTCAATCTATCTTCTTCTGTTTCTCTCAGTTCCTTCATTATATCTTTGTATTTCTCAACAGATTCCTCATTCTCTTTTAAAAACCCGTCAATATAATTGTAATCTATTTTTTCAATTTCTCCCATAACTTCATCAGCATTCTCGCAATTAATCTCACAGCTCGCTGGCGGCATCGATACATTTTGTATATTTTCTTGTTCCTTAAAGCATTTATCAAATAGGGCTTCATTGTTTTTTAACCGGTTATTATAATCATCTACCTTATTTTTAATATTCTCCTTGTCTTCAAGGCATTTATTATAACATTCAAGCGATAAATCTTCAATCGCACCGGATTTAATGTTCAAATTTAAGCATCCTGTTGTTTCTATGATCTCATCCATATATTCAAGGCTTCCAAATATTTTCTTGATATTGTTTAAACATTCCTTCCTCGCCTTGATAGGCTTATCAATCTTGGTTGCCTTATTAGGCTTTTCGGCTATTAAAGATTTTGCTAAAATCTCCAAGTCATCATATTCATTCTTTAGATTCTCAAGACATTCAATAACATCATTCTCATCATTTGTATTATACTTGCTATTATTATCATCAAATATATCAAAATATTCATTTAGATATTTATGCTCATTATTTATTATAGATATATCGCACGGCTTAGTAATCTCTATAATCTCTTTATTATCACAGTAGGCTTCGAGAGATACTTTGCTAAGCTCTATAATATTTTTGCCTTTCAATATAAACTCTAATTCAGCAAGTCTTTTAACCTTGATGTCATAGATATCTTGTGATACCAACTTTTCTAAATTAATTTTATTTTTCAAGGCTTCATATTTATAACAGGCATTTGTGCTCAACTCAATATTTCTATTACTCAATATGCTATTCTTGTTATTATATTCTTCTACAAGAACGCTATTGGAATTTTTAAGAATTTCTAAATCTTTTTTCATCTGTTCAATCTTTTCTTCGTGATTCTCGGTATAATTTGAGGTTAAGAGTAATTTTTCATAGACATCTTTCTTACTCTCAATATACTTTTGTAATCCCTTGTATTTGTTTATTGTCTTATTGAAAACATTATAAAGATTATAAATATACTCAATATTAAATGATTTGTCTATCAATTCAAGTGTAGATTTAAAATCCATTTTCAATATATCACAATCTATATTTTGCGTAATCATAGAAGTAGCTAAGAAATCCTCAATACTCCCGAACAATATTGCTATCTCATTATTACACGCTGTATCTTTCTTAATTATCTCAACCTTTCCGGTATGAGCTATTTTTTTATATATAATAGTATTGCTAACGAGCAATTTATTACCAGCATTCTTTCTTGTATAATTTCTAACAATTCTATAAGTATCTATTACTTCTATTGCGTCACTTGCGTCACTTGCGTCACTTTTAGAATCTCTTAAAATATCTATATCTATTATAGTATATCCTTTGCTTTTATTGTGATTTACGACACCGCTCGTCAATGGGCTTTTTTTTGTGTTTTCTCCCCAAATCGCCAAGAGCAATATATCATAAATAGCAGATTTCCCGGTTCCATTTTGTCCCTTAACCATAAATATCTTGCTATCTAAATCAGTCATATTTAACCAGTTTTTATTTTCATAACATAACAATCCTTCCCATTCAAGATATCTTATTTTATAGAGTGATTTAGGTGTTATCGCGGTATCATCAGTAATATTACAGGTATTTATTACAGCTATAAGCTCTTTATTTATTTTCAAACATTCTTCGCGCAATTCTTCAGGATAATTGTCGACATCTATCAATAATAATTCTTTATTTTTAATAATATTATTGAGCAACAATAAATTTTCAGAAGTTAGCAAGGGTTTAAAATAGTTTATAAGAGCATCATTGTTGATAATTTCTTCATAACACGATGAAGATATATCTGTATCTTTAGTACAAGAGATATTATGTGATTGATTATGAGCAAAGTTATTTAAATTGTCTATTTTTTCTGTAATTACATATTTAATATTGTATTTTTCCAAGATGCTCTTGAGATTAAAGATATTAATATTAGAGAACCTTTTAATATCTAAGTTTTTAGGAATTATATCTATATTGTCTCTTATATAATCTTCAAGTCTTCTTTCATATTTTCCATTAATCCTTATCATAATATCTTTGTTCGCTGTGTTAGCTGCGCTAGCTGCGCTATCGTCATTTTCTCTAATATTAATAAAGCCTTTGTCATTATATACATTTACCTTTTTAATATCTTTGTTATATAAGTCCCATATGAGATAGCCGTGATTTACTATGTCTTCTCCAAAATTCTGTTGAATTAAACTTCCGGCATATCCACAAATAGTTTTGTTTTTATAAGAGAACACTTGTCTTTTATGGATGTCTCCTAATAGTACATAATCAAAATCGCTCACCCATTCTAAGGGATAAGGGTTAAAAGTGTCTTCTACTGTTTTCCCATTATATAGTTTAGCGGCAGCGAAAGAACCGTGAAATAGAGCTAGTTTATATCTGACATTACCATATATAGTAGGAAATGGTGGCAAATCTTGTAATCTCCCACTATTTCTATAATTATCCAAAGTTTCATCTATGCTAACAAAAGATATGCCTATATCATCTATGATAAAAGAGGTCGTAGTATTTAATACGAATACATTAGGAATGGCAAAAGTAGTAGAATAAACGAGCGAAGGCTTATTGATATCACTTTGATCATAATCGTGATTACCTGAAATAATATAAGTTCTGCCTACATCAGACAACGCCTGGATAAACTTGCGATACATTATGAGACCATAATTACCAATTACACTTTTATTGTGAAAAATATCTCCCGTAATGACTATAATAAAGTTATCAAAGAAAAGCTCTAAGACTTCAATTTGTTTTTTAATAGATGCTATGGTATTCTTGAACACTTCTTTATACTCTTCGTATCGCGAGTAAGTATTATCACCATTCCGTATATGTAAATCAGATAAATGAAATATATGTGTTAGTACCATATTTTAATGATATTCGGATATACAAGTATGTATATATTCTCGTATATCAATTTTTATATTTAAAAATAAAAAGCATATAAGCTCTATTGATAGACTTATACTTGCTATTGTCAATAGCTGTAAAAAGAAGTATAAATTATAAAATATAAAATATAAACTATATGTAAGAAAAGGTGTTATTTTATGGCCAATAGTAAACAGAAACAACCAATATTAGATGAAAAAATAACAAAAGAATTAGAAATAGTTAAGGATCATTTTAAAAAATTAATACTTAATATTAGTAAAAATAACAAGACTAATACAGAATATTCTTTTAATACCGAAGATATAAATTGTTTTGTAATTGATAATATAGGATTAATATTATCAATTGCTAATAAATTTTTGCATTTAGATACTGAAAAGCATCCGCATATATTAAAAAAAAAAGGAGGCAGGGATGTTGAGTTGTTATTAGAAAATGAAGCAACTCATAATAGCATAGGTATTGTAGGGAAATCAGCGACAGCATCGGTGACTAGAACAGGTAAGGAATCATCAGCAAGTAAATTAGTGAGATCAGATAAGGAATCAGTGACTAGAACAGGTAAGGAATCAGTGACTAGAACAGGTAAGGAATCATCAGCAAGTAAATTAGTGAGATCAGATAAGGAATTAGCGAGTAAATCAGTTAAGATATATAAAGACGATAATATTCAAGAAGTAATATTAACTAAAGAAGAGGTTGTGGAAAAACAAAAGCTATATGAGATTTTTAGAGAAAATTGTAAAATACATTTTAACAGTGATTATACACAGTATTACAATGCTACTATATTCTATCGCAAACTGCTTTATAAAAATTTTGTAGAAAACCTTAACAATTTATTATATTTTTACATTAATTATAAATTAGAACAACAAAATGAGCAGAGCGGTAGCATAAAGAATGGTGGAAATAAGCAAAAAGGCGGTTTAACTTTACCTTTGTGTAAGGAAGGCAGTGATTATAATCGTTATTTAGGACCTATTAAAAATGCAGATAAGAACACATATCCTAATTTTATTACTGAACTACATAATGATATGAAAGCTTTTTTAGGTAGTAAATTAACAATAGAGTCTGTCGAAGAATTTTCCAGTATTTTTCAATCAGATTTATCCAAAGATCTAAAAGATGGAGAGCGTGCAAGAATTGATTTAACTACAATATGTTTATCACATTTACCAAAATATTTAAAAATGAGCGAGCAGGAGTTTACAGACTTACTTAGTAATCCAGCAGCTATAATAACTGGTAAAGATTTTTTAAAACCCGATAATTATAGACTTGTTGTAAATACATATTCAATTCATGATACTACCCCTTCAGGCTTAAAAGCACAGATTGAATCTTGGCGTTCAGATGGTAAATTGATTATAATACCTAATATTAGCGGCCGTCTGGATTCAGCAGAACACTCTAACGGTGGTATATACGACGCCTATGATATAGTTAAACATTCTAATGTATTCAAAGAACAATTAAACCATATTATTAACCCTGCTATAAAAGCATTAAAAAACTTTTATATTTCCCTCAAGGAAATTGATATAAAAATAGAAATAAACGATAATAATGAAATTGTATTAATTGTTAACAGAGAAGGTGAACAATCAAATAATGGTATTGAAGTAAAATTTGGTGCAAATGGGATATCTACGGTTTCTGGTGTTGTAAATCGATTATTAAAGGATGATTTAGATGATTTATTGAAATATTTAGAAGATAATGGCTTTAGTGAACAAGAGGCTACGGATATATCTCTGTTTATTAAACATATGGGAGATTCTCTGCAATTTATACAAGCGTTGTATCATAATACTGAATTTGATGATGATGATCTAAAAAATAAACAGATAAATTGTAATAAATTTATAAATGATAAAGGCCAAGAAATAACAATAGAAACACAAAACGATACTGCATTTTTAACTTGCGATAGATCTGCATTTAAAGCAGCGAAGGCTTTAAATTGTAACGTAGTTATAGGCGTAGGAGATACAAAATGCAACAGTGAACCATATGATAAAATATATTGGAGAGTAGTTCCTTTAATTGTTGGATTAACAAGAATACAGGCTTTGAAAAAGTTCTTTAAATTTTGTGTTCCCTATTCCGCGTCTTCTTCTCAGGCTGCTTCTTCTCAGGCTGCTTCTTCTCAGGCTGCTTCTTCTCAGGCTGCTTCTTCTCAGGCTGCTTCTTCTCAGGCTGCTTCTTCTCAGGCTGCTTCAAGTGGAAGTTATATGAGTGATGTAGGTGGTGTGGATAATATGGGTGCTTCTGGTGGTAGCAAGGGTGCTTCTGGTGGTCGCAAGGGTGCTTCTGGTAGTCGCAAGGGTGCTTCTGGTGGTCGCAAGGGTGCTTCTGGTGGTCGCAAGGGTGCTTCTGGTAGTCGCAAGGGTGCTTCTGGTGGTCGCAAGGGTGCTTCTGGTGGTCGCAAGGGTGCTTCTGGTGGTCGCAAGGGTGCTTCTGGTGGTACCTTGCCTGGTGAGGATAGTGATATGAGTACATCAGATAGTACAAATGATATAGTAGCAAATAGCTCAGGGCTATTATATAGATCTGTCATAGCTGGTAGTAAAACTAATACAACTATATATCTATGTTTTACAGACGAAAAAGGAGATATCCAAATTGATAAGACATTTTTTATTGACACATTTGATGATTTAGATTTAACAGACACGGGTACTTTGACACAAGAAAACGCCAATCACTTTCAACTAATTATAACAAAAATATTCGAGACTGCTTTGATAGAGTTAGATTCAGAAAAATATGTTAGAATGCTTAAAAAGATGGAAGAGGATATAAAAGGCGTTGAACTATATTCTTCAGAGTTTAATGTAGCATTTGAAAAAAATACGAAAACGCTGGATAGTCTATCTAAACAATTAAGTAATAGTAGAACAAGTAAAGTTGATGGGATTATCAAGACTGCAATAGCAGATTATAAAATATCTTTTGAGAACACGTTGAATCGTTTGACAGAAATTAAAAAAATGGTTGATGATTGGAGATTAAAATTATCTGTTAAGTTTAACAATAGGAAAAAAACTATTCAGGAGTTTATAGAAAAAATTAAAGTAGTGCCAGAAGATCATATAAATAGCACTATGATTTCGTGCAAAAAATCATTAGAAGTTATAGCAGGAATTATTACAAAGTTTGAAACTTTTGATGAAAAACAAAAAGAATTAACAGTAAGAAGGGTTGAAACAAGCTCCCCTATTTTTGGAAACTCTGCCGTATTAGATAAATCTAAAGATAAATCTAATGCGGAACTAATGAGCAAAGTAAGCGACGCAGTAAACACTTTTATTATTACATTAAATCTAAAAATGGAAAAATTACGCAAAGAAAAGATAGATAGTATAAAAAAGAGTTCTCAGAGTAATATAAAAAAGACTAATGAAGAAATTGATATAGAAAAAAAAAATATAACACAAATAAATAAAGAATTAGAAGAATTAAAAAAATTAAAAGAAGAATTAAAAAAAGATTTAAAATCTAAAAAGGAGGGGCTAGATTTAGATTTACAAGGTTTAAATAATAGTATTGATGAAAAAAAGAAACTTTTAACATCTAAAAAATTTTGTATTAAAAAACTTTCTAATAATCTTAAAATAGAGGAGAGAAAGGCGAGAAATGCTGAAAAGGAAGTTGCGATATCTTTTATTGATGCATTAAAAGATCTACAAATTAATATAACAGACCATACAGATAATTTAATGTATTTTTTAAAAGTTGAAAAATCTACTGTGGCTTATTTAAGAGCCAGACCATCTTTTAACAAAAATAAACGCAAAGGTGTAGATGAAGATGAAGATGAAGGTAAAGGTAAACAGTCTTTACAAGTAATACCAGAAGATGAAGATCTAGATGATATGTCCGACACACATGATGAAGCCAGTTCAGCAGCCACCGGTTCTTCTTCTAAAAAATCTAAAGTTACAACAACAGGAGGAGGAAAATTATTAAACAAAAAGGTTCGTATACATAAAGCTAAAAGTATATCACAAAAAACAATTAGTGGAGAAAAAAAGAAGAAGATAACGAAGGTAATAAAAAATAAAGAGCTATTAAGTATTAAAAAAAGTAGGGCTAAACCCACTAAAGCTATGAGGCTGGGATAGACCTATGGGTAGACCTTAGCCAACGCGGTAATCTAGGGAGTGTTAGTAGGTAGACCTTAGCCAACGTGGTAATCTATGGAGTGTTAGTAGGTAGAGAACGAATGAAGATTAAGGAAGAATTTTCATAGAGTATTTAAGATTTTCTTCTACAGAATGACCGACTGAATCTGCGATTAACTTTCTTTATCTGAAGGATGCCCCAGAGACATTGATAGTTGTTAGATACATACGACGAAGATCTAGAGCACCTATTTTTTTTCCATAAACCTTCATCATAATTTTGAAGAATTTAAGACTTAAAGCGGAGATGGAGTATTCTTTACCGAGAATGAAGCCGGATGGAGGTAATAGAGACTTAATTTCTGTAGGTATAGGGATTGAGATATTTTTTTTATTTTTAGTATAAGAGTCTTTAATATGGAGATAGTCATTATCGAAGTGGTTGCCGAGGGAGGGAGAGGAGGACATAGAGCGATAATCGTCGAGCCTTCTTGTTGGGAGTAAAGTCATTAAAAGGAAGAGTAATTTTTCGGAATTATTTTGAAGCTTAGAGGAGTTAAGGAGTAAATCTTGCTTATCAAAAGAGATGATATCATCGTGTTTAATGGAAGTATCATTTCTTCTAATAGCTTCAGCTTTTTCAATATTTCTTTTAATAGGGGCGAGAATTTTAAGGAGCTTAACGAAGCCGGGAATTTTAGTAAAAATTTTACAGATGGTAGGGATAGAACGGAGTTCATTTACCTTGATAATGTCAAGCTTATCATAAAGATATTTAAATTCATCTTGAACTAAATTTTTATCATAATCGTTGCCTTAAATAGCATTAATGATATCAGCGGAGAGGGGGTAATCCTGTCATTCGAAGATGGAAAGCTCTAAGCTTACCGGTATAAGTGATAATAGAACTTTCTTTAAGGATAGATTTTTTAGCTTTTTTAGGTTTTTTATGTAAAGGAGTAGTATCAGTATCAATAACTAAATCAGGTTTAATAAGGATACTTTGTGGTTTAATTTTGTTAGCTCTAAGATTGTTTGGCTTATTTTCTTCTTCGTTCATTATTATATATAAAAGAGGATAAAAAGAGGGAATCAATTTTTAGGAAAGCTTGGGGATGGGGAGACCGCACCCAACGCGGTTTTATTGAGAGGCTATTGATTGGGGAGACCGCCCTAACGCGGTTTTATTGAGAGGCTATTGAGATATTTATATTACCATTATGATGTATTAAAAAGAAACTAGAATTTTCTTAAAATTGAAAATTAAATTTTGAGTACATCTCTTGATTTATTTTATAATTTCTAAAAAACTTTTAAAACTTTAGAAAAAAACGAGAGATGTACTCAAAATTAAAAATGAAAAATTTAAGATATTCCTGTGTCTCAAGAACTGATAAGATAATCTAAGTATTTTATAATAAATATAGAGAAGTTATAGTCAAGGAGATAGTCGAGGATTTAGAAAAGGCAAAATAATTCTTGGCCAACTTTTTTATACTTTTTGAAAGGGCTTATTTCTGGCTATTGTCAAGGATTCAGAAAAGGCAAAAATTGCTGACTGAGCTACTCCTATGATATCTAAGATGAACCAGATATTTTATAAAAATGAAAAGAATAATTTGAGTACATCTCTTGATTTATTTTATAATTTCTAAAAAACTTTT
>JACCDZ010006679.1_pt1 | contig 15860 bp, 17 predicted proteins | sample 7449551 | NCBI WGS metagenome assembly JACCDZ01 (sample SAMN15323452, study PRJNA562643) | freshwater metagenome | isolation source: river surface water | place: USA:Blue River Watershed | collected 2017-08-18 | reverse complement strand
TTGGTGTTTACATATAAGGCCATGATTTATCTCCTGGTTTTCGCTTATTCGTGCAATTTGATTGCTGATACTTATGTATCGGTAACAGCGGGAAAACATTTAGCGGAAATTTGAAATTTTTTATTTTGCTTTCAGTTTCCGCAGGCAACCCAAACTGCACCTGTTGATTATTTATCGGAGCAATAAGCGAAAACTTTAAGGATAACTGGCTATTTTTAAGACATTTTTGTCATTTTGTGGGGAGAGCTAGTTGGAATGGCCAGCTTGGACAGGTACCAGACGGCTAATTTAAGGAACAACCTATATTGATGAAGGCCTTATTTGACGCGGGTTTGCGACCTAATTGATATATTTCAGAGCAACAATGACGCAAGCTAACAATTTTATTCTACGCAGTGTCAGCTGTAGCTATGAAAAAGCCTTTAATTGGCCGAATAATTAACTTAAAAGTGCAAGAATCTGCTGGTTTAAATACTTAATGGCAGGAATTAGGTGGTTCGCAGTAAATTTGCAGAGAACATGGTATTTTGCGGGATTTCTCCCGCAAAACCTTAACTAAGGTAATCGAACAAACTTGTACTGGTCACACGATTAAAGGTTTGTTGAACGGCAGAGAGTGCGGTTTCTTGTTTAGTCAATTCGGTAATGGCTTCGGCATAGTCAACTTCGTATAAATCAGCACGAAAGGCTTTATTGCTGATTTGCAAATCGTCGTTACCACCTTCAATGTTGTCGACTAAGTTTTGTCGACCACCAATCCCTGACATTGCCGCATCAATTTTAACTGCAGCACCATCAATTTGCGCTAACGCATCCGACATCGCTTCTTTTAGCGCAGTTCCACTGACTTGGTTAGTTTCAACAGCAGTAATCATATCTGATAAGGTATTGAGAATATTACTTTTCTCAGGAGCCTTTAGTGAAAAATCGACTTGGGCAGGCCCTGCTCCACTTACCGTCATTTTTAAGCCATTAAACGTAATGTCGCCGCCAGATACAAAACTGCCAGTGACTGCAGGACTTAAGCTTGCACCATTACGCTGAATTTCGTAGTTGTTACTTGCATCAATCACGACGCTGTAATCATTGTTTGCTGTAACCAAAGCATCATAATTTTGGCGATAAAAATCATCAAATTGGCTTTGATTGGTAATATCAAATATCGCTGCAGTTGCGCCGCCGCCAAGCACTGGGCTAGTAGCCTTGCGTCTTGCATCGACATCTTCGAACACAAATTTACCACTATCGTTACTGGCTAATGCCACTGAGGGTGATACTTGCAGTTTTTTCTGACCTTCGTCGCCTCGGTAAGTATATTTACCTGTGGCGGCATCAAAATCGTAGGCTTGAGTTTCATCTTGAAACCCAGAAAATAGATATCCGCCATCGGCATCTTTTTGATTCATTAAATCAAAAATTTGCGAACGCATGTTTTTAAGTTGGGTAGCAATCGCGCTGCGATCAAGCTGCGAGTAAGCGCCGTTACCAAGTTGCAGCGTCAACACTCGGGCTTGATCCATAGTGCCACGTATATTCGATAACGCTGCTTCTTCTAAATCGAGGCTATTGCGTAAGATCACGCTATTACTTTGGTACTGGTCCATCTGGCTAATTTGTTGGTCAAGTGCAACCACTCGAGCAGACGCTGATGGATCATCTGATGGCGTTAAGATCTTGGTTTGTTTATCAAGTTTGGCACTGGCATTTTGCAGACGTTCTTGCGCCGTCAAAATACTGTTCAAGTTAACTTGATACTTTTGATTGAAAGAAATCCGCATAGTTACCTCGCTGCTGCCAACAGAGTATCAAAAATGGTCTGTGACGCTGAAATAATTTTAGCTGCTGCAGCATAAGACTGCTGGAAACGAATCAAATTCGCCGCTTCTTCATCTAAGTTTACCCCGGATATTGACTCATACCAGGCTTCAGATTGCTGCAACAACGACTTGGACGACTCGGTGGCAAGCTTGATTGCACTGGTTCTTTCACCAATAAAACCAATCATATTGCCATACCCTTCGTTCAGGCTCATTTTGTTATCGGCCGTTGCAACAGAAACTGCATTTTTTCTCATCAAATCGGCGCTTTGTAAGTTCGCCATAATCAAACCGTTGCGGTTATCTTTAAAACCACCAGAGTTATAAGCCACGCTAAAAGTGTCGCCAGCTTTTGGTACTCCGGTCAGCGTAAAATCAAAACCGTAGTTGGCAAGTCCAGCTGACGCCATAACATTGGCATAACTTCCACCGGTCATTGCTGCCGTGGTGCCAAGCAGCGTATTACTGCTATTGCGTATTTCAAACTGATTGCCGCCAATGTAAGTGACACTTAATGGCGCTCCGGTTATCCCGCCAGGCGAAGTAAAAGCCGACGTTAACGGATCAGTATCTGTCACTTTAAAATCACCAAAACGCGCATTCCCTTGGTTATTGATGGTGAACTCACCGCGTACTGGCGATGCCAATGCCAAGTCTTCTGGACGGTCATTAATCAGAGTTAACGATTGAGCGGCGATACTCAACGGCTTTAAAACAAACTGATCGCCATCACCAAAACCGCCTGTAGTATCGTCTAAGGTAACTTCATAACCATATAAAAATCCGCCACCGACATTGCTTGTGTTAAAGGTCATCGGATAGCCAGTAACTGTTTGGGTAATTGCGGAACCAGTAATTACCTTCCCTTCATTATCAAGCACTTCCATCTTAAATTGGTCTGGCGCTGTGAAAGTTATTAAAAATTCGTTTGGCGGCACACTACCACCTTGCCCGTCTTCGACAGTCGCGGTAATCCGCCCTGCACCAACATTATCCCGCATAGGATAAGCGCCAAAGGTTCCCATCGAATAGATATCTTTACCGAGCTGCCCGTTGCCATCCATACCAAGCCGATTCTGGGTATTTATGGCATCACCTAAGGCAATTGCCAATTGGCCGAGCTTATTTTGGGTTGGTTCGAGCATTTGCGAGCGAAATTCGAGTAATCCACCGATTTTCCCGCCAAGCCCAGCACTTTCAACGTCTTGCAAGATGTTGCTGTTGTAATCCAGCTGCATTTCCAGCACTTTGCGCTCCGGATCTGGGTCTCCACTCGCTGCCAACATATTAAAGCGGCCATGTTCCATCACAAGCGCTTGGCCGCTATTGAGAAATACCAGTTTTTCACCGTTGGCAGCATCAAGCGTTTGGATTTCAATCATTTCGGACAGTTCGCGTAATGCTTCGTCCCGTTTATCGAGCAAATCAAGCGGTGCAGGCGTGCTTTGACCAATACCGTAAGCCATAATCTCTTTATTTAAAGATGCAACGGTGTTGACGATATTGTTAGTTTCAACCACAAAGGAATCTAATTGCTGGCTAACAAAGGTGCGCTGCTCAAGCACTAAGCTCGACAAGGTATTGAACTTATTAATTAATGTCTGTGAGCTCCCCATCACCAATTGTCTAGAAGAGGTGTTTGATGGGTCGTTATTGGCGGTTTGGACTTGCTTAAATAAATCGGTAATACCAGTAGAAATACTATTGGCGGTGTTGGAAAACAGCGAGTCTACCCGATTGGCTTCAGCTAAAAACTGCTTGTTATACTCGACGGAAGAAGTGTCACGACGTAATTGACGCATCGCAAAATCATTGACTAAGCGGTCTGTGGTGCCGCGGCCAACACCTAATCCCAAAATAGACGCATCGTACTCGGTATTTTGCCGTGTGTAGCCTTTGGTATTTAAATTACTGATGTTATTACTGGTGGTATTTAGCAAGCCATTGCTTGCCATGACCCCAGAGGTCCCTATCGTGAGTAAGTTATCAGCCATTTTCCACCTCTGCAAAGCGCCAATTCAAATGACACTATACCTATTTTAATCAGTCAGTTGATTTGCCAGCGATTTTCGTACCTGATTGAACGTTGCACCTTCAAACACTGCCATAAGTTTTTGTGCATAGTTCGGATCTGTTGCGTATCCGGCCGCCTGTAATTGTCGAAAGTAACTCTTCGCATCACCAGTATTTGCCAAGGCTTGTTGATACCTAGGATTGCTCTTCATAAAAGCTACGTAATCTTGCATGCTTTGTTCGACGTTCTCATAGACACGAAATTTTGCCTTTTCACGCTGCGCAGAACCTTGCCGATACTCGAGGGTATCCACTACCGCTACTTGTCCATTCCAGCCAGAACTTGCTTTGATGCCAAACAAGTTATGACTTTGCGCACCATCGGCGGCGCGGAAGATTTTTTTACCCCAACCTGTTTCTAGCGCCGCCTGCGCGAGCAAAGCCATAGGTTCTAAACCTAGTTCTTTTGCCGCAACTCGAGCTGCCGGCAGTAGCTGTTGGACAAAGGCCATTGGCTCATCAGTTGGCAGCCCCTCGCTTGTGGCTTTGGTCGTTTCCACTTCAGCCAACTTGGGTACAGCTGCGCTTTCATTTGGTACAGATACTTTTCGTAATTGAGCAATCCGATGATTTTGCCAGACCGTTTCATCACCAAGCTGTTGGACTCGAGGTCCAGCAACAACACCATTGCTAGCCAATGGGTCAATAACCACTGTTGGCTCAACCCTAACCGCTTGCTCTGGTGCTAATTGCTGGGTAAACGGCTTAGCTTTTTGCACGTTCAACACAATTCGCTCAGGATCGAGCTGCTTAAACATTGGAGCATGTTCTGGGATCGCTAGTTTTTTCTGCTTTTGGTTCGGCATGACCAAGGTCTTTTCCTCACCAATATCACCGGGCATCGATAAGTGTCGCTGCAATTTGCTTGGCGCAGGTTCTGGGCTGAATTGCTTGACCATCAAGTCAGCTAAACCTAAAGCGCCATTTTTAGACAATTCGGTCGACAATTGTTGGTCGTACATATCGCGAAAGAATTCGCTGTTGTTGGTGTTCAGTGGATTATCTTGCTCAAAAGCTTTATTGGCTTTACGCATGCTAGATAACAACATGCTCATAAACACCGATTCAAACTGCTTTGCAGCCTGACGCACCGCTTCCCTCTCGTCTTTTTTCGCCAATGAACGCAGTTCATCTAAGCTCGACAAGTCATGATAGGAAATGTTGCTGCCAGGCGTTTCCATGTTAGATCACCACCAGCTCGCCGTGAATTGCCCCAGCTTCTTTTAACGCTTCAAGAATTGCCATCAAGTCACCGGGCGCTGCACCTACCGCGTTTACCGTGCTGACCAATTCATCAAGGGTGGTACCTGGGTCAAATTTGAACATCCGCGATTTGTCTGGGCGAACATCGATAATGGTATTTTGTTGCACTGCGGTATCGCCCCCAGCCAATGCGTTGGGCTGCACAACTTGAGGATTCTCAGCAATAGTTACCGTCATACCACCGTGTGTGATCGCTGCCGGAAATAGCCTAACATCTTTACCAATGACAATAGTGCCGGTGCGCGAATTGATAATGATTTTCGCGGCATCAGACGCTGGTTCAAAACTCAAATTTTCTAAGGTTGCTAAGTAAGACACTCGTTGGTCAATGTCGCGTGGTGCGCGCACTTGCACAGATCTAGCGTCCAGCGTGCGTGCGGTTTCATCGCCGACAAAACTATTAATCGCCGCCGCCAAATTCTTGGCTGTGGTGAAGTCTCCGCGATTGAGATTAAAAGTAATGTAGTCGCCTTGCGCAAATGGCGTTTGCACTTCACGTTCAACCATTGCGCCATTCGGGATCCGGCCTACGGTCGGAGTATTCACTACAACTTTTGACCCGTCGGCTCCTTCAGCACCTAAACCACTGACAATCAAACTGCCTTGGGCCACGGCGTACACTTCACCATTCAGGCCTTTTAAGAAAGTCTGTAATAAAGTACCGCCACGTAAACTTTTCGAACTACCGACTGAAGAGACTGTAATATCAATCGCTTGCCCCGGCTTTGCAAATGCTGGCAGTTCGGCTGAAACAGCAACCGCAGCGACGTTTTTAATCTGCGCTTTCATGCCAGCAGGCAAATTGATGCCAAAATTGGCTAACATGGTTTTGAAACTTTGTTCGGTAAATGGACTTTGCTCACCAGTTCCTGGTAAACCGACCACTAACCCATAACCCACTAATTGGTTAGACCGCACGCCTTCGACAGTAGCGACATCTTTCACCCGAGCAGCATCAGCACCAAGACTGAAGCACAACAACGGCAATAACCACCATTTGGTATTTAACATATCGCCTCCTCGGGACCGTTAAAACGGCCACGCTGACGTTGAGAAGAACCGGCTCAACCAACCCGGACCTTGGCCGCCATGAGTAGCGCCAGTGCCTGAATATTCAATACGTGCATTAGCAATTTTGGTCGATTCCACCATATTTTTCGAATCGACATCTTCGGCGCGAATAACCCCAGTTAAACGAATGTATTCTTTACCTGTATTCAACGTCAGCCATTTTTCACCACGGATCACTAAGTTTCCGTTCGCCATCACTCGTAACACGTTGACGGAGATATCGCCCACTAGACTGTTACTTTGGTCTGCCTTTGAGTCACCTTTGAAATCGCTAGTAGAGTTAACCCCTAGTTGCAGGGTATTCCCTGCAATCGACACCTCACGTCCCGCAAGACCAACCATCGGGTCGATTGAGTTGGACGAGTCCTTACCGTATTCGGTTTTGGCTTTTTTCGATGCTTGGGTATTTTCCCGAAGCATCACAGTGATGATGTCGCCTTCTCTTCTTGCTTTGTTATCCGAGTACAAACCATTGGACGTTGCTTGCGTAAACAACGAACCGGTATTAACTACTGGCTTGGATTGCGGCTCAGGTGGCAGCGGCGCAAATGCCGGATCATCCGGAAAGGCCTCTTTTTCGTAACTCGCACAACCACTGAGAACCAACAATAGCAAAGCGCTTAAGCGTTTATTGATCATCACTCACCCCCAATTACAGGTTTTGTACCGCATAACTCAGCATTTGATCGACGGCAGTGATCACTTTCGAGTTCATCTCATACACACGCTGACTTTCGATCAAGCCAACTAATTCTTCAGTCACATTGACGTTGGAAGACTCCAAAGCACCTTGAACTATGTAGCCTAAACCTTCCAAGCCAGGAACACCCTGCACCGGATCGCCACTAGCGCCAGTCTGCTTAAATAAGTTTTGACCTATAGGTTCTAAACCAGCCGGATTAATAAAGTTAGTCACAGTCAACTGACCAAGAACCGCGTTATCAGCTTGTCCTTGTAATTTCACTGAAACCTCACCGTCTTGCGAAATATTAATTTCAATTGCATCTGGCGGCACTGTGATAGTTGGCTGGATCTGATAACCTGCGCCCGATGTCACTAAGTTGCCTTCACTATCCGTGGTTAATTGACCGTTGCGTGTGTACGAAATGGTGCCGTCTGGCATCAAAATTTCAAAAAAACCGGCGCCCTGAATGGTCACGTCTAGCGCATTATCTGTAGTGATGTGATTGCCTTGGCTGAAGTTTTTCTGCGTTGCAACGACTTTGGCACCCGCACCCAACATCAAACCATTTGGCAACTCAGAGTTCTGAGACGAACGACCGCCTGGCTGATTGACGTTTTGATAAAGCAAATCTTCAAACACTGCACGGCTCTTTTTATAACCGACAGTACTGGCGTTGGCTAAGTTGTTTGAGATCACCGAAATATCGCGTTGTTTTGCGTCTAAGCCGGTTTTACTGATCCAAAGCGCTGGATGCATACAGTCCTCCTGAGCCTTAAGCTCTAGATAATACGTAAAATTTGGTTGTGTTGACGGTCCATATCTTCGGCCGTCTTCATCATTTTCACCTGCAATTCGTACTGACGTTGCAGCGCAATTAAATACGTCATCTCACCGACAGCATTGACGTTACTGCCTTCGACAGCACCGCTAATTAGCGTGACCGCTGGGTCAACTTCAGCGACTTCTCCATCTTTACGGCGAAATAAGCCATCAGTGCCTTTTTCTAAGTCAGCTCTGCCAGGATTCACTAATTTGATCCTTCCAGCCTCTAACATCGCGGTTGCAGGAGCCCCGCGCGGTAAAGCCATTACAGTGCCGTCTTCGTTAATTTCTAATTTGTTTAATGGCAACGGCAGTTCAATCGGACCGTTATCACCAAGTACTGGCCGACCAGAAGCAGTTTGCAATACCCCTTCAGTACTGATCTGTAAATTACCCGCACGGGTGTACGCCTCATTGCCATCGGCATCTTGCACGGCAAACCAGCCGTCACCACGAATGGCAATATCCAGCTCGTTCTCAGTAATCTTCAGCTCACCCGCGTCAAAATTCTGACTTGGTGACTCTGTCATCGAAAACACCCGGCTTGGTAGGCCATCGCCAAACGCTTGCATCGCCCGCGCTTGTTGCAAATCGGCTTTAAAACCAACTGTTGTGGCGTTCGCTAAGTTATTTGAGCGCACAGCTAAGGCATTCATGTTCTCTTTAGCGCCGCTCATCGCGATATAAAGTAAGTGGTCCATCGCATTCTCCGACAAGTTATATCAAGATAAAGCAAGGATGATGCCAGCTTGAGAAATGGCCGATTTTTGCCACTTAAAGCGCAATAAAAAAGCCACACAAGGTGGCTTTTATGAAATGGAAGCGGACTAAGCTTATCGGATCTGCAGCACTGTTTGTTGCAGAGAGCTGTTCACCTCAAGCGCCCGCGAGTTCGCTTGGAAGTTCCGTTGCGCGGCAATCAAATCCACCAGCTCATTGGTTAAATTCACGTTCGATTGTTCGAGTGCTGAAGAGTTCACCGAACCTAAGGTACCGCTGTTCGCTTCACCGGCCAAAGCTTCACCTGAACGCAAACTCGCTTTCCATGAAGTATTACCTGCTTGGGTTAAACCTTGCGGGTTAGCAAACTTTACTAAGGTAATTTGCGATAAATAAGTTTGATCGCCGTTGCTGTAACTCGCCATCACTTTGCCGGCCGCGTCGATATCAATACCTGTTAAACGACCGACGGTTGTCCCATCTTGACTCAGCGACCCAACTTCAAACTTACTTGAATATTGCGTAGGGAAATTGGTGCCAGACTGGTTACTAAAATTCACAGTCAAATTACTGGTAAATTGCGCGCCGTTATTTAAATACGGAGGACTATTCAACGTAGTATTTGACAAAATCAAATCAGGTAATGAAGTCGAAGTTGGCGCCGTTGGCACACCGTTCGCGTCAAAATCAAGAACCACTGGACCAAAATAAGAACCTGCTGCTGGAGGCGTAGCGGTATTATTGTCAAAAGTAGCGAAAGTTTCCCAGTTATTATCTGTGGCCGTTGCCGAACGACGGAAATAAAAGGTCAAAATATGCGGTTCACCGAGACTATCGTAAACAGTAGTTGATGTCGTCGAACCTGAGTTATAGGTTGCTTTGTCACTTGGGTTAAAGGTTGCCCAGCCGCCAGTTGGCGCGGTTAGCGCTGAGTTTAAGTTCATGGTCAAATACACGTTTTGGGTGGAGCGCGGCGCACCTGCAGTATTTGGAATTTGCACCGGCTTGGTGGTACTTAAACTTACAGAGCTAGCGGAGCCAGTACTTGGATCAACAGGATAACCCTGCAGATAATTGCCGTTAGTATCGACGATGAAATTGTCTTTACTTAATTTAAAAGCGCCAGCGCGGGTAAAGGTCATGTCACGTGATGCTAAATCTGGAGTCATGGCAAAAAAACCGTCGCCAGTGATCGACATATCCAGTGAGTTACTGGTGAACTTTAGCGCGCCCTGACTAAATTGTTGCGCAACTGATGCTGTGGTTACACCATCACCGACCTTAGTACGGCCTGGCGAAAAAATTGAACCAGCATACACATCAGCGAATTCCGCGCGGGACTCTTTAAAGCCTGTTGTATTGACGTTTGCGATGTTGTTTGCCGTAGTATCCAAATCTTTTTGGGCGGCGGCTAACCCGCTTAATGCGATATTAAAACTCATAATTCACCTCGTTGGTTTGGTTTATCCTGCGGCAATTTCTAGCACGTCAGATAATTTTTTGGCGCCAAGACCTAGCAAGTTTAAGGTCATGCCACTGGTTGAAGTGCCTAAGGTGACACTTGCAACTGGTACATAACTTGATGTGGCCAAGGTTTCATTTTTTCCGTTAATTGATGCCTCAACCTTCATGGAGTAGAGACCTCTTTCAAGTTTTATGCCGTTGTTATCGGTACCGTCCCAAGCCAGTTCAAATTTACCGCTGGCAGGATTTTCAACGGATTGAGATTTCACTAAAGCACCGCTAGCATCGTAAATATTCACTTTCATCATCGAAGTTCCCGCAGGAACTTCGGTTGAGCCGTACGAGTTATTCGTACCATCAAACACCAGTTGATCTGAATTCACTCGGACAGTACGTCCAACCAGCGTCGAAGCTTGCAAGGCTTGGTTTGAATTCATACTGGCGGCAAAATCTTTAAAATTAGTGTTTAACGAACTGATGCCGTCGGCCATAGTGAAATTGGTCATTTGGGCAATCATCTGATCGTTTTCAACAGGTTTTGTCGGGTCTTGAAACGCCAGCTGTTGTGTTAGTAACGAAAAGAAATCGGACTGGGTCAAAGCTCCTGAATCATCCGACGCAGCTTTGTTGCCGGAGCCCTTTAACGAATCTAAGTAGCTATTGCCAGTACTGGTTACCGTAGTCATAAATTACTCCTTATCAGCGCTGGCCTAACGCAAGGGTTCTTGTCAACATTTGCTTTGCTGCATCAGCAATCTGCACATTGGCGTCATAGGAGCGTGATGCAGAAATCATGTTCGCCATTTCTTCCATGATGTTAACGTTTGGCTTGTAAATAAAGCCGTTCTCATCAGCAAGCGGATGTGAAGGGTTATATTCAGTAGTCAGCGGGGCGTCGCTTTCAACGATGCCGAGGACCTGTACCCCAGCGCCATTCTTTTCGCCTAACGCTTGATCAAGTTGTGCAGCAAACACCGGATGACGACCGCGATAGGTCTGGTCCAAACTGCTACTCACACTTTCCGCGTTGGCAATGTTACTTGCCGTGGTATTTAGGCGCAGCGCTTGGGCTGACAACCCAGAGCCGGCGATATCAAAAACTCGGTATAAGCTCATCAGGATTGCCCTCCTAAAGCTTTTCTTAAACCACCAATTTTGCTGTTTAAAAATTGCATTGAAGATTGATACTCCATGCTATTTTCGGTAAATGCATTCCGCTCGCGGTGAATATCAACGCTATTGCCGTCGCCGGTATCCGTTTGGTCGGCAATACGAAACTTCACTTCGCTGCGGCTTGTTGTGGAAATTTCGAAGTGCTTTTCATGAGTGCGATTAATAGGCGTCGACTGACGCTCTTGCGCGTTAGCTAAGGCGGCCTTGAAATCGAGGTCTTTGGCTTTGTAACCCGGCGTATCGGCATTAGCGATATTATCGGCTAACAATACTGTACGCTGCTCGCGCAGCAACATGCCCTGCTCGTGCAATCCAAAAGCATTTTTAAAGCTGATGGCCATGGATGAACTCCCGCTCATGAAATCATTGGTAATTTCAAAGCAAAAGTTAGGCCAAAGTTGAAGTCAAAACACAGGCGGTGGCGAAATTAAAAGAATAAACGGAAAAATACCTAATAAAATCAGGTCTTTTTCCGATATATAATTCCAGGATTACAGCGGATCATTTCAAAATCACTGTTGATACTCGACAATGATTCAGAAGCGCCAAGGAACAGATAACCGCGAGGGTTAAGCGACTGGGCAAACTGGCGGATGATTTTTGCCTTCACTTCCGGTGAGAAATAAATCAGCACATTACGGCAAAATATAATGTCAAATTTGCCAAGCAAGGTATAACTGTCGAGCAGATTTAGGTGGCGGAAACTAACGTTTTTACGGACTTGTTCCTTGACCCGCATCATGCCATTCCCGCTATCTTCAAAAAACTTAGTGCGTCGCTCTGGCGATAATCCACGCGACAGCGCTAAGCCGTCATATTCTGCTTTTTGACAATGATCCAGCATGGCATTAGAAATATCGGTGCCTAAAATCTGGATCCCTAAGCTAAAGGACCCAGGTTTAGTCTGCTGATACTCCAAACCAGTCATCGCTATTGAATATGGCTCTTGACCAGACGAACTTGCCGCTGACCAAATTTTGACGGTGCGGTGATCTTTCTCAAATTCGGGGAGAATTTGCTTCTTTAGTAACTCATACGGGTAATTATCGCGAAACCACAACGTTTCGTTGGTTGTCATCGCATCAATAACTGCGGATCGCAGTTGGCGTTCAAAAGGACTTAAGGTTTTACTAACCAGCTCCGATAGACTTGCCAGATTAAACCGCTGCATTAAAGGCGCAAGTCGGCTCTTCACCAGGTATTGTTTGTTATCCCCTAGTACAATGCCGCATTGCTGCTCCAAAAAATCTCGGAACACTTTGTATTCGCTGTCGTGTAGCTCTTTATTCACCCGACAACCTCTGCGCCTTAACTTTCATGCAACCATTTCCGTACTGATTCGCCCAATTCATCCGGATTAAATTTGGCAATAAAATCATTTGCGCCAACCTTTTGAACCATCTGCTGATTAAATACACCGCTAAGTGATGTGTGTAATATGACATGCAAATCCTTCAACATAGGATCGAGTCGAATTTCAGCAGTCAGTGTATATCCATCCATTTCCGGCATTTCAATATCGGAAATTAACAAGCCAATTTTCTCGGTAACTGAGTTTTTGCAGTCTTTCGATAGTTCTTGCAAGTAGGTCAACGCTTCTCGGCCATTTTTCACCAAGTGCATCGAGATGCCGAGCCCTTCTAAAGCGCGTTTAACTTGATTACGAGCAACTGCCGAATCATCGGCAATCAAAATAGTGCGGTCACCCAGATCAGCATTGATACTGGACGTTTCTACGGCAGTAGTAATCATGGTTGGTGACGGCGAGATTTCCTCAAGGATTTTCTCGACGTCGATAATCTCGACTAATTCTTTGTCAATTTCGGTGACTGCCGTCAAATAACTGGAGCGACCGCCCGTGCCTTTTGGCGGCGGCATAATAGATTCCCAGTTGATGTTGATGATTCGTTCAACTGAATTCACCAAAAAGCCCTGCACCGAACGGTTGTACTCAGCGATAATAATGAAGCTGTCTTTAACGTTATCGATCGGACGACCGCCTGTGGCTAGGCTTAAATCGATAACCGAAATAGTTTGACCGCGAATGTGAGCAATACCGCGCACGAATTTGTTGCGTTTAGGGATCGCAGTCAACGGCGGACATTGCAAAACTTCACGAACCTTGAAAACGTTAATGCCAAATCTTTGCCGTCCTGACAACCGAAACAACAGCAATTCCAATCGGTTTTGACCGACTAATTGCGTTCTTTGGTTGACTGAATCAAGAATACCCGCCATGAGAGACTCCCTGGAATGACTTCAGGATCGATTCTTGCTTAAGTCCTATCGACTGATGCAAGTCACTGAAAATTGACACACTTGGTATGTTATTACCCTTTGCCGACTAAGCATAGCTGAAACTATATGAAAATGTACGATAATTTTTTCCAGACACTGACATGCCGCAAGCTTTTGACTGGTATCGGATTGTTGATAGCCAGCACTCAGCCCTTTGCCGCTGAGTACAATAGTGCGCAAATATCTATTGAAGCTCATGCCTGGCTGGAAAACCAAATGGCTGAACAGGGCAACGCCGCCACAAAAGTGACGATGTACCCTGTTGATCAGCGTCTAGCCAGCAAATATTGCGAATTGCCGCTAGAATTCAGTTTAGTGAATCAAAATCTGCAAACACAAAACAGCATTCGTGTGCAGTGTCCAGATCTTGACGGATGGCAACTGTATTTAAGTGCTAAAGTTAGCAAGATGGTCATGGCGCTTGTGAGTAATAGGCAATTAGCTGCCGGCAGTATAATTACCGAAGATGCAGTGCTAGCTCAGGAGCGTGAACAAAGCCAAGCACGGGGTGTGATCATGCAGGATCCAGCCATGGTTATCGGTGCCAGGACTAAGCGGAGCTTGAATATTGGCCAAATCATCACGAATGCTGATCTTTGTCTTGTATGTAAGGGAGATATTGTTACAATTGAAGGAATTTCAGACAGCCTGGTCGTTTCCGCCGCGGGAAAAGCGTTAGCTGACGGTGCTTTAGGTGACAATGTTCGAGTGCAGAATTTGCAATCAGGTAGAACCATAGTTGCTAGTGTTTCCGCGATAAAAAAAGTCGCAATAAAGTTATAAAAATTCCTAAAGTTTTTCGTATAGCGGCCGTTAAAGGAATTAAGGAAAGGACCACAGGTCTGTTGAGGGGTGTAAAATGGCTATCAATGTGAATCAAGGTGTTGTAACTACCACCACGGTTAAAACCGATAAAGTAGATCAAAACATTCAAAAACAACAGGTTGCACAACAGCAACAGGCTGTTATGAGTTCGCCGGCTCAAAAGCAGGACTCAGTATCGTTGACGGTACAAGCTCAGCAGTTTACCAAAGCTTCAGAAAAAGCTTCGAACAGCTCTGGGATTGACCAAGAGAAAGTCGACAAAATTAAGCAAGCAATTGCTGAAGGCAAATATAAAGTAAACGTTGAGCAATTAGCTAAACGTATTGTGCAATTTGAAAGCGAGTTATTTGGTAGAAAATGACAACAGCATCCCCAGCACTTTCCTTACTTGCACAACAACAAGAGCACCTACGGGTGCTTTTGTCGCTTTTACAAACCGAATTCAGCGCTATTAGCGCGCGCGATATCGCCGCCTTAGAAAAAGGCTCAGCAGACAAAATCAGCTGCCTTGAACAAATCCAACATCTTGACCAACAAATAAGCCAAGTCCCCGCCCTTGCACAATTAAAAACGGAGCAATGGTTCGTTGATAGCGTTAAAGCTGTTGATAGTATTTTGGCGCAGTGCAAAGAGCAGAATGAAATCAATCGAATGACTTTAGAGCAAAGCCAACTCGTCATTGAACGCTTTAAGCATGAGTTATTGCAAAATCGTGGTAAGTCTGGCCTAACTTATAACTCCAAGGGCAAACCAAGTGTGGACAGTTTGGGTAAAGGCATCAAAGCCTAAAACCACAAAGTACTAACGGCCAAATGCTCCCAATAATTTAGCAGCGAACGACATTAGTACTCTTTTACAAATAATCTCTGCAGCATTGCCACTATTAATAGTATTTGACTGATTGAATGCGCCGCACTGGCTGCGAGTTTTGGTACAGATCGTAGACAAGTTTAAAATCTAGTTCCATTTCGGTCGCATAGAATTCACCCACTGGATAGGTCTTAATCACTCGAGCGCCGCGGATCACCCCTTGCAATGATGCCTTAAGTTGATCGTTACCTAGCAATGCTTGTTGCATCGTCACTTTATAGTCAATTTTCTGACCATACACTTGCTCTGCCAGCTCGCGGTAAGCTTCAAGCTTTGACGCTTTCATTGCTTGCAACATACGTTGCTCAGGACTCTCGCCTTTTTGCTCTGCCAAAGGTGCATACCCGACAGCTTTGAGCACCGGGAAAGTCTCGGGTGGCACGGTTTCATAAACAACTTCTTTATCTAGCCAAGTGCTACATCCACTGAGCATCAATAAACCAGCCAACAATATTAAATGTTTCATGATAACCTCGAAATCTGTGCCCTGTTTTGCCATTTAACTTACGAGATAGCCCGCTAAGATCTTAATCGGCATTCGCATCAGGCGTTTTATTCCTACATTCTGTAGATCCGCTTGCAGAAATCACGCCAACTCTATGCTAAGACCTTATTGGCTTGCACTAAGGCACAGAATTTGCTTTAGCTATGGCAATAGCGAGAATTCGATCTCAGGTCGTTGCATCTGCACACTTGTCATCGGTCAGACCAACCGGCGCGGATAACGTTACTGTTGTGGTCAATTGGAGTCAAACGCATGCGAAAATTAAGTCTAGTCA
>JACCDZ010180173.1_pt1 | contig 15862 bp, 18 predicted proteins | sample 7449551 | NCBI WGS metagenome assembly JACCDZ01 (sample SAMN15323452, study PRJNA562643) | freshwater metagenome | isolation source: river surface water | place: USA:Blue River Watershed | collected 2017-08-18 | reverse complement strand
AAACACTGCACGTGAGGTTTCCATCGAATATATTCAAAAGGTAGTTTGTGATTATTTTGACTTGCCAATTGAAATGCTGAAATCGAAAACGCGTAAACGAGAAGTAGTACAAGCACGACAAATATCCATGTATTTCTCCAAGAAAATGACTAAGTCATCATTAGCCAATATTGGAGCGCATTGTGGAGGGAAAGATCATGCGACCGTATTGCACGCGTGTAGAACAGTTGTTAATCTTTCAGAGACGGATAAACAGTTCCGTCATTATTTAGAGGAATTGGAGAAAAAGCTCACTATCCAATAGTAATGCATATCTTAATGGTCTGCTTGGGGAATATTTGTAGATCCCCTTTGGCAGAAGGAATCTTGAAAAAAAAACTAGAAGAGCGCTCTCTATCATGGGTTGTTGATTCATGTGGCACAGCCAATTATCACATCGGTAAAGCACCTGATAAACGTATGATTCAAACCGCAGCCTCGTATAATACAGATATTAGTCAATTAAAAGCGCGACAATTTTCTTTAGCCGACTTCGAAAAATTTGATCTTATTTTTACAATGGATAAAAATAACTTTGAAGATGTACAGAGATTAGCAATAGATAATGAGCAACGTCAAAAGGTCCGGTTACTTCTAAATGAATGGAAACCTGGGCTTGATTTAGAGGTTCCAGACCCATATTATGGTACAACAATGGACTTCATTAACGTATATGAACTTTTAGATGAAGCGCTTGATTCAGTAATAAATAATTGGGATGCCAAAAAATAAAGGAGTTTTATTCTTAATACCAAATACCCTTGGAGGAGAATCTTTAACGGATATTATTCCTCAAGGTGTAATTGAACGTGTTTCTTCATTGCGAACTTTTGCAGTAGAAGAAGTGAAATCAGCACGGCGTTTACTTCGTAAAATGGATCGTTCTTTTCCAATTGATGACTGTACTTTTCATATTCTTTCGAAGCAAACAAAGGAGTCAGATCGCATGGATATGTTGATGCACCTCGTCAATGGCACTGATGTTGGGGTAATTTCCGAGGCAGGATGCCCAGGGATTGCGGATCCAGGTGCTGAACTTGTTAGTCTTGCCCATTCTCAAAGTTTAAAAGTACTACCTCTCGTTGGACCGTCCTCTATTTTTATGGCGCTCATGTCTAGTGGATTTTCAGGTCAAAAATTCACATTTCATGGTTATTTGCCAAAAGAAAGAAAAGACCGCATTAAACAACTCAGAGATTTTGAGATGGATTGCAAAAGAAATGGAACCACTCATATTTTTATGGATACACCATTTAGAAATATGAATGTTTTAGATGACCTACTCAATGAGTTGGGTGATTTTACTTATATATGCATTGCTAGTAATATTACGCTCCCAAGCGAGTCTATTCAAACCAAAACTGTTTTGGATTGGAGAGAACAAGCTTATGATCTCAATAAAATTCCTGTTATTTTTATTATTGGTAAACCCCAATGAATGAAAATTTTGATTTTTTAGTCAGAAAAGATATTACGTTCCTTAATTTCGGATCTTTCGGATCATGTCCAAAAGAAATATTTTCATTCTACCAGGGAAAGCAACTTGAACTTGAATCTCAACCTGTATCCTTTATTGTTGAAGAAGGAATTCACCAATTAAATAATGCGCGAAAATCACTTGCTAAATATCTGAATTGCGATCATGACGATTTGGTTTTTGTTACGAACCCATCCTATGCGATCAATACGATAGCCAAATCTTTACCACTGAATAAAGGTGATGAGGTACTTTCTACGAATCTCGAATATGGCGCATTAATTCGTACTTGGAATTATTATTGCGAAAAGAAAGGAGCAAAATTTGTACAGCAGTCAATTCCGTTACCACTGTCAACAGTCGAAGAGGTAGTAGATGCATTTTTTAGTGGTTGTAATAAAAGTACCAAGGCCATATTTATAAGTCAAATTACAAGTTCCACAGCCCTAATCCTTCCTGTTGCCGAAATTTGTATAGAAGCAAAAAAGAGAGGGTTACTTACAATCGTGGATGGAGCTCACGTTCCTGCTCACATTTCTCTAAATTTACATGAATTAAAAGCTGATATCTACACGGGAGCATGTCATAAATGGATGATGGCACCAAAAGGGGCTTCCTTTTTATTTGCTTCCAAAAATGTACAAGAATGGATAGATCCCTTACTCATAAGCTGGGGTTTTCAAACAGAAAATCCGTCGAGTTCTAGGTTTATTGATTACCATCAATCAGCAGGGACTCGAGATTTTAGTGCATTTTTAACAGTGCCTTTTTGTATAGATTTTATGAAAAGACATGATTGGGAAAAAGTATCCAGAATAAATAAAGAAATGACCATTGAATGGGCTAATCGACTGAAAGACAGATTTAAATATAATTCTATCTCTCCAATCGATGATACTTTTTTGGGACAAATGTTTGCGATTCCCATACAAACTACCGACTCTTTAAAATTAAAGGAAATCTTGTGGGTAAAATTCAAGATAGAGATTCCAGTGACACAAATGGAAAATAGAAATTTCATTCGTTTCTCCATTCAGGCTTTTAATGATTGGGATGACTACGCTGCACTTGAAACTGCATTGATCGATCTACAAAAATCAGAAATCATTAAGTTTTGTTGATTTTTTGTTAAATTAGACTCATGAGCCTCTCGTATCGTTTGTTATTATTAGTACTGATTACTTTTAACTTTTTTATTTTATCACAAGGTAAGATTGAAGACTTCAAAAATTCTCTTAGAAACAAAAACTTTGATCAACAAGTTAGTTTAATTGAAAAGGAGCTAAACAACGTTCGTTATCAAGATCAAAGCTCATTTGAGTCTTTACTCAGAATACTAGAGGAGTTACCATCCGAAAAATTGTCAAAAGAAATTCGGCGTATTAAAACTTGTTCATTAATTGAGGGCTATCTTGTTTTAGGACAGTCAAATAAAGCACTTACGCTAATTTCAAAAGAGATTGTTGATAAGAAACAGGAGCTAAATGAACGAGAAGAAGCATTATTTCTGTGGTATATTACACGTGAAGGATTGAATCACGAGAAAACATTATCCTTGTCAATTCAACGATTAAATAAGGCAAAGAAAACAAAGGATATCAATAGAATTTATGAGGCGTATAGAGGTGTTTCATTTGTTTATTTAATGAAAGCAAATGCCGATTCAGCTATTTATTTTTCGGGATTGGCAACCTCGGAGGCAAAGCGTCTTACTAATAAGACGAAGCTAATGGAATCTATGCGATACCAAGCCAAGGTTTATCATTATTTTGAAAATTATCAAGAGGCAGTAAACAAAGAATTACAAATGATTCAACTTGCCATTGAAAACGACAATGATTATTTTAGGGCATATGGATATTTGGATATTTCCAGAATTTCAATTGAACTTCAAAATTATTATCAAGCAAATCAATACATTGAACGCGCGAAAAATTATTTTAAAAAGATAAACGACCAAAGAGGAGAGCTAATTGCCTCAATTTTTGAAATACAAAATGATTATTTACAGGGGAAGGAAGTTAATGTTCCAGGACTACTCGCGCTCCGCTTAAAAGTTGAACAATATAATGATCAATTAAGTACAGCCCTTATTAAAATGGTCATTTCTGTTCATTATTCAAATCAAAAGAATTTTATTCAGTCAAATCAGGAACTAGAGGAGGCTTTGAGTATATTAAAAGGCAGGGAAGATGAGAAACTGAACTATTTTATTAACAAAAGGATAGCTATTAACTACATTGAACTTCGCAAAATAGACAAAGCAATTTTCCATCTTAATTATACACTTCCTCCTTTTCAAACGAAAAACTTGTTGATTGCAGAATCTTATCTAATTAGGGCAGATTTGGAACGCAAAAGAAATAATACAGAGGGAGTTTCTTTTTATCAAAATAAATATATCGAAGTCGCAAGAGTTAACGAGAAAGAACAATTTTCTAGGACTGTAGAGCAATTAACGGAAGGAAATCTAAGGGAGGAAAGAGAAAAATTAATTGAACAACAACAAGTAAGGCTATTAGAGGAACAAAAAGAAAAGGAACGTATAGCTTTTCAAAAAGATAGACAAGTTATAATTGGAATTGCCATAGGTATTTTAATAATTATGATTGTTTTAATTGTTGCAATTCGTCTTCGTGCTCAACGGTCTAAACAAAAACAGCGAGAAGCAGAAATGTCTCAATCGTTATTAAGATCTCAGATGAATCCTCACTTTGTTTTCAATGCCATGTCTGTAATTCAAAGCTATATTTATGCAAATGATCCTGAAAAATCTTCTCGTTTTTTAGTGAATTTTTCAAGATTGATGCGCTTGATTTTAGAAAATTCCCCTAAAGAAATGATTCCTTTGGAATTAGAATTTGAAATTTTAGATAAGTATTTGAATACTCAAAAAATGAGATTTGAAGACCGGTTTACATATGAGTTGAATTTTGACGAGGAACTACTTTTTTCAAAAGCATTAATACCCCCCATGATTGCCCAACCGTTTGTTGAAAATGCAATTGAACATGGTCAACTACATACCGTTGAAGGTGGTTTAATCACTGTTTCGGTTAAAAAATTAGATAATTTATTAGAGATTATTGTTCAAGATAATGGAGTGGGTAGAAAAAAAGCTTCAAAAACTAAAAAAATTAAAGGCCACAAAAGTATGGCAATTGATATTACGCGCGAACGAATAGCAATTCTTAATCGTAAATATAAGGTCAATGGGCTCGTTGAAATTACAGATGCGATGACAAATGAACGGGGCACCAAAGTTAGAATTTTGCTACCACTGAAATTTGATGTAACTTAAACCAAGTTTTTGCACCATGAAGAAAATACTAATTATTGATGACGAAAAACCTACAAGAGAGTTAATCAAAAGAATGATTGATTCATTTGGTTTCGATGTTGAGATTTTTATCGACGGGGAAAATGTCAAAAGTGGGGTAGAGTCGATTCATCGAATTCAACCTGATTTAGTTTTTCTAGATATTCAAATGCCAGATGGAAATGGTTTCGATGTACTAAAGTCTGTCGATCAAATTAACTTCGAGGTTATTTTTATTACGGCATTTCAAGAATATGCCATTCAAGCTATTAAATTCAGTGCACTTGATTATATTTTAAAACCAATTGATGCCGAAGAATTAAGACAGAGTTTATCAAATGCATTAAACAAGCTTAATGAAAAATCAGATGAAAATGTTTTTCAGGCTTTGCATCATAATATTCAACCACAAAATAAAAGGAAGCTTGTTCTTAAAACTCAAGAAAGTAATTATGTAGTAGATATCGAGGATATTATCAGATGTGAATCAGATAAGAATTATACTTTTTTCTATCTAAAAACAGGTAAGAAAATATTGGTCTCACGAACATTAAAAGATTACGATATTTTACTTTCTCCTTTCCAGTTTTTTAGAGTTCAACAATCACATTTAGTAAATCTGAATTTTGTGGATCGTTATGATAAGCAGGATGGAGGTTCTGTAATTATGAAGGACGGAGCTTCTATACCGTTATCACCTGTTAAAAAAGATCAATTCTTTAAGATGCTCGAGAATCTTTAAGCAAGAGCAACTCGTAAATCTTCAATCAAATCATCTGCATCTTCAATTCCTACACTTAACCTAATTAGAGAATCAACCACGCCACTTTTTTCTCGAATTTCTTTAGGTATCGATGCATGTGTCATAGTAGCAGGATGTCCGATAAGAGATTCTACACCCCCCAATGATTCTGCAAGTGCAAATAAGTGAACTTTTTTTACAACAGTAAGGGCATCCTCAAGGTTATTTCCTTTTAAAGTAAATGAAATCATACCACCAAAGCCACGCATTTGTTTCTTTGCTACTTCGTGATTTGGATGTGACTCAAATCCTGGCCAATAAACCTTATCAATTTTAGGATGATTCATTAAATAATGAGCTATTTTTTCGCCATTTTCACAATGACGTTGCATTCTAAGGTGTAAAGTTTTAATTCCTCTAAGCACAAGGAAGGAATCCATTGGGGCTGTAACAGCTCCTGATGAGTTTTGAATTCGATACATTTCCTGTGCAATATCCTCACGAGCGGTAACCAAGGCTCCCATTACCACATCCGAATGCCCTCCCAAATATTTAGTCACTGAATGCATAACAATATCAGCTCCCAAGTCGAGCGGGTTCTGCAAATATGGAGTTGCGAATGTATTGTCTACTGCCAACCAGGCACCAGCACGTTTTGCTATTTTAGACATTGCCTCGATGTCAACAATGTTCATCATTGGATTTGTTGGAGTTTCAACCCAAATGAGTTTTGTTTTGCCGTTTACAAATGATTCTACATTTGAGCTATCTTGCATATCTACAAAATGAAAAACAATTCCATATTTTTCGAAAATAGTTTTGAATATACGATAGGAACCACCGTAAAGATCATTCGTTGAAATAACCTCATCTCCTGGATTTAACATTTTGATGACGCAATCGATAGCGGCGAGACCAGAACCAAAGCAAGCGCCAAATTTTCCATTTTCAATCGCAGCAATATTTTTTTCAAGAGCATGTCGAGTGGGATTCTGTGTTCGTGAATATTCATATCCTTTATGATTGCCAACACCATCTTGAACATATGTCGAAGTTTGATAAATTGGTGTCATAATCGCACCGGTAGACTCATCAGGATGAACACCTGCATGTATGGCTTTTGTTCCGAATTTCATGGTAATTATATTAAAGAACAAATGTAACTAAATTAAGGCGATTCGTTCTCCGAGGTAATTGAATATTCACTTAAAATAGCACGAAATGAAATTGTTCATCACTCTAATCTCCCTAATTTGCCTTAATTCAATTCACGGGCAGTATAGCTTTTCTGTTAAAGCACTAAACGAAATTGACATGGATACAAAGGAAACCGTCTCTGCAATTGCAGTTAATCAACTCTTTAATTTTTCTCTGACGGATGGGTTTATGATTCATAATTTAGTTGATGAAGAAGGGAATATTGAAGACAGTCAATTTTATAAAATCATTAAAAAAGAAGAAAAGAATAACATTATCTTCCTTTCATGTGAGTCAGGGGTTTCAGGAAACGTCTATCAGTATTTTATAAGTGAAGACGAAGAAAATGGAACTCAATTATTTCAATACTTAGAAGAAAACACGATTTATCAAATGGAGGGTAAATCAAGTCGTTGTAAAACTTTTAAGCAATAGACAATTCCACTTCTGGGTCCCAAAAAACTGACTGAAAATTTAAGATTTGGTCGTTAACCACTTCAATTCCTTCGATAATTAACAACTCTTCCATTTCAGATGGGGAGTTAAAGTGCATTTTTCCGGTTAATAAGCCCTTTCGGTTTACAACGCGATGAGCAGGTATTTCTTTGTTTCCGTGTGAAGCGTTCATTGCCCAACCAACCATTCGAGAAGAACTTTTTGTGCCGAGATAGTTGGCTATAGCACCATAGCTCGTTACTCTTCCTTTCGGAATTTGTTTAACTACTTCATAAACAAGGGCGAAGAAATCTTTATTTTTATCCGAAATTTTCATTTGAGCTACAAATTTATGAAAGGATTTTACACGATAATATTGTTGGTTATTTCGAATGTTTTTATGACACTTGCTTGGTATGGTCATTTGAAATTTGACGGGGATAAAAAATGGTCAAGTATGGGATGGTTTGCACTCGTTTTAGTAAGTTGGGGATTGGCTTTTTTTGAATATTGTGTGCAAGTGCCAGCAAATAGGATTGGTTATAAAGCTTTTGGGGGACCTTTTTCTTTAATGGAGTTAAAAGTAATTCAGGAGGTTATCACGTTATTGGTGTTTTTAATATTCACATTTATTTTCTTTAAATCAGAAGAAATTAAATGGAATCATTTTGTAGGATTAGCCTGCCTCGTAGGCGCAGTTTATTTTATTTTTAAAAAATAAAAAAGGCGGACAATTCCGCCTTAATATGAAGTTTAAATAAATTTATTTCCCTTCGTGTTGTTTCATGCACATCTCTCTTTCTTCAGGAGTACATTTCAACGAATCACACATTTTAGCACATTCTTCTTTTGACATGTTTGCGCATTTTGACATATCACATTTTTTACCTGAATCATTCGTGTGACAAGTTTTTGAAGTGGAACAACACGCTTTGTCTTTACCATGACACATTTCTTTATTTGTAGCACAATTGTTATGTCCAGATTTAGTGTCATTTCCATGACCGTCCCCTAAAATTGGCGCAATTACCAAACCAACCAAGCATGTGAGTTTGATTAGAATATTCATAGATGGACCAGATGTATCTTTGAAAGGATCACCTACAGTATCTCCAGTGACAGCTGCTTTGTGAGCATCTGAACCTTTAAAAGTCATCTCACCATTAATCATCACACCGGCTTCAAATGATTTTTTTGCGTTATCCCATGCTCCTCCTGCATTGTTTTGGAAAATTGCCCAAAGAACACCAGAAACAGCAACTCCGGCCATATAACCGCCAAGAACTTCTGCACCCAATTTCATGTCTCCTGAAATAAAACCAGTACCTAAACCGATTAAGAGTGGAGTAATGATAGTCAATGCACCAGGAATCATCATTTCTCTTAAGGCAGCTTTTGTTGAAATTTCTACACACTTGCCATATTCAGGTTTTCCTGTCCCCTCCATAATTCCCGGTATTTCGCGGAATTGACGACGAACTTCCATAACCATATCCATCGCTGCTTTTCCGACAGATTTCATCGCTAATGCAGAGAAAACTACAGGTATCATTCCTCCGATGAATAATGCCGCAAGCACTGGCGCTTTGAAAATATTAATTCCGTCAATACCTGTAAATGTTACATAAGCAGCAAATAAAGCAAGTGCAGTCAAGGCAGCAGAAGCAATTGCAAATCCTTTTCCAACAGCAGCCGTTGTGTTTCCAACAGAATCCAATACATCCGTACGTTGGCGCACCTCTTTAGGCAACTCACTCATTTCCGCAACTCCACCAGCATTATCTGCGATTGGTCCGAATGCATCAATAGCTAATTGCATAGCAGTTGTTGCCATCATGGCCGAGGCTGCAATGGCCACACCATAAAACCCTGCAAGCGCATATGATCCCCAAATTGCGGCGGCGAATAAAATTACAGAAGAGAAAGTAGAAATCATTCCTGTTGCCAAGCCGGCGATGATGTTCGTAGCAGCACCAGTGGAGGAATTTTGAACAATATCCAAAACTGGCTTCTTACCAAGCGCGGTGTAATATTCGGTAAAATAAGAAATTAAATATCCAACTGACAATCCAACTAAGGTTGCATAGAAAACATTCATTCTGCTCACTTCAAGAATTCCTTCTCCAAAGAAATTCATTTTTAGTGTTTCTGGTAACATCCAAGTCACTAAAAAATAACCCGCAGCGGCGGAAATGAGAATGGATGAAATATTTCCAATATTTAATGCAGTTTGTACTTGCGCCTCCTTTGCGTCATTACTCGAAATTCTTACTAAAAATGTTCCAATGATAGATGCAATTATTCCTACACCTGCAATCATTATCGGCAATAAAATAGGCCCCATTCCGTTGAAGGCATCTGTAAATTGCTTTCCGTTAGCAATAGACATATCCTGAATTATGTAATTTCCTAATACCATTGAAGCTAATACTGTAGCTACATAAGATCCAAATAAATCAGCTCCCATTCCAGCAACATCACCTACGTTATCTCCAACGTTATCAGCAATTGTAGCAGGGTTCCTCGGATCATCCTCAGGAATTCCAGCTTCAACTTTTCCAACTAAATCCGCTCCGACATCTGCTGCTTTTGTGTAGATTCCACCACCAACTCTAGCAAACAATGCGATTGATTCAGCACCTAATGAAAATCCTGCTAATGCCTCAAGTACCATGGTCATTTGATTGTAAAAATTACCATCCTCGGTTATCCATCTGCTTACAAAAACCATAAAAAACAAACTCAATCCTAAAACCGCTAAGCTTGCCACTCCAAGCCCCATAACAGTTCCTCCACCAAATGAAACATTTAATGCTTTTGGAAGTGAAGTTTTAGCAGCTTCTGTTGTTCTAACATTTGCGTCTGTTGCTATTCGCATTCCGATATTTCCTGCGACAGCGGAGAATACTGCACCCACAATAAAAGCGGGTACAATCATCCAATGGGTTGTTGGTACGACTAATGAGATTCCAAATAAGGCAGCTGATGCGATAATAACAAAAACAAGTAGAAGTTTATATTCTGCACTTAAAAAAGCCAATGCACCTTCTTTAATGTTCTTAGCAATTCCTTGCATTTTTTCGTCTCCGGCAGGTTGAGCTTTTACCCAAGCCATTTTAATAAACATAAATACTAAGCCTAGAATGGCTAATCCGATTGGTACAAAAATTAAATTTGATTCCATAATGAATTTGAATAGGTTAATTATAATTAGGGCGCAAAAGTAGTTTTTTCCGCCAACCTATGCAAATACGAGAATTAAAAAACAAGGTTACGAAACCATTAAAGATATGGTTGGATTTTATTTAATAGTGTGTTTAAAGGAATAACACCACTTTCTCTCCAAATGGTTTTACCTCCTTTAAAGAGCATAAGTGTTGGCACACTTCTAATTTTAAATTGATTTGAGACACTGGGATTTTTGTCAACGTCAATTTTTAAAATTGTGATTTTATCTCCCAACTGTTTTTTTAAATCATCTAAAATGGGATGAACCATTTTGCATGGCCCACACCAAGTTGCGTAGAAATCAACGAGTGTTGGTTTTGTTGTATTGATTATTTCTTTGAATTTGGACATGATACAAAGATAAAATCCAATTTTTTGAATTTTGTAACATAGGCGACATTTTAATTAAAGATGAAAAAAAATGGGTTTTCAATATGAAAACCCATTCTTAAAATTATGATGAAAGTTCTTATTGTTTAACGTATGTCGCAACACAAGTTCCGGAACCTCCTATTAGTGGTGTAGTATTTTCGTACGTATATGTAATAGTTAAAATATTTCCTTGATTATTCATCGTTCCGATTCCTGAGAAGATAACGTCTCCAACAGTAATATTAATTGTTTGTTGAGGAATTGTAATTGTTGCACCATTGATAGTGGCATTTGCCGTACCTCCAACTAAATTAAACATGTTATCAATAACTAGAGAGTTTACTGTAGATCCTGCAGTTACTGAGGGTGCAGCAGCCAATGGAAAAGAAGTTCCGCAGTTACTAGTTACATCCCATGTAACTGTCCAATTGTCTTGCCCGATAACTACATGAACTGTTCTTTTTGCTGTTGCGGTTCCATTTTGGTTAGATGCAGAATAAGTTAATTCGTAATCTCCAACAGTAGCGCTATTAACTTGACCGGTCGTCGTTACGGTTACGGAACTTCCGTCTTTATTCGCAGCGGTAGCTCCAGGATCGTTATAGGTTGTCCCTACAGAAATAGTTGTATCATTAGCTCCGATAATGGAAATGGTTGGAACGTATAAACAACTTCCATCATCTTTTTTGGCTTTACTGTTGAAATTCGTTGCTGTGTTGTCTGTACATCCTTTTTTCTTACATGAACTCAGATTCACAATAGAAAATAGGGCAATAGTTAGAATAAATAAATTTTTCATTTTAAATTTTTTATCAAATATAAAAATAAAAAAAAACGGCTACTTAAATGGTAACCGTTTTTTTTACCAACGATTTGCATTTAGTCTTGAAGTACTTGAGCTTGTGCTTCAGGTGATCCAAGAGCATCTTTAATTTTAGCTTCTAATTCTTCCGAAAGTTCTGGGTTGTCAAGAAGTATAGATTTTATTGCATCTCTACCTTGTCCAAGTCTTGTCTCTCCGTATGAAAACCAAGAACCGCTTTTTTTCAAAATATTTAATTCCACACCAAGGTCAATAATTTCGCCTATTTTGGATATTCCCTCGCCATACATAACATCGAATTCTGCTTTTCTGAAGGGAGGTGCAACTTTGTTTTTAACTATTTTAACTTTCACGCGATTTCCCATTACCTCTTCACCGTCTTTAATCTGCGCTGCTTTTCGAATATCTATTCTTATAGATGAATAAAATTTAAGTGAATTACCTCCTGTTGTGGTTTATGGATTTCCAAACATAACACCAATTTTATCACGTAATTGATTTATGAAAATACAGCAGCATCCTGCTTTGTTAATGGAACCAGTTAATTTTCTTAACGCCTTAGACATAAGTCTTGCTTGCAGACCCATTTGAGAATCACCCATTTCACCTTCAATCTCTGCTTTAGGTGTTAAGGCTGCTACGGAATCGATAATGATTAAGTCAATTGCGCCAGAGCGAATAAGATTATCAGCGATTTCTAATGCTTGCTCTCCATTATCAGGTTGAGAAATTAGTAAATTATCGACATCAACACCTAATTTTTTTGCATAGAATTGATCAAAGGCATGTTCAGCGTCAATAAAAGCAGCAATTCCTCCTTGTTTTTGAACTTCAGCAATTGCGTGAATAGCAAGTGTCGTTTTTCCAGAGGATTCTGGGCCATAAATTTCAATGACGCGACCTTTCGGATAACCGTTTACGCCTAATGCTAAATCAAGTGTGATAGATCCTGTCGGTATTACTTCAACTTTTTCAACAGGGGAATCTCCTAATTTCATTACTGATCCTTTTCCAAAAGTTTTATCTAACTTTTCCATTGTTAGTTGAAGCGCTTTTAATTTCTCTACATTTAATTCTTTATTTGCCATATCGTTTGTTGTTGTGAGCTTTGCTCGGATTAATTAATTTATACAAAGTTATTTTCTATTGGTCGTAAACAATTTACGTTCTATTTTATTTGATATTTTTTCATGATTTCTTGTGCATGATTTTTAGTATCTGGTTTATCAATGGTATGAATTAGCGCACCGATTTCATCAAATAAAAAAGTTGTTCGGTGAATTCCATCGTATACTTTCCCCATAAATTTTTTAGTACCCCAAACGCCGAATGCACTAATTATTTCTTTGGATTCGTCAGAAATAAGTGTGTAAGGAAGATTATACTTAGTGACAAATTTTAAATGCGATTGAATGGAGTCAGCGCTAACACCAATTACCTCTATACCATATTCTTTAAGTTCTTCCATACCATCCCTTAAACTACAAGCCTGAGCAGTGCAGCCAGGAGTATCGTCTTTGGGATAGAAATATACAACTGTCTTTTTGCCAATGAAGGAGGACAAGTTAATATCCTCGCCATGTTGATTCTTGCCTATTAAATTTGGAAGTGGAGAACCGATTGCTAATTTTTTCATAATGATTAAATAATAAACTTAATAATGACTAATAAGTAATCAAATGTAATAAACATTTTCCATTAAAAAACATGAATCATAAAAAAGTTCAAAAAAAAAGAGGCCCGATGGACCTCCTTCGTAAAGTGCATATCAATCAATCACCTTTGCACTTCAATTGTTTTATGGAAAATGGTTTCATCTGTTGTTTTAAATTTTATTGTGTAAATTCCGTCTGTTAAATAGGAAAGATAAAGTGATTGCGCGCCATCAAGAGGTATTTCAGGCATAAATAAACCATTGTCGGTAATAATTTCAATTGATATTATGGATGAGTCTGCCCATGATATACTCAGGCTTCCATTTGAAATTTCAGAAATTGAAACTTTCTCTTCACGGTCTTTCGGTGTTAAACCATTACTTGTTCCATTGTGTCCAAAGCTAAGAGTTAAATTGAAAAATAAAATAGTAATTAGTAATCGAGCCGTCATGACCTATGTTTTGATCAAATTTATCTTAAGAGAACTAGCTCTTTAATACTAACCGCAACTTTTGAATATAAAATACGAATTCAACCATATATGCAAATACGTAGTATTGGCATTTTGTCTACGTAGTATTACTTAGTTGATCTAAACATTTTGATACCTAAATGAAACCAGGCGCAGATCATGAGTATACCACCAATTGGAGTAATTGGACCGATTAATTTTGTAGGAATATTGCTTACTTCACTGAATGTCAACAGGTATATTGAAAATGAAAAAAGTAAGGTTCCAACTAACATTAACCTGTAAAATATTTTCAATGAAAAGGATAAAGATGATTGCAAACCAATTATTAATAGTCCCATCCCTTGTAAAAGTTGATACCGAACTCCTGTTTCAAAGGATGCTAATTTAGAAGTTGATACCAGCTCTTTTAAAGCATGTGCTCCAAAAGCACCTAAAATTATTCCACAAAGAATAAAAAGGATTCCAGTAATAGCTATTGTTTTGTTCATAGCGCAAATTTCTTCAAAATTAATTGTTTTACAAACCTTATCTTTGCTTCATGCGTTCAATTAATATGATTGTATTTGTCCTTGTTTTACTAGCCTTAACGCTGGGACTTCTTTATTTTTCTGTAACTAATAATTCAAGTAGTTCAGTAAATGAAGACACGCAAGCAGAAGGTCAATTTGATTATTATCAATTTAAACCTTTTGATTTAAAAAAGTTCGATATTAATGCGACAATATTATTGCCTGATGAAACAGCAGGAATTGGCACGACTTTCAAACCTGAGATGTTGCATGATGAAGGAAGTCATCTTTGGCAGTTACAATCTGGAAGAAATTTTATCATTCACATTGAAGACTTGGGGGAATTGACCGATATTTTTAATGATTTCAAAACAAATTTATTTAAGTCGAATACATTTGTTATTTCACCACTCGTTAATTCAGATAGTTTGCTGGTTTACGGACGATCTTTGGCAAAACAATATCAGAAAGATGAGCAAGAGACCTTCCATATTTTTGCAGTGAAACAGATTGATGGTAGATCGTATCAATTTAGAAATAGGGATGAAGGAAACACTAAATCAGAAATTTTGTTTATGCAGAAATCAATAGAATCAATCAAATGAGTTTAAATATAAAACGTGAGGATGTATTAGAGGTATTAGGAAAAATTACTGATCCCGATCTTAAAAAAGATCTTGTAAGTGCAAATCTCGTCGAACAATTAACCATTAAGGACAGTAGTATACAACTTTCGGTGGTGGTATCGAACCCAGCATTACACGCGCGAAAGAGGATGCAAGAAGCTATTGTTTTTAATTTGAAAAGAAAATTTGGTGATAACACTTCAGTTGATTGTAATGTTTCCGGAATGAGTGCTGAGCAAAAAGGAGCTAGACGCAAAATTTTACCCGATGTTAAAAACATCATCGCCGTGGCATCGGGAAAAGGAGGAGTAGGTAAGTCAACTATTACAGCGAATATAGCCGGAGGATTGAAGAAGATGGGTTATTCTGTTGGAATTGTCGATGCAGACATCTACGGACCATCAATGCCAACAATGTTTGATGTGGTAGGGGAAAGACCGACGATGACTGAAGTAAACGGAGAACAACTAATAAAACCTGTTGATGCCAACGGAATTCATTTGTTATCCATAGGATTTTTTACCGATCAAGATAACGCAGTGGTTTGGCGCGGACCAATGGCATCAAAAGCATTAACTCAACTCTTTACGGATGCACATTGGGGAGAATTGGATTATTTGGTAATCGATTTGCCTCCTGGTACCGGGGATATTCATCTTTCTTTACTACAAACAGTTCCGTTAGATGGGGTTGTTATTGTGAGTACTCCCCAAGAGGTTGCTTTGGCAGATGCGCGACGAGGGATTAATATGTTTAGATTAGGTTCCATGAAAGTTCCGATTGTAGGTTTGGTAGAGAATATGGCTTGGTTTACACCAGCAGAATTACCTGAAAACAAATATTATATTTTCGGAAGAGACGGCGCTAGAAATCTTGCTGAGGGAATGTACATTCCATTTCTTGGAGCAATTCCTTTGGTTCAGAGTGTAAGAGAAGCAGGCGATAGTGGTAGACCAGCTGTTTTT
>JACCDZ010012212.1_pt1 | contig 15871 bp, 16 predicted proteins | sample 7449551 | NCBI WGS metagenome assembly JACCDZ01 (sample SAMN15323452, study PRJNA562643) | freshwater metagenome | isolation source: river surface water | place: USA:Blue River Watershed | collected 2017-08-18 | reverse complement strand
TCAAGGGTTTTAAGGACTTGTTCTGTTGTTGTGTTATTAAGTACTTGCTCAATAAACTCACCGTCAAAATCATCCAGGATGATTTGACCTGCTTCTCCATCTTTTTCAATAAACTGTGTTCTAAAGACTTCGAAATAATTACCAATCGTTTGATATATTAACTTGAATTTTTCTTTATCGAAGTTACCGCTAATTCGATACGACACGGCAATATTATAGTTATCACCTTTTGGATTGAGCTGATAGGCATACCATAACTCTTGCTGCTGTTTTGTTAATTTAAAGTGCGTCATTTTTACCCCATAAAATATTATCACCGCTACGCATTGTGAATAGTACCCATTACAACCCAGCAAAATAGTAAAGAAAAACAGCATTGATGGCTTGGGTAACCCAGCTTGTTTCCATTGAGATAACACACACTCACCATCACCCAGTAGCATTTTTATTTGGCTTGTAATTGCCATTAAAATTATATCTGGTCTTTCATTCTGATAAGATTTTTTACTTACAACCACCGCAGGTCGCCTTTTAGCGGCTCGTAAATTGGTAAATGGAAATGGCACCAATATGACATCGCCAACATTATAAGTTGTTATAGATTTCATCTTCATCATTATCCCATGCACCTTTAAAACTAGATTCAGACATTTCAGAAAAGTCTTTACGTAATTTTTGCTTAGTATCTTTTTGTTGAAGAAAATCTATAAAGTTTTCAACTTCTGAAAAATATTTAGTTGGCAAATGATTAAGTTTTTGTATCAAACGTCAACTATTATTTCCGTTCCTCTGATCTGACACATTATGTTACCCTGGAATCATGTTATTTAATTTCTAGATCAGGGACACTGGGCATGCTTTCTATTTAGATCTTTATTAAGAGGTGGGATGTTCGTTAGGTGTGTTATTAATCTCATAGTTGATAGGTATAAAATGCTAGTGAAAAAAGTATGTATACTCTCGTTTTTTACCTATTGCTCGAATGTTTTTGCTTATGATTTCTGTGTAAGCAAAGATGAACTGCTAAAGTCAATTGAATTGAGTAAGTTAATTTTCGAGAATGAATACAAAAATCCCTCATATAATAATCTGCCCTTGAGTGACTTCAAGATCACAAAAAAACGTCTTTCCTCTTTTGAGGATGCGTCTGTTCCATCTGGTGGAGTATATGAGTATAATGAAAAGGAAGAAGTTTTATCAATAATAGCTGACGACTTTCCGGATAAGGTGGGAACAGATTCTTATTACATTTGTTTTGACTATGATATTAACAGTGGAACTTACAAAGCTAAGTATCTATCTTACACAATTATAGTTTCTGTTTCGCTCATCGCTGTTTGCTCCGTGTTTTAATGCACACAAGCATAGTTTGACACTTAAAAATTCAGAATATTAGATGGGGTTCTTGGAGCGCTTACAGTTTTACTACAGTATCACGATCAAGACCCGTAGCCTTTGCAACTTGATCTACAGATAAACTCATACCAAATAGGTTGCGTGCCGTTTCTTGTTTTTCAAGAAACCGCCCTTGCTTCTGCACCTTTTCTTCCCATTGTTGTCTTAGCATCATAATATCAACCCCTGTTAAGTTATCTAATTTCTTGTCTCACTTGCCACATGCTCTGAGTCTAAATCTAAACTCATCAGCAAATTAACAAATGCTTTCTTAAAATCTTTGCCCTCAAATTTTAACTTTTTGCTGGATGCAAAATGGTGGGTTTTAGAAAGCGTGGATCCTTTTGCTTGTAATCAAGCGTAAAGTGAAGTCCTCGACTTTCCTTGCGTCGCATCGCTGACTCTACCATTAGCTCTGCCACAAGCACCAGGTTTCGAAGCTCTAATAAATCCGCCGTCACCGTGAAATCAGAGTAGTAGTCAAAAACTTCCTGACGCAAAAGCTTAATGCGATTCATGGCGCGCTCAAGACGCTTATTGCTTCTGACGATTCCCATGAAATCCCACATGCAACGTCTAATTTCACGCCAGTTATGACGAATAAAAATCTCTTCATCCGAATCGGTTACAAGCGCATCATCCCACTTAGGCAAATCGCTCATTACTGGGAATTCCACGAGCTTTTTCTTAATGTCCTTTACCGCAGCAAAGGCGTAAACCAGGCACTCTAAGAGTGAATTACTAGCCATTCTGTTGGCGCCATGAAGCCCCGTATAAGTCACCTCACCTGCAGCATATAATCCGACTACATCGGTACGCGCTTTGCTATCAACCATGACTCCACCACAGGTATAGTGTGCAGCAGGCACAACGGGAATCTGGTCAACGGTTAAATCAAGATCGTACTTTAGCAAGCTTTCATAAATCATAGGAAAGTGTTCCTTAATGAACTCAGCTGGTTTATGGGTAATGTCCAGATAGACACATTCAAGTCCATATTTCTTCATCTGGAAATCTATTGCACGCGCAACTATATCCCTGGGTGCTAACTCAGCACGCTCGTCAATCTTAAGCATAAAGCGTTCACCATTAGGCAAGCGCAAATAAGCCCCCTCACCACGCAAGGCTTCGCTTAATAGAAATGAACCTGCTTTAGGGTGATAAAGGCAGGTTGGATGAAACTGATTAAACTCAAGATTAGCAACGCGACAGCCCGCGCGATAAGCAATTGCAATTCCGTCACCACTCGAGACCACAGGGTTGGTGGAATACTGATACACACGAGAGGCGCCTCCTGATGCTAAAATAACCGCACGCGCGGAGAACGTTTCTATTTTTTTTGATTGCAGATTTAACGCATAAGCACCCACACAACGTTGTTGCTGTAGAATTAAATCGACCACGTTGTAATGCTCAAACACCTTAATATTGGGATGCTTTCTTGCCAGTTTGGTTAATGTCGTCTGCACTTCTTTACCTGTAGCATCGGCTGCATGCAGAATACGACGATAGGAATGCCCCCCTTCCATCGTCAAGTGATAGTAGTTTTCCTGTGCGCTATCTAAGGTAAAATGCACTCCTTGCTTAACTAACCATTCCACACAGGATTTAGCATTTTCAACGGTGAAGCGAACTGCGGTCTCATCACATAAACCATCTCCTGCGGTGAGTGTATCCCTGATGTGAGATTCAAGCGAATCCCCCTTATCCATCACCGCCGCAATCCCCCCTTGGGCATAAAGGCTGGAACCTTCACCCAAAGCAGATTTACATAAAGTAGCCACTTTACAGCTATCCGCAAGATTAAGTGCAGCGGTAAGACCTGCAGTTCCCGCACCAACAATTAATACATCAACTTGATTAAACATTTTAAAAAAAATCTGTCCCTATCTATCACTGAAACGGATTATACGTGATTTTGACGGGGTGTGTGAATAGCGCGATGCACTTGATCCAAAATCAGATCGCGATGCCATGATTGCCTCAAGCGCCATAATTCACAGGATGACGCTTGTCACACGAAATACTATGGATTTTAAGGACATGGAGGTAAAACTGCTTAACCCATGGGACCCTGTTTGAGCTCGACACCTATCCTTGCAGGTTTATTGTAAAAACGTATGCTGCAACTATTGGTCACCATTGATTTTATATGATAGGCTGGGGGCAATTTTTTCCTGGTAACTAATTTGTGTTCATGTCCCCTTTTTGGATAACTAAAAAAGAAGCAAACCTTGCACCTGAATTAACTTACTGGCTATTTGATGTCAAAAAGCTGGGGGCTACACTTGCCCAATATATTCCTGATATAGCCCTAAGCTGCCTTGATGAATACTACGCAGATATGGACGAAGACGAACGGACGCTGTTAGCATCGACAACAGCAGCGAGCCGTATCCGCTTGATTCAACATCATCAACAGGGCAAGCCTGTCGTATTTGGTCGAACGATTATTCCCCTTCACACCTACACACACTACCAAACGCTGTTTGATTCACTTGGACACAAGTCCATCGGTGAACACTTCCTGTTTAGACACATCAACATTAACCGCAGTGAGTTTTATGTTAGGGAATGTCCTTTTGAGGTGGTTAAGCACAAGTTAAACCTGAATGATGACTTTCAGGCAGGAACACTGTGGATGCGTACCTCTATTTTTACATTCGATATAAACCACAAATTACTCATTGAAGAGTTCTTTGTTCATATCCCACCTGTTTGACTCATGCTTAAAAAGACAACTTTGACAATGAAAGCTTATTTTTACCTGATGCGATTGCATCGTCCCATCCCCATCCTTATTATCCTCTATCCCACGCTATGGGGATTGTTTGCTGCAACTAACAGTCTTCCAGGGTTTACTCTGTCCATCATCTTTATTGTTGGGGTTGTATTGATGCGTACTGCTGGCTGCATTTTTAATGATATTGCTGATAGACATTTTGATGGTCAGGTTGAACGTACGGCAACACGCCCGCTTGCCACAGGTGAGATCAATGTAAAACATGCGTTAATGTTTGGAAGTGTTTTACTCATCCTTGCCTTTATCCTCGTATTGCAACTCAATACATTGACGATTTTTTTGTCCTTTATTGCCGCTTTAATGGCATTATCATATCCATTTTTTAAACGTTTTTTTGCACTGCCACAGCTGATACTTGGTTTTGCTTTTAACTTTGGCATTATTATGGGTTATGCTGCTACGTTAGATTCTATCCCTTATAACGCCTGGGTTTTGTATCTTGCCAGCATTTTCTGGACAATTGCCTATGACACCATCTATGCACTTGCTGATAAAGTTTATGATGAGAAACTTGGTTTAAAGTCATCTGCCATTACTTTTGGCAAACATAATCCTCCTGCAATAATTAGTGCACAGCTCTTCATGATCACGTCCTTACTGATTTTTGGCATCAGCGAGCGATATAATGTTTTTTACTATATCGCTTTAGTCATCCTGATTGTTTTGTTTTACGATCAACATAAGATATGGCGAAAAGGTGGCATCGATAATTGCATCAAGGCTTTTTCTGATAATCAATGGGTGGGGCTCGTAGTTTTAATAGCGATTGTCATGCAATAAAATAGCCCGAAATTGTCCAATATCTTTAGAAATTCAGCGCTAGGCAGACTTTGTATATTTGGCTATACTGCCCTCCATTTGAACTTAACATACGCAGCATCATGCATAATTGTACACAACGCACCCTCTGTATCGCACCAATGATCGACTGGACAGATCGTCATTACCGTTACCTTATGCGTTTAATTACCAAAAAAACGATGCTTTATACGGAGATGATTACAACCAATGCGATTATCCATGGACCGCGCAAGAGATTGTTGCAATATTCTCCTGAAGAAAATCCATTGACATTACAATTAGGAGGTAACAGTCCTGACGATCTCAGCTTTTGTGCCAGATTGGCAGAGGATCTTGGGTACAGCGAGATCAATCTGAATGTTGGCTGCCCAAGTGATAGGGTATCTTGTGGCAATTTTGGACTGGCACTCATGTATCAACCAGAACTTGTTGCAGAGTGTGTCGATGCACTCAAAAATGCTGTTAAAATTCCCGTTTCGGTAAAGTGTCGCATTGGGGTCGATGATAAGGATGATTTTGATGATCTTGTTTACTTCATCCAGAGTATCGTTGATGCTAAGGCAGACTTTATTTCAATTCATGCGCGTAAGGGCTGGTTAAATGGACTAAGTCCCAAAGAGAATCGCAGCATCCCACCCTTACAATACGATACTGTTTATAAGATTAAAGCGCTGTTTCCTAAACAACAAATTGGTATTAACGGCGGAATTACCACTCTGGCAGAAGCCAGAACACATTTAGCAATTGTCGATAGTGTAATGATAGGCAGAGAAGCTTATCACAATCCTATGCTGTTTAAAGAGGTGGATCAGCTGTTTTATCACCAGTCTGCGATAAGCCTTACGCCTTTTGATGTGGCAGAGCAATTGATTCCTTACATTGAAGAGGAGCTCAGCAACCCCGATCGTAAACTTAACCATATCACGCGCCACACGCTGAACTTATTTAATGGTTATCCCAATGCACGGCTCTATCGTCGTTTCTTAAGTGAAAACGCCAATAAGCCAGAGGCTGATATTAATATTTTTAGGCAGGCATTGAGTTATCTGCATGGTTAAAAAAAGCCGTTGCCACCAATTTTTGTTTGACTAAGCGTTTGGGCGTATGCAATGCGCCTTTTTAGGTGAAGATATGATTGGTGCTAAACTTAACGGCAAGCATCTTAATAACTAACCAAAACGAAATACATGATATCGATAACAACCAATACCAGTATTGCGATAACGAATTTCTTAGCACCTATCTTCTGCGATGGTGTCTGTGCAAATTCGACTGTACGGATGACCGCTAAAGTAATTGCTGCCAAAACTATTGATACACTGCCAAATACCACACTTGCATAAAAAAACGGAATCCATGCGCTGCACACACCAATAAGTGCGTAGAGTACAAAATAAGTCAAAAAAACTTTTACCATTTGCAATCTGGTCATGTTTTAACCGCTCAAGATTAAAGGTAAAGTACATCTCTCATAACATCTCTTCAAGCAACGGTTGTGATTTCACCGCCTTATCGATCTGTTGTAATTGCATCAGCAATGGCTTCATTTTTTGAATAGGCCAGGCATTTGGTCCATCACTTAAGGCTTTCTCAGGGTTTGGATGTGTTTCCATAAAGATACCAGAAATCCCTGCTGCTACTGCCGCACGCACCAGGACAGGGATAAACTCGCGCTGCCCGCCAGAGACATTGCCTTGCCCTCCTGGCAACTGCACAGAATGTGTCGCATCATAAACCACAGGACATCCCGTTTCACGCATGACTGCTAGTGAACGCATATCAGAAACCAGATTGTTATAGCCAAAGCTTGCCCCACGTTCACACGCCATCACCTGTTTATTACCTGTTGATTTCGCTTTTTCCATCACTTGTTTCATATCCCATGGCGCTAGAAACTGTCCCTTTTTAATATTCACGGGCAATCCCTGCTCACACACACGGACAATAAAATTAGTCTGGCGACACAAAAAAGCAGGTGTCTGCAATACGTCAACAACCCTTGCAACCTCATTTAAAGGTGTATCTTCGTGCACATCGGTCAATACAGGTACTTGAATTTCTTTTTTTACTTTCTCTAGAACTGCTAACCCTTTATCGATTCCAGGACCTCTGAAACTACGAATAGATGAACGATTAGCCTTATCAAAAGAAGATTTGTAAATAAAGGGGATGCCCAGTTCGCTGCTAAGCTCTTTTAAATAGCCAGCTGTTTCCATCGCCAGCATTTCAGATTCAATCACACAGGGACCTGCAATTAAGAAAAATGGTCTATCCAAGCCCACGTCAAAGTCTAATAATTTCATAAGCTATCCAGTCAAGTAAAAAACCTAGGTAGTGTAATGTGCATAAACTTAAATAGGAAGGGCTGTTGCGAGATTATTTTGCTAAGTCCAGTAAGTTATACAACTCACTACTGGGGGCTGTTCGCAGTGCATTGGCAACTTTCATCTATCTAACGTGAGTTTACGCCATAGGGTATTGCCTTTGGATTTTTTATCCAGTAGTGCTAAATAATCGTCATGTCCTTTTGAATTAGGTTCTATGGCGAGTAAATCGATTAAGTCATATTGGTGTGAATTATCATTGGCAGTATTGATTTTGCCTTGCTGATGAGCAGTTTCTGAAGTGTGTGTTTCAATTGCTGCTTCAGTGTTCATTAAACTAAACAAGTCAAGCTGACCACCTGTCATCAAGAGATAAACATCAGCAAGAATTTCGGAATCCAGTAGCGCGCCATGCAGTTTTCGATGCTTGTTGTTGACACCATAGCGTGAGCATAAGGCATCCAGAGAATTTTTTTGGCCCGGATGTTTTTCTCGTGCCATAAGAAGGCTATCAATAATATTGCAGTGCCGCTCTAACATTCCCCACTTGTTAGGCGAAAGTAGATTTAACTCCCAATTCAAGAAAGGCAGGTCAAATCCAGCATTATGAATAATGAGCTCAGCACCTTGAAGGTATGCCATAATTTCATCGATTTTGTCACCAAATAATGGTTTGTTAGCAAGAAATTCGTTACTTAATCCATGGACTTGAAATGCCCCAGGTTCAACGTCGATATCTGGTTTAAAGTAAAAGTGTAAATGCCTGCCTGTGAGTTTGCGATCAATCATTTCAACCGCACCAAATTCAATGACGCGGTGCCCCGCTTTATAGTCAAACCCTGTCGTTTCAGTATCTAAAAATATTTGGCGCATTGCTTTAATTGAGTTATAAACGAGCTTGGGCAACAGTATATACTGCTAAAATGTGACTGTAATCCAGTGTTTCGCAGTTCTAAGAATTTTTGTGGGGAATGTCTGGAAAATGCAAAGTTGTAAAAGCGCTATGGTTAAGTCGCATAAGATTTGACATAATAGCCGCGTTTAGCTTTTATCAACGCAATAAGGGTAAAAAAATGCAGAAAACTTTATTAGGTATCGTATTAGCAATGTCAGCAAGTTCAGCTTTGGCATGCTCAGCAAAGGAACAGCTTAACATTCTGTTTATATCTGAAAAGGGAGATAATGTGTCGCACGTCGGATATGTAGACTTAGGTAAAGCACTGTTTGGTAACAAAACCATTGCTAATGAGCTTCACGCCTATAATGTCACGATTAATCATAAAATAGGTGAGATAGTGCTTGACATCGAAAGTCAAAAAATGCCAGTTCAGAAAATGCTTAATGAGGTTAAACCACTGTTAAAAGCACATGGTTTTAAAGTGCTGCGCGTTTCCTTTGAAACGCCTATAGAGCGCGAAACTTCAGGGAAGAAAGAAGTAAAGTAAATCATTTAAAAATTGTTGCCCTAGGGAGGTTGGTGCAAGATGGTCAGCATTTTGTTGCAGCAAACCACGCTTTATCGCTTGTTCAACAGGTTTCTGAATGCTATGTATACTTAATCCCGTCGTTTGTTCAAATAAGGCATGCGAAAAACCTTGCTGTAAACGCAGAGCATTAAGCATAAATTCATAAGGGCGTTCAGTAAGTTTAATTTGCGCACTCCCATAAGGAAATGCCTGTTCTGTCATGTAAAGTTTGGGGTTTTTGCGTTTCCAATGGCGGGTAATAGTGTCGGTTTGAGGAAAGCTTACCTTGCCATGGGCTCCAGCGCCGATGCCGATATAATCACCAAACTGCCAATAGTTGAGATTATGTCTGGCTTGAAGTGATTGATCCCTGCTATAAGCCGATATTTCATACTGATTAAAGCCTTGTGCTTTAATTAGCGCCTTGCCTTGTCGCTCTATCTCAAACAGTAAGTTTTCATTGGGAAGATCTGGTGGCTTTGCGGCAAAGGCTGTGTTTGGCTCCTGCGTTAGCTGATACCACGACAAATGAGCTGGCTTAAGTGAGAGTGCGCGGTGTAAGTCATCAAGGGCGTCATCAATACTCTGATTAGGCAAGCCGTGCATCAAATCTAGGTTAAAGTTATCAAACCCTGCACTTACCAGCTCATCAATCGCACGATAAACATCTTGTGCGTTGTGAATTCGTCCAAGTGATTTGAGTTTCTCATCCTGAAAGCTTTGCACGCCCAAAGAGATGCGATTAATTCCTATTTGTTTATAGTCGCTAAATTTACCATGTTCAATCGCGCCAGGGTTAGCCTCAATCGTGATCTCTGCCTTGTCAGCGATAAGGTTCTGGTCAAATAATTGAGTAAACAGTGCACTGAGCTCTTTTGTTGGAAACAAAGAGGGTGTCCCACCACCTAAAAAAATACTGTGGAATTGTCTGCCTTGTAAGTCTTGGATATGGCTTTTTAAATCAAGAAGTAATATATCCAGATACTGTTGCGCTGGGATTGGTGTATTTAATGCGTGGGAGTTGAAATCACAGTAAGGGCATTTTTTAACGCACCATGGGAAGTGGATGTAAAGACTTAATGGAGGAAGTTGCAACATGAACTATTTAGCTTGACCAATTCTAATCACCAGCACATCACAATGCGCGCGCTGTAATACGCCATTAGCGGTGGAACCAATAAAGCGCTCAACGCCATAGCGACCATGGCTGCCAATGACAATAATGTCACAATCTAATTCTTCGGCAAGCTTAACAATTTTGCGCTTTGGTGAGCCATGTAACAGATGAAAGTCGGCTTCTAAATCAATTTGGGCTTCTAAGGCTTTTAAATGCTTTAAGTTTTCTTCTTCTAAATAATCCTCTAAATCTGAAATGGAGGGCACACCTGAAGCCATGTAATAGGGGATGTGCGGTAAAACATTAACGACACTTAGTTTAGCGTTGTTTCGCTTAGCAAGTGATACCGCTTGTTCGATCACGGATTTATTATCTGTGTGTAAGTCTGTGGCAAGTAAAATATGCTTGTAATTCTTCATTTTAGGGCTCCATACAGTGTTTGGCGTTAGACATTTTAGAAAACTTCACCTGTAAAAGATAGTGTGAGTTATCACTAAAATAGTGAGTGGTGGTAAATAGCAGTTGAAATATAAGGGCTAAAATTTTAAGCTAGCGACAGTTGATTTTAACTCTATAGAATTAAGGTACTTCGTTATGACAATGAATATGGGTAAGCTCATGCAGCAAGCGCAGAAGATGCAAGAGCGAATGAAAAAAATCCAGGAAGAACAGGCAAAATTAGAAGTTATTGGGGAGTCTGGTGCGGGGCTTGTCAAAATCACCATGACTGGGAAATATGATGTTAAGCGCGTTGAAATTGATCCAGGCTTGTTAAGTGAAGAAAAAGAAATCCTGGAAGACTTGTTAGCTGCAGCAGTGAATGATGCTGTGCGTCGAGTGGAAGAGCGAAACGCGAGTTTGATGTCAGGCATGACACAGGGAATGGATTTGCCTCCTGGATTTAAGTTTCCATTTTAAGTACCACCATCCTGGCTTGAGTATAAATGACACAAAGATTATTTTCACCCAAAATAGAGGCATTGATTGAGTCTTTAAAAGCATTGCCTGGTGTGGGTAAAAAAACCGCACAGCGCATGGCAATCCAGCTCTTGGATAAAAAGCAACAGGCAGCAGCAAAACTTGCAAAGTCAATTACAGAGGCACTCTTAACGACTAGACACTGTAGAGAGTGCAATATGTTGTGTGAAGCTGAGTTATGCCATATCTGCAGTAGTCCTAGGCGGGATTGCATGCAGTTGTGTGTTGTTGAGAATATGCTTGATATGATGGCAATTGAATCAGCCGCCGCCTATCAGGGTAAGTATTTTATTCTCCATGGTAGAATTTCTCCTTTAGATGGCGTAGGACCCAATGAGCTTCAGCTGCCTAAGCTTAAGACTTTGATTGAAACGCGTGAGGTTAGTGAGATCGTGATGGCGCTAAGCCCCTCAGTGGAAGGTGAGACAACTGTCCATTTCATTTCTGACATGCTCAAAAGCCAAAATTGTAAAATTACCCGCATAGGTTTTGGCGTGCCATTTGGAGGTGAGCTTGAATATCTTGATGGGCAAACCTTGACGCATGCTTTTAATGCGCGAGTTAATTTTTAGCTGGCCAAACAAAAACTGCTATTCAACTTCTGTTGATCACTATATACTTTGGCGGGTTCGGGTAAAATTTTTGACAACAAGCATGCAAATTTCCACCACAAAATCGCTGACACTTTTACGTTTGGTAATGATTAATATTATTGCCGTTGATAGCTTACGTAACATCTCTATTACCGCTCAAGCAGGCTGGGTAGTTGTGAGCTTCTATATTCTTGCAGCCATTGTATTTTTGATTCCCTGTGCGCTTCTCACCGCAGAAATGGCGACAGGCTATTCAAAAAACGGTGGAATTTATCTATGGACGAAAGAGGCCTTTGGTGCAAAAACTGGTTTTATTATTCTATGGCTTCAATGGGTGTATAACCTGGTGTGGTTTCCATCGATTTGTGGTTTTTTTGCAGGGATCATCGCCTACATTATTGCGCCATGGTTTGGGGTCAACCCAAATGAATTAGTCAGTAGCCCATGGTATATGATTGGGATGAGCTTATGTATGTTTTGGCTTGCAACTGTCGTTAATCTATTTGGCATAAAAACTTCCAGCACCCTAAGCATGATTGGTGCGATTGTAGGAACCTTAATGCCGATGCTGCTCATCATTGGTCTGGCACTCTTTTGGGTGTTAGCTGGTCAGCCTGTTTTAAAGCCTGAACACGTGTCTGATGTGCTGCCAAGTTTTGCCAACATAGGCAGTTGGGGTTTGTTTCTGACGGTGATGTTTAGCTTGTTTGGGCTTGAGATGAGCTCAATCCATGCAGGCAACGTCAAAAACCCAAAGAAGAACTTTCCAAAGGCGTTACTCATCTCAAGTGTGGTTATTTTGCTGTCTCTTGTATTGTCTAATATTGCAATTTTTACCGTTAATAGCGGAACCTCTGGGAATGTAGATATCGTTACTGGTTTAATGGCATCCTTTGGTTATTTTTTTGAGCAGTTTCATATGCCGTGGATGTCGGATGTTGTTGCCTTAACGTTGGTGCTTGGTGCTTTTACTACGGTTTCCGCGTGGATTATGGGGCTGTCACGTGCTTTTACTGTCGCGGCGGAGGATGGGCTTGTTTCTAAAAAACTTGCACAGACCAATAAGTATCAAGCTCCAAGCAAGGTACTGATTCTGCAGGGTATTATTTTCTCTTTATTCTGCCTGAGTTATTTGCTTATGCCGTCGGTAAATTCTGCTTATTGGTTTCTAAGCGCGCTTACAGCACAATTGGCTGTATTGGCTTATATTGGCATGTTTGCTGCAGCGATAAAACTCAGATTGAGCAATGAACTAAAACCTGGGCAATATATGATTTTTGGTGGAGTCAAAGGCACAATAATGATGGCAGTCTTGGGGTTCATAGGTTGTATCATCGCCATCAGTGTCGGTTTTATTCCAACTTCTGATGTTAGCATGCCTGCGCTTGATTTTGATTTGCTATTGCTTGGCGGCATTGTGCTTGCTCTCTTTATTCCTTACTTTATAACGCGGAACTACAGGTGAGCTCAGGATGGGCTCACGTTGAATAAATAACTCGCTCAACAAATAGATTTTATATTTATTCAACAAGTGCCCATGAGGGAAGTTTGGGGATGTTTTTTCGCGTGTATGGTGCGGCTTAAGCGCCTGAACTGCGCTGTACAACAGCAGTTAATTTGGTTAAGATGAGCGCCGAAATAATCTTAAACTCAAGTAAAGAAGAAGGAGCTATCCTCATGGCGGATTTAAAGCGTTCAACAAAGGTTTTGATCAACTCTAAAGGCCAGCAGTATACAGTTTATAGCCTGCAGAAACTTGCAGTAGAAACAGGCAGAGATATTACGCGTTTACCGTATTCTATCAGGGTTTTAGTGGAAAACCAGTTGCGCAATATTGATGATTACAAAGTCAAAGAAGCTGATGTGGAAAATGTCTTAAACTGGGATGCTAAGGCACAAGTGCGCCCTGAAATTCCGCATATGCCTGCTCGTGTGGTGATGCAGGATTTCACGGGGGTTCCTGCCGTGGTTGATTTGGCGGCAATGCGTGAAGCAATTAAGGATGCAGGAGGCAATCCAAAAAAAATTAACCCCTTGGTTGAAACTGCGATGGTGATTGACCACTCAGTACAGGTAGATTATTACGGAACAAAGGATGCCTTAGAGAAAAACGTGGCGAAAGAGTTTGAGCGCAACAGTGAGCGTTACTCTTTACTTAAGTGGGGGCAGAAAGCGTTTGATGATTTTGTGGTTGTTCCGCCTGGAATGGGCATTATTCATCAAGTCAATCTGGAATACCTGGCAAAAGGTATTTTGGTCAAAGATCAACATGGCGAAAAGATAGCTTATCCAGATACGCTGGTTGGTACAGATTCACATACGACGATGATCAATGGAGTGGGTGTCATGGGCTGGGGCGTTGGTGGTATCGAGGCTGAAGCGGTCATGCTAGGGCAGCCATACTATATGGTTTTGCCCGATGTTGTTGGCGTGAAATTAACAGGTGCCTTATGTGAGGGTGTTACTGCGACAGATTTAGTGTTGACGATTACTGAGCTCTTGCGTAAACATGGTGTGGTTGGCAAGTTTGTTGAATATTTTGGTGAAGGCTTGAGGCACTTATCGCTGCCTGATCGCGCAACGATTGCCAATATGGCACCTGAGTATGGCGCAACGATGGGCTTTTTCCCTGTAGATGATGTGACCCTGGAGTTCTTCAAAAACACAGGTCGTGCCCAATATGTAGATTTAGCGAAGAAAGTCTATGAGGAGCAGTATTTATTTCGGCATGATCCAGCTGAAGAGCCAGAGTATAGCTCAGTGATTGAGCTTGATATGGCAACCGTTGATTCAACGCTGGCAGGTCCCAAACGACCACAGGATCGCGTGGCAATGCGCGATGTAAAAGCAGCTTTTAAAAAGTGTCTAACGCACGAGGCAGGGTTGCATGGATTTGGCTTGACTGAAAAAGAGACTAAAACTTCCGTCAAAATCAAAGGCATGAATTGTGAGTTAAAGCATGGAAGTGTTGCTATTGCAGCGATTACTTCATGCACCAACACCTCCAACCCTTCAGTATTGTTAGGAGCAGGTCTTTTGGCTAAAAAGGCAGTAGAAAAAGGTCTCACGGTTAAGCCATATGTGAAAACTTCTCTGGCACCTGGTTCTCAAGTCGTTACAAAGTACCTTGAGAAATCAGGGCTCTTGAAGTACCTGGAAGCCTTGAAATTTCACGTTGTGGGTTACGGTTGCACGACATGTATCGGCAACTCAGGACCTTTAGATCAGCCAATTGTAGATGCGATCAATAAAGGCAACCTTGTCGTTACTTCAGTAGGATCAGGAAACCGTAACTTTGAAGGTCGTATTAACCCTGATGTTAAGGCAAATTATCTTGCTTCTCCTATTCATGTGGTGGCTTATGCGATTACAGGGACGGTTGACTTTGATCCTGAGCATGATCCTGTTGGCAAAGACCAGCACGGTCAAGAGGTGTTCTTAAAAGATATTTGGCCAAGTGCGCATGATATTGCTGAGTTGCAATCACGTGTTGTCAATGCTGAGATGTTTGAGAAGTCTTATGCGACTATTTTAGACGGAACAAAAGACTGGCAGAAACTTTCTGCACCCTCTGGAGAGTTGTATAAATTTGATAAAAAATCAACCTATATTCAATGCCCTAACTTCTTTGAGGATTTTGCAGATTCTGGCAATAGCTCGCTGGATATCAAGGGTGCACGCGTGTTACTGATGCTGGGTGACTCAGTGACAACGGATCATATTTCCCCTGCGGGCTCTATTCCTCAAGAATATCCAGCAGGGCAATATCTAACAGCGCATGGCGTTGAGAAAAAAGATTTTAACTCCTATGGTTCACGTCGTGGCAATCATGAAGTCATGATGCGTGGTACGTTTGCTAATATACGTATCCGTAACCTGTTGGCACCAGGAACTGAAGGGGGGGTGACGAAATATCACCCAGATGGCTCAATCAAATATGTATTCGATGCAGCAATGAAATATAAAGCCTCTGGCATTCCATTGGTTGTGTTGGCTGGCAAAGAATATGGTACAGGTTCATCGCGTGACTGGGCGGCCAAAGGCACTTTCCTATTAGGAGTGAAAGTCGTAATCGCAGAAAGCTACGAGCGAATTCATCGATCCAATCTAGTGGGTATGGGTGTTCTGCCATTGCAATATGTCAATGGACAAAATGCGAAAACGCTCGGGCTTGATGGGACAGAAACGTTCAACATCAATGGACTGGATAAACTTAAACCACGCCAAAACGTCATCGTTGAAGCCGTGCATCCCAGTGGGCATAAGACTATTTTTGAAGCCTTAGCGCGTTTAGATGCAGATGTAGACATAGACTATTTAAAAAATGGCGGTATTTTACAGACTGTGCTTAAAAATATGATGTAAAGTATTTAGCCATCTCGGAAAAATTGACC
>JACCDZ010552394.1_pt1 | contig 15877 bp, 16 predicted proteins | sample 7449551 | NCBI WGS metagenome assembly JACCDZ01 (sample SAMN15323452, study PRJNA562643) | freshwater metagenome | isolation source: river surface water | place: USA:Blue River Watershed | collected 2017-08-18 | reverse complement strand
CACCAAACAAATTACAAACATATGGTTCATCAAATTATGGTTCACCAAACAATTTACAACCATATGATTCACCAAATTATAGTTCACCAAACAAATTACAAACATATGGTTCATCAAATTATGGTTCACCAAACAATTTACAACCATATGATTCACCAAATTATAGTTCACCAAACAAATTACAAACATATAGTTCATCAAATTATAATTCTGATTCATCACGTAAATTATTTAGATCTGATTCACTAAATAATGCAACTAGTTCTTCAAGATCAGTTTCACCAAATAAATTTTTTAAATCGCCACGTAATTTATTTAGATTTGGTTCACCAAGTAATTCAAGATCAGTTTCACCAAGTAATTCAAGATCAGTTTCACCAAGTAAATTATTCAGGTTTATATCACCAAGTAATCAATCGTCAACAAAAAAAAGAAAATCCGACACATCGTCACTAAAGCCAATGCCAAAATTATTTAATGATGATGACGATGAGCCTTTTGTTTTAAACACAATGAAACAATTTGTAGATGATGAATCATTCAGTTTAAATAAATTAAAATATGAAGATGAAAATATTAGATATGCACCTTTAAATGATTTTAGTTATGTACATATTTTATCAAAAAAAGATAGTGATATAATAACATTATTAAAAAACACATTTGAAAATAATTGGGTATTAACAGGATCGGTAGCAATTAAATTATATTTAATAAAATTAAATGTAAATAAATTTTTACCACTAGAAACAACAGATATTGATGCAATATATAAACCAGAAAATTCAAAACTAACCAAAGTTGATTTTAAATGGGTTGGTGATTTTGAAAGAAAACAAGAATTACCTCATCAATCAGTAACATTTGAATTAAAAAATAAAGTTGATAAATCAGTTATAGCATCATTTGATTTATCATGTGAAAGAAAATTACCAAAATTTTATCCTATATTTGGAATAAATGTAATGGATCCCGTAAGATTATTAGAAGATTATTTAGATAATGATAGAGATAAAGATAGACAAAAAATAGAAGCATTAAAAGAGATAAATAATATAATAAAAAGAAATCCAAAATTACTAAATTAAAATTTTTTATTGATTAAAATTTAATTCCATAAAATCTTTGGTCCATTTTAAAGCAAACTGTTTTTTAAATTTTTTCCAATTTTCAACAAATATTTTAGATGTCATAAATTGAGACAATAATTTAATTAATTTTTCTTCCATAACAGTAACTTGAAAATTTAATCTACCACCTGATGTTATTTTAAATGAATCAATATAATTAATTAATGCATCAATATTTATTAAAATATTATTTGATATAATTTGTTCAGAATTATAATTTCTAATAGATTCATCAGTATTTTTTATTCCATTAAATAATTCATCATAATAATATTTCATATCTTTATTATTTGCAAAAAAACTACTTGTTGTTTGTGTTATATTTTGTGATAATTGATTTAAATAAGATATTTGACTGTTAACTGTTGTAGCAAATTGATTCATAGCATTTGTATATGCATTATATATTGATAATGAAATACTTAATGTTCCATAAATACTTAATAAAGTTTTAAATTTTGAACTTTCTGCAATATTTGAATTCCAATAAAAATAATGAATAACTCCAGTTAAAAATAAAAAATAATATTTATTTTCAAAAATAAAATCTATAAATTTTTTAATATCATCCATAATTATATTATATTATATTATATATTATTTTTTTATTATATAATATAATGAATAGTAATCTTGTTATTTGTGGTTATAATCTAAGTACTAAAACATTAATTATTGTTTGTATAATTGTAGTTGTTTTATTTTTATTATTTAAAGGTACAGAAAAATTTACCGAACCAAAAAAAAATTGTTCTGATATAGCACCAGGTAATTGTACATCAGAATTATGTTCAGAACTGTCTTTTTGTAGACCACAAAAAACACAAAATAGTAATAAATGTAATTGTACTGAAAGAAAAAATGATGATTAATAAAATAATTTAATTTCTTGTAAACACAAAAGTATATAATTCTGATAATTCATCTATAAATTTATATCGTGATGATCCACCAAAATGACCTTGTTCAGTTTCCATTCTTATAACTTGAATATTTTTATCTGTTTTATATTCTCTTATTTTAGATAAAAACTTTAATGGTTCCCAATATGGTACTCGTGGATCATGTAACCCACCAGTTAAATACATATTTGGGTATTCTGTATTTTTAATATTTGTATATGGACAATATTGTTTCATATATTCATAATCTTCTTTTTCATTTGGATTACCCCATTGTGTCCATTCTTCTACTGTTAATGGTATTTTAGAATCAGACATTGTATTTAATACATCTATAAACGGTACACCTGGTATTACTGTTTTAAATAAGTCTGGTCTCATTGTAACTGTTGCTCCTATTAATAATCCTCCTGCTGATCTTCCTTCAGTTACTATATTTTTAATACTTGTATATTTTTCATCAATCATATATTCTGCACATCTAATAAAATCTCTAAACGTATTAAGTTTATTTCTCATTTTACCTTGTAAATACCAATCATAACCTAAAAATGATCCACCTCTTACATGTGATATTGCATATAAATAACCTCTATCTAATAAAGGTAATATTTTATATGAAAAAGTTGTATCAACTGTATAACCATATGATCCATATCCATATAAATATAATGGCATTGATCCATCTTGTTTAAACATATCTTTACGATATACTATTGATACAGGTATATGTATATTATCATGTGGTATCCATAATCTTTTACATACATATAAATTTTCATTATAATTTGGTACTATTTGCTCATAAACAATTTTATTTTCTAATGTATCCATATTATAATCAAATAATTTTAATGGTGATGTTAATGATGTAAAACTTATATTTAATATATTTGTATTGTACATACAATTTAATCCTAATTTAATTGTATAAACATAATCAGATTTAATATTTGAATGTTTATAATTAATATATTCATTAAAACTAAATATCTTGTTATCTAAATGTGATAACATTTTTATTGTTCCATTAATAAAACTATACACATTTATATAACTATTTCCATTTATTTTTGAACAAAATACAAAATAATCACTAAACATTTTTATATTATTTATATATACTGATGAATCATATGGTATAAATTCTTCCCATATACTATCTGTTTCCATATTTGATTTTACTATTTTCCAATTGGTTGCATCTTTATTAGTAAGAATATAAAATGTACCAGAATGATGTTCAACTTGATATTTTACACCTTTTTCTATCCCTTTTATTAATTTATATTTCATTGGATCAGTATTTATATCAATATACATTGAATAATTTGTATTATAATCACCTATTGTAATTATTACATATAATTCATCATCTGTTATATCCACATTAACATACAATTCTTCATTATATTCTTTATAAATTAGATTATTCTCATTTGTTTGAATATTATATAACCATAATTCACATAATCTATTTCTTTCATCACCTACTAAATAATATATTAAATTATTATTAGCCCAAAAATATGAACAATATGCTAATTTTGGGATTGGATGAATTATTTTTTGATTTGTTTTTATATCATAACATATAAATTCATATTTTTCACTTCCATCATAATCTACTCCATATGTCATATATTTATCATTTGGTGATGTTGTAAATCCGGTTACATCACATTGATTTTTACCAATTGATAATTCATTTATATCTAACAATATATCTTCTTCATTTGTTTCTGTATTTACACGACAATAAATATTATAATCTTTTCCTTCTTCAAATTTACAATAATATTTATAAATTGAATTTTCATGTTTTCTATATTTATATGTTTCATATGTTTCACGTATATAAGATTTTATTTCATTATATATTTTCTTTTTCATACCAGTGTATGGATCAATTACTGAATTTGTATATTTGTTTTCCATATTTATATGCTCTAATACTTCTTTATTTGTTCTTGTATCATCACGTAACCAATAATAATTATCTTCTATTTCAATTGGAGGATTCATCAAGGTTTCTTTATTGGAACCTCTAAATTCACCTTCTACATTACCAAATTTAACTAGTGATTTTTGTTTTTTTGTCATTGGATGTGTCATACTTATTATACTAAATTTTTATAAATTTGTTTTTCAATTTTTTCTTTATAAGTTATATAATTTTGTATTTATGTACTTAATTCATCAGTTGTATTAAAATTATTGTCATAATTACTATTTCTTTTCATTTACATATAATAATTTACTAAATTGTAATAAATGAATTTGGTAGTTTAATTACTAATGAATACTTATATATTATTCTATTGGATCAACTATATTATTTTAATTGTTGTAAAATCAATACCATTTAATAATATATTTTATGCTTGTTACCAATTTAATATAAAAAACTGAAAATTCAATATGTATGGGATATAATGAAAATATTGGTATGAATATAAATAGATATATTAAAGTTAATGGTCATATTATTGGTCCATTTCATGCTATATTTAAAAATAAAAATACTTTACTAAATTGTAGATTTTTAACTAGTATACCATGTGGTTTAACTACTACTGCATGTAATAATTATGCAAGAATACATTATCCTATTGGATCAAACATTACACTTTTTTATGATTCTACTATTGGTATTTGTAGAACTACACAATTTGTAAATAATCTTTTTTATGTTGGATGTACATTTTTACTATTATCAATATTATTAAAAATTATAGCTACATATTTAGTAAACAAATATGATATAACTAATTTAATAATTAGTGAAGAACTTCACAATATAAAATAAATAAACATGTTTAATTTGACTTTTTTTTAACTGATATTACATTTGATAATTTAAAATTACCTTGTTGTGCCATTAATTTTCTTATATTTTCAATTGATTCATAACTTCCATCTGTATTAATTGGATCCATTACTTTTACTTTTACTATAATTTCTTTATTACATAATATATCAAAATTTAGTAAATTAAAAATATTTTGATTATATTTTAATATAATTGGTTGTACAGGATAGCCTAGTTTAAATGCAGTACTTCTAAATTTACATAACATTTCTGAATGTGATAAAAATCCTTCTGGAAAAATTAATAATTTTTTTTCTTTTGGATATTTATTAAAATATTCTGTTATTATATTATAATTACTTACATTTTTATTTTCATTGATTATTATATTTGGCATTATATTTACTAATGCTTTACCAAATAATGTTGAATTTATAACACGTGATGCAACAAATCCAAAATTATCAGTTGGTCCTAATAAAGAACCAATTACTAATGAATCATGAAAATTAGTATGGTTTGCAATTAAAATTCTTTTATAACTATTATCTAAAAAATTTAATTTTGATTTATTTGATATTTTTACTTTAATATTTAATAATTTTACAATATAGTTATTTAACCAACAAACATATTCTTTATTTAACAAATTAAAATATAATCTAAAACCTAATGACAATATAAATGGCAACGATATAATTACTCTACTAATTCCTCTTAATCTATCAATTATATTAAATTTTGGGATTTCTCGTATAATAGATTTACCATTGATATAATATTGGGAATTTTCATTTATTTCATTTAATGATATTGGTGGTCCACAATGATCTTCACAAATTAAACAATATGTTGAAAAACACGGATGTTTTAAATGTGTTAAATGTCCACATTTTGGAAAAACACAAACTGGTACATTACTTAATGAAAAATACTTTTGACAGCTATAACATTGTATATTTACATCCATACATTAAATATTTATAACTTGAAATTTGTTTTTTCAATTTTTATTTCAATAAGCTTATTTAAAAAAAATTGTTTTTAATAAATTAAATAATCTTATTTGTATTATATGGGTATTTGTAACACTAAAAATAAAATTATTCCACAAAAATTTGTATTAGGAATTATTGATCCTCAAAATGATTTTTTCAAAAATGGTATATTACCTATTAAAAATGCTGAAAAAATTATTTCACCTATTAATAGATTAAGATTTTTATGTCAAAGACATATAGATACTTTTATTACTCAAAATTATTTATTAGAGAATACAATGTTTATGTATTCAAATCAATTACTTAAAAATACAACTGATATAATATATTTTGAAGATTCAATATTTAAAATTAACCATCATTTTGTAAAAGAACATTGTATAGTCAATACTGATGGTTATTTAATACATAATGATATTATACGTTTAAAAAATGATAAAATTTTCACAAAACGTTTATATGCACATAATGCTTTCCATAATACTGAATTAAATAATTGGTTAAAAAATAATAATATTAATAATATTATTTTAGTAGGAATAGGTTTGGACTATTGTATTTATAATACTATTATAGAAGCATCTAAACTTGGTTATACTGTACATTTAATTTTATCATGTCTTAAAGGTTTTTGTGAAAATACTGTATTAAAAGTTATTGAAATTTTATGTACATATCCTAATGTTGTAATTTATCAAAATGTTGATCATTTTTATTTATTAAATTCACATATATTTTACTGAAAAAATTGAAAATAATATTATTTATTTAGATAATATTACTTTATGCCAATAATTAAAACTAATATTTATGATTTTTTATTTACAATAGTTTACGAAAAGTCAAAATTAGAATTACATGCTGTTAAAAATAATAATATTTTTTATGAATTTTATGAATCTTATACTGATAAATATCCCGGTCAACATTATTATTTTTTTTACTTATTTAATGAAATATTTAATAAAAATACACTTGAATTAAAATTAACACTACATATTAACAAATCAGAAAATCTAACTTGTATAATTTCAAAAAATAACCACTTAATTAAAATGTTTAAAATAAATAAAATTGGTAAACACCAAATTGAAAAAACTCTATTTGAAGAAAATATATTAGAACCATCTAATTATTCAAATACTAGTGAAGAATTAAATAAATTTAAAAAACAATATGATGAAGAATTAAATAAATTTAAAAAACAATATGATGAAGAATTAAATAAATTTAAAAATCAAAATGAAACATTAATTAATGATATTAAAATGTTACAAAAAGAAACAGCAGTTTTATTTCAAATTATAAATAATAATAATCATAAAAACAATTCACAATCTTTGTTAAATAAAGTTAAATCTGTAATTACACAAAATAATCAAGTTAAAACTAAATATTGTAATGAATATAGTGATAAAGATATTATTTATAATAATGATGGCATTTCTTGTTCTAATAATGATGATTGTTCATGTAATGATGATTGTTCATGTAATGATGATTGTTCATGTAATGATGATTGTTCATGTAATGTTGATTGTTCATGTAATGATGATTGTTCATGTAATGATGACATCAAGTCTGAATATAATACAATTGTGATCAGTAAAAATAAATATAAAATGACATCTTTAAATAAAAATGAATTTTATAAAAGAACTAGTAGTAATATAAAAAAGTTTCCACCCTTAACATACAATGATATTATATGTATTCAATCAAATAATATATTAGATACAACATCACTTGAATTTTTATTAGGGTATTTAATATTTTTAGAAAATGTTAAAACAAACTTTACTATTGATAAAATTACAATTGAATTTAATAATACATCTAATAATGTATTTCATTTTATAGATCTTTTAACTAAATATACTAATTATAAAAGCATTGTGTTTGATATATATGCATCACACTATGTAAATATGGTTAATGATATTGATAAATTAAGTGCTTATTGTAAACTTAATTCTATCAAGTTTGCATACCGTTATATATCAAAATCCTAAATTATGATATAAAGAGATAACTTTATAACATGATATATGAATAATAATATTATTAAAAGTAATGATAGAATTGTTGAATTAAATGGTATTGAAATAATTGTGCATGATAATTTTCAAAAAAATAGACGAAATATTATTTGTTATTCGGAAAAACTAGAAAACTACCTTAAAAACAATTCACCCGTAAATAATTATCAAGTAACTGAAATGTTATATACTGAAATGCTTGATGATATTAAATTTGTATCAGTTAAGGGTTTTTATTAATTTATAAAAAATGAAAATTAAATTTTTTAATTATATTTTTATTAAATTATGATTAAAAATATTTATAAAATTGTGAACAATATTCAAATAAATGATAATATTATTGTTGTTAATAAACAATTTACACAAAATCTACATTTGTGGTATAATGATAATGCAGTAATACATGAAATATATAAGTCTTTATTACAATTTGATATTTGTGTTTTACATGAAATTGTTATTTGGAATAATATAGGAAAAACTGGTCAAACAATGTATGTTGTACCAGTAAATTATGGCCTACAACCTAAAACCAGTTACTTAAATGAAGAATTATATTATAATACACAAATTCTAAATTGTAAAAATGATATTTTTGCTATACCAATTGTTATTTATAATAATAATGACACTGCTCACGAGAATATTTTAATTATTTATAAAAATATAGATAAAAAAATAATTGTTGAATGGTTTGAACCATTTGGTTATATAACTCACCAAGATAATTTTTTTGAAATTAAACATTTATTAAATAATTTATTTGTATATGATAATAATGTAAAATCACAAGATGATATACATATATTTTTTGTATCACATACATATTTATTACAAGAACAAGTTGTATTTACTAAATATAGTAAAAGTTGTTGTATATTTTGTATTTGGTATACAATTTTGCGTATATTAAATTCCAACACTAATTCACAAATTATATGTAAAAATATGGAACTATATTTAAAAAATAATCCAACAAATACAATAGAAAAAATAATTTTATCATTTATCAATTTAATAAATATTACACAAACTGGTATAATTAATAGTAAAAAAAATATAAATAAACAATTACTTGATTTATTTTTATAAAATTGATTTTCTAATTATTTAAACTTATAGAAATTTATAAATATAATAATTTTATATCAATAAAAATAATAATCAGATTGATATTTTAGATACTTCAATATTAATTAATTATAATAAAGCATCATTTGATAAATTATTACGTGAAGAAAAATAAAGTTAATAATTTACAATTACTAATCAAAAAAATTGATGATTATAAACTTTAGTAATATGTAATTTATATTATGGATAAAAAGAGATCTTTTGATATTATCGGAAAAAAAGAATCATTTAATATAGAAAATACAAATGATTATATTTATATGGTAGAAACTAATAGAGGGTTAAAAATAAGTCTATGGCATGAAGAATCTTTTGATACTTATATTGCATACATTCCTAATTTTACAGAAAATAATTTACAAATATTTTTTAGAAATGCTTTTAACTATGTTAAAGATTATTCATATGATTTAAAACATGATGGTTATAGATCAGTGATATGTACAATAAAACATAAAACTAATTTTTTTGAAATGGTATATTATTTAGAATTAAAACTAGTTTTTTATGAAACAGATATAATATATTTTAATTTTGATGGTTTAGATAAATATCATTTGAATAAGTTTATTACAGAACTTAAACAACGACATAAAGAAATAGTTGAAGAAGAAACTAGTAATAAAATTATAACTCTTAAAAATACTTTACAAAGTTTAGAATTAGAAATTAAACAAAAAACACCTATTATAAAAGAAATAAATAATTTATCTGTTAAAAAATATGTGCTTAAAGATAAAATAGTAGAGTTAGAAAAAATAATTACAAACAATAAAAAAATCTTAGATCAATTATTAATTTCAGAAAATAAAATTAAAGATAATATTGCCTCATTATTAGAACAAAAAAAAGACTTAAATATCAAAGATAATCAAGAGGTAATATCTAACGATGAATATATATTTAGTATTTCTCACAATGAAAAAATATTACAACTTAAATATTTTGATAAAAATACATATAATATTTATGATTCAATAATAACTGACTTTGTAACAAATATAAATTCTCTTACACAATGTTATAAATTATTTACTTATGCAATGAAAACTATTGATAATTGTAATATTACATTTACATATAATACAAATGATGATACATATGATTGTATGGTAATATGTAAAACAGAATTAAATGAAATTCGTTATAATACAATAATGCGAAAATGTAATGATAATTTTTATATAAATGTAATAAAAAATTTAAAAGAAAAATAATATATTTATAAATAAAAATTGAAATTTTATTATTTTAATTACATTTATTATTTATTTATGAAAAATATATTTATTCATAATAATTATAAATTTGTTATTATTCAAAATAAAAATGATATTACAATTACAATTTTGGATAATATTAGAAATATGTTATTCGAAATGACTAGATATAGTGATATTCTAGTATATGATACAAGTACATACACCATGCCTAAATATAGCGAAATACAACCACATTATACAATTTATGATTTATTAACAAAAACATTAATTGATAAAGAATGTAGTATTAGTATTAGTAATGATGATATAAAATTATGTTGTTTAATAAAATATTATAAACTACAAATTATGTTTTTATTATATCAAGTTGATTTATCTACTATAAATAAACACATTAATGAAAATATTAATGAAAATAATACCATAACAAAAAAAAGACCATTTTCTGTTATAAGTTAAACACAATATATATTAAAAAATTGAACAATAAATTATTTTATGATAAACTATATTAGTATGATAAAATTGTATAATTATGAAGACTATACCTTTTATATTGATAATATTGATGATAATACTATTTCAATTTCAGCATATAATATAAAAAAAAATAAATATTATACATGTTATAAACATGATTATAATTCATATTTACCATCTTTTGATATGTTTAGTAGAATATTAAATTATGCTCTTACTAAGCAAGAAGATAAAAATTGTTATATAATAATTAATGAAAATATAGATAATTTATATTGTACAATTATATATCAAACTGAATTTGTTACATTAGATGATGTATTTACATTATATCTTACAAATAAAAATATTAATTTACTAAAACAAAATGAACAAACTGAACAAAATGATGAAATAGATAAAATAGATAGATTAGATGAATTAGATGAATTAGATGAATACAAAGATAAATTAATAAAAGCTAATAAAGAATTAGATGAACAAATTGATGATATAAAATTAATAAATATACAATTAAAAGAAAGATATACACAATTAGAAGAATATAAAGATAAATTAATAAAAGCTAACAAAGAATTAGAAAAAACTAATAAAGAATTAGATGAACAAATTGATGATATAAAATTAATAAATATACAATTAAAAGAAAGATATACACAATTAGAAGATGTAATTATTGATTTAAAAGTAAATAATAAAGAGTTTGATATAAAAACTTCACAAATATTACAATATAATAATCAATTAGATGAAGAAACTAACCAAATAATAAAAGTTGATAAACAAAAATTTATGTATGAAGTATTAAGTTTAGGAAAACCATGTGAATTAACTAATATGAAATTACATAAATATATAACTAGACATATAAATAATATAGTAAATGATACTAAAGAGTTTATTGTGGATTTCACTAGTGAGGAATTTGATAAAACAATAGTTGAATATATGATAACAAATAAAGGTAAAACATTTATTAAAATTGATTGTTGTACATATCCTAATAAATATTATTATAAAGATTATAAAATTATAAATATAAATAATGAGTTAATACAATTGATTAAAAATTCAATTGATGTATTTATTAGAACATAAAACTGTATAAAAAAATATTTTTTTATAGACAATTATTTTTCACGAGCTCTCTCTCTCTCCATAAAAGTGAAAGTGAACTTCACTTTTAATAATGAATAAGTTGGACGATTTCACTTTTAATTTCCGAGTGAAGTTTGATTTTTTTATGATGTTAAATTAATATTTTTATATTTTTTTAATAAAAACATAATGTAATATTACTATAATTATTTAACATGATGATGTACTGTAAATACCAAGTACAGTGTAATTAAAATGTACTGTTAAAATAGTTATGATGAATATAATTTTATAATTTTATTTAATAATTAAAGTGAACAAAATGAACTTCACTTTATAATTAACAATAGTACTGATGAATATTTAAAGTGATAAATGAATTAATATAATATTTTTCATAACAACATATAAAAATATCGCGTACTTATTTTTAATATAAACGTACTTGATATGTACTTAAAAGTGAACTTTTTATAAAAATATCTAATATAATTATAATGAATGATAAAAAATACATGTGTACTTTATGTGATAAACATTATGCTAGTGCGAGTAGCTTATGGAATCATAATACAAAATTTCATAATAAAAATAGCGTACAAACAATACATAATAGTAAATCAATAAAAAAATCTGACAATAATAAAAAATATAATTGTTCTATATGTAATAAATCATTTAAATCACGACAAAATAAATGGGATCATGAACAGACCTGTAAAAATAAAAATAATAAATATGAAATACTTGAAGAAAAACATAATCAACTTGAAAAACAATTTATAGAATTGAAAGCAGAATTAGAAAAAACTAAAACTATTAATTCTATGACAAATAGTAATAATAATAATAATAATAATACTAATATTAATAATGGTACTATTATTAATAATATTGTAAAATTTGGGGATTTATCATATGATGCAATATTTAATGACAAACAAATTAAAAATATACTTGAACATAAACATAAAGCATTAGAACAATCTATTATACAAACTCATTTTAATGATAAATTACCTGAATTAAAAAATATTTTTATTACTAATTTACGTGATAATTTAGCACATATTTTTGATGGTAAAGATATTTCTGCAATTACTAAAAGTGAAGCTATTACAACACTAATTGAAATGCACTCTTCCGAACTTTCTAATGCATTAGAAAAATATAGAGATAAAATAACAAAAACTGATGCAGATAAAGTAGAAGAAATGTTAAATGATTTAGCATCTGATGAAAAATTTATTGATGAAAATCAAAATAAAACTTATCCAAATCGTACAGCATATAAAGGCGAACAAATAAAATTATTAGTTTATAATAAATCTGATTTAGAACAATTTAAAAAATTATTAAATGGAATAAATAAAAGATTTAATTTAGAGATTGATATTGATATTACACCAACAGATGAAGATGTATAAAAATTAATAATTTATATCACTGATTAATAATTTATTTTTTGGTTTAAAAATTAAATTATTAATTTCGCTATCATCTGAATCACTAGAATCATCAAGTAATAATTTATTTTTTGGTTTAAAAATTAAATTATTAATTTCGTTATCATCTGAATCACTAGAATCATCAAGTAATAATTTATTTTTTGGTTTAAAAATTAAATTATTAATTTCGTTATCATCTGAATCACTACTAGAAACACTATTTGAATCACTATTTGAATCACTTGAATCACTATTTGAATCACTTGAATCACTATTTGAATCACTTGAATCACTTGAATCACTATTTGAATCACTTGAATCACTATTTGAATCACTTGAATCACTATTTGAATCACTTGAATCACTTGAATCACTTGAATCACTTGAATCACTTGAATCACTTGAATCACTATTTGAATCACTTAAATCACTATTTGAATCACTTGAATCACTTAAATCACTATTTGAATCACTTAAATCACTTAAATCACTATTTGAATCACTTGAATCACTATTTGAATCACTTAAATCACTATTTGAATCACTTAAATCACTTAAATCACTATTTGAATCACTTAAATCACTTAAATCACTATTTGAATCACTTAAATCACTTAAATCACTTAAATCACTATTTGAATTACTATTTGAATAATTAATTAATAATTTATTTTTTGGTGTACAAATTAGATTGTTAATTTTGTTATCATATGATACACTGATTAAATCATTATTATTAGTAGATTTATCTAAAATGTTAGTAGGAGTATTATATAATTGAAAATATTTATCAATATGAAGAATTATTGTATTTATAATATTCATAAAAATATAATTATATATTAAAATAATTTTATTTCAATTTTTATTATTTTGTAGAAATTAAAATAAAAATTATAAATATATATTATGAGTATAATAAAAATAGTTGATAACTTTTATTTAGGATTGTATAGTGACATAAATAATTCTAATACAGTTATAGTAATTAATGTATCATATGAATGTAAAAAATATATAGAAAATGTAATATATTTAAATTATCCATTTTATGACATACCAACAGAAAATTTATATGAAAAGTTTACTGAAATAACAAATTTAATAAATTATTATATAAAATCTAATAAAACAGTTTATATACATTGTTCAGCAAATAATAGTAGATCTATTACATTTATAATTGCATATTTGATTAAATTTATGAATTATAGTTTTAATACAGCTTATGATTATTTATTTAATATAATAGATGTTTATATAAATATTGGATTTATAAATCAACTTATTAAATATGAAAAAGACATAACAGGTAAAACTACATTAGATTTTGATAAAATTGCAATAAATTATATTTGTTATACAACAGATACTGTATCAAAAGATAAAATAAAATTACTTTATTATGAATGTAATAAAGATATCAATTTAATAATGAAACGTTTAATTTAGTTTAGTTTTAGATTCATCAATTAATTCATAAGTTAATTTTAAATTATAGTTTTTATATGATAATTTATTCATATCATAATTTAATTTTACTAAAATATTTTGTAAAAATAAATTATTTTTACTTGAATAATTATATGTATTAATAAAATTTGGTGGATCTTGAAAAAATACTGATATATCAACGGCATCGCTTAAACTATTAATTTTACCATATATTATATTAACAATATCTGCATCTTTGAGTAAAAAAGGTTTAATAATAATATGTTTATTATCTGAATTAATTTTATTAATAATATTTTGTTGTACATTTTTATTATAATGTTGTAAAAATGTATAGTCGCTATGTAAATAATTACAAATTGTAGGTGTCTTTATAATTAAATATGATGTAATAAATTCCATATATTTATCGGGATATTTATCATATAATACCCAATGATCTTCAAAATTTAAATAATAAGAAATATCTAGATTTTCTTCGGGTGTTATATCAATATATATTTTATTTTTATATTCTTTTTCAAGATTTTTTAAAGTAGCAATATCATTTTTATTAGTATTAAAATTCATGTAAAATAATTTTACATATTGATAATGTGTTGGTGCTAAATTATAAATAGTATCAAATAAAAATTGTTTATCATTATTCATTTTATTTAATATGAGGTGTTCTATCTGATAATCAAGTATTAATGATTTTTTAAGTTCGGATAAACTGAGTAACATAATAAATCGAATTTTATCTTCACGTGTAGGATAATGTGTTACATAGCCAAAAATATTTTTAACTAAATAATTATTGTTTAGTTCAGTTTTACCATAACTAGTTAATATATTATCTATTTCTATTTCTGTTTTTGTGTCAAAATTAAATACATCTTTTAAACAAGTTAAAAAACTATAATTTAATAAATATTCAAGTGATAATGTAAATATTGGTTTGCCTAAAAGTGTATCAATTTTATTTTTATGAGTGGGATGCAACTAGTAACACAAAAGTTGATATTTCTTGATAAAAACTACTGTTTTTTATAAAGAAATCTCCTTATTTTTATATCTTCGTAAACCATTTAGTTTTGCTACATATACATTCATAATTGCCATTATATCCTTCACTAATTCTTCTTCTTGACTAATTTCTTCTGTTTTATT
>JACCDZ010599319.1_pt1 | contig 15878 bp, 18 predicted proteins | sample 7449551 | NCBI WGS metagenome assembly JACCDZ01 (sample SAMN15323452, study PRJNA562643) | freshwater metagenome | isolation source: river surface water | place: USA:Blue River Watershed | collected 2017-08-18 | reverse complement strand
TTTTTGTGTGACAATACTGTTGTCGACGCATCTACATTTGATGCCGTTCCGCTCGCTTTTACCGCTGTTGCTGTTAGGCTTAGTCCTACTAAAACGCTAACCATTAAAAATTGCTTTTTCATAAATTCGTTATATTTATTAACTAAATCAACGATACAAAATTATTGCATTTTTTTAATATAGCAAAACTTGCTTTTGGACAATTTCGGAATATATAATTTAATATTTTTCGATTATGGGTTTAAATTCGGAATATATTTAACATTTTTCGAATTAATACCAAATATTATTTGGATAACAATTGTAAACCTTTGGGATAATTCTAATTTAAAAATTTAGGAAAAATTATAAAATTCTTTAAAAAGTACAATCATTGGTTGTATTTGTTCATTGTTTGTTGGATGCCTTGTAGGCAGAATGAATCAATGATTTCATTCGATCGATTCAAGATGAATGGAATAAGTCCAATTTCTTCTTCGGAAAAGTTACTTAATACAAAATCTGCTTGTCGGCCTTTCGAAAAATCCGATCCAATTCCCATGCGCAGGCGGGCATATTCTTGTGTATTCAATGTCGCCTCGATGCTTTTAAGTCCATTATGTCCACCACTGGATCCTTTGGGCTTTAAACGCAGTGTTTCAAATGGCAATGCGATATCGTCTGTCAATATTAACAGGCGTTCTTTTTCAATTTTTAATTGCTGGCACCAATAATTTACCGCCTTGCCGCTTAAATTCATGTAAGTGCTTGGTTTTAGTAAATGTATTTGGTGTCCTTTTAGCTTATAAGATGCGATGGCGCCTAATCGGTCTTGGCTAAAGCTGATTGATTTATCTTTGGCTAGGTAGTCCAAAGCCATGAAGCCGATGTTGTGGCGAGTGAAGAGGTATTCCGGGCCGATGTTGCCGAGTCCAACAATTAAGAAGTTCATGTGTTATAATATTTCACACAAATTACGCGCAAATTTTTTAGAACACCTCGAAGGCATTACCTTCGGTAAAAATTTTTACCATGAATAAGATTGCATGCATTACGGGCGCGAGCTCAGGAATCGGTCTAGCGACAGCTAAAGCATTGTCAGCCGCTGGCTATCAATTAATTCTTTGTGGACGTCGCTTCGAACGTTTGGAAGCATTGAAAAATGAATTGCCAACAGATTCCTATCTACTTACTTTTGATGTACGTGATCGCAACGGGGTAGAGGAAGCTTTTCATTCGCTTCCCGATGAATGGAAAAATATTGATGTTCTAATTAATAATGCGGGAAATGCGCATGGGATGAGTGCGATTCAGGATGGGGATCCTGCCGACTGGGATGCGATGATGCATAGTAATGTGGATGGTTTATTGAATGTTTCCCGTTTGGTTATCCCAGGGATGATTCAGCGTGCTGCTGGCCATATCGTTAATTTATCTTCGATAGCTGGCAAGCAAACCTATCCGAATGGCAATGTGTATTGCGCTTCTAAAGCTGCCGTTGAGGCACTTTCGCAAGGCATGCGTCAAGATTTAACTATTCACGGCATCAAAGTTTCGAATGTGGCACCTGGCGCAGTGAATACGGATTTTTCGGCAGTTCGATTTAAGGGCGACCAACAAAAAGCTGATGCGGTTTATGCGGGATTTGAACCTTTAGTTGCTGAGGATGTTGCGGATTTGATTCGTTATATTGTCACAGCTCCAGCACATGTGAACATTTCGGACGTAACCATTCTCCCGAAAGCACAGGCCTCGGCCACACAAATATTACGAAAGAATTAATTGCTTCTTTGGCGAACGGTTTCAAAAATTACCACACCCGCCGCAACAGATACGTTAAGTGAGCCAACCTGTCCACTTTGAGGAATAACGGCCAAATCATCGGATTTACGAATTAATTCGTCGGAGATTCCATCTTCTTCTGATCCCATAATGATGGCAACAGGTCCGCTATAATCCACAGCATAAACCGAACTGCGACCTTTTTCTGTACAGGCAACGACCTTTAATCCGGAGTTCTGTAGAAAATCAACCGTTTGAAGTAGGCTTTCTTCCCGACAAACCGGAATGAAGTTTAAGGCACCTGAGGAAGTTTTCATGGCATCGCCATTGATTTGAGCAGCTCCACGCGCTGGGATTACAATCGCATTAACTCCTGCACATTCAGCTGTACGGGCAATCGCACCAAAATTACGTACATCTGTGATGCGGTCTAAAATTAAAATGAACGGAATTTCGCCTTTTTCGAATGTGTCTGCAATGACATTTTCCAATTTGGCATAATGTATAGCCGAAACGAAAGCGATGGCTCCTTGGTGATTTTTACGCGTGATGCGATTCAATTTTTCCAAAGGAACTTTCTGTACTTGGATGCCTTTTTCACGAGCTAAGTCCAGGATTTCACTGTTTCCTAACTCGCGTTGAACTAATAAACGGTCGATTTCTTTTCCCGAACGAAGTGTTTCCAATACGGATTGTACCCCAAAAACAAACTCTTTGTTTTCTGTTTTAGGATTTGTGAAATGTCTAAATGGGCGCTTAAATGGCTGTCTTGATTCGTTTTCTTCTGACACGTTGATTGCTGTAAATTTGACACGAAGGTCGGCATTTTTTTTTAAATCATTTGTCTGAATGTCAAATTAAGCCGAGGAACCTTGACTTTTTTTGATTTGGGCAATTGGTGAATCCAATGTGTTTGTGTTGTTCCTTGCATGACAAGTAAACTTCCTGGTTCTAAACTAAGGCTGATCTTCTCCTGTGTTTGCTTATGTTTGAATTCGAATTTACGCGTGGCTCCTAAGCTAATAGAAGCGATATGACTATTGACTTGGATGGATTTTTCATCATCTGCATGCCAAGAAGCGCCATCGTCTCCATCGTGGTAGTAATTCAGCAAACAGCCATTAAAGCTCGTTTTTAGTTTATCCTCGATAGCTGTTTTTATACGTAAAAGGGTAGGCGTCCAGGAAAGTCCTTCCTTCGTTCGTCCTGAGTATGTATAGGATTTATTGTTTTCTGCATACCAGGCCACTTTTCGTCGCGTTTGAATAACCTTGCCAAAAATGACCAACTCATCGTTTTTCCATGGAATTTCCTCTGTCAGTTGCATTAAATAGGCTTGACTTTCGGTTGGATTGAAAAAGTTTGGATAGTAATAGACCTCACCATCGTATGGCAACAGGTTTTCAGAACTTGAAACAGGAAACAAGGAAAGCATAGTTCAAATTACAGATTATGCCTTAAAAATTTTACCTTTGTGTCAAATTTAATCTGCATGTACAAAACTACTGAAATTGCCTCCTCTGAAATTCCTTCGGATAATCCGGTTCACCAACGATTATTGTTTCCTTACCAACATGTAAGCTCGTTGGTTGCCGGTAATGTCTTAGAAATAGGATGTGGAACAGGTCGTGGCGTGGCTGTTTTGGCAGATAAAGTAAGTGCATATACAGGTGTAGATAAAAATACGGAATTGATGCAGAGCTTGTCGGCGCAATATCCAGATTTCAAGTTTATTGATATGTTTTTGCCTCCATTGCAGGATTTGCCAGATAATCACTTTGATTTTGTGATTACGTTTCAGGTGATTGAGCATATTGAGAATGATGCATTTTTCTTGCAAGAAGCAGCTCGTGTATTAAAACCGGGCGGTAAGTTGTATTTGACAACAGTCAATCGTGATTTTTCATTATCGCGTAATCCTTGGCATGTGCGTGAGTATTTAGCGAATGAATTGGGTGATTTGATGAAGAAATACTTCTCAGAGGTAATCATGCAAGGTGTCCATGGCAATCAAAAAGTGATGGATTATTACGAAGCGAATAAGAAATCCGTGAAGAAAATTACGCGATTTGATATTTTCAATTTACAATATCGTTTACCACGAACTTGGTTACAGGTTCCTTATGATATCGCGAATCGTTTGAGTCGCTTGTCGATTTCGAAATCGAGCAATGATTTGGTTAATTCGATTCAGGTAGATGATTATTTCTTGAGTGACAAGCCTGCGGAATCCTTGGACTTCTTTTATACAGGAATCAAGTAATGGAATTCATCGACGAGGCCATCGAAGAGTATTCGAGACAGTTTTCAGATAAACCCTCTGATTTATTGCAATCCTTGGATCGTGAAACACATGCGCGCATTTTGCAGCCACGTATGCTATCAGGTCATTTACAGGGACGGTATTTGTCTATGTTGTCCAAACTGATTTCTCCGCAATTAATCGTTGAAATAGGTACGTATACGGGTTATTCAGCCCTATGTTTAGCGGAAGGTTTGAAGCCCAACGGACGATTGATTACGATTGATATTAATGAGGAGTTGGAAAGTTTCACGCGTTCCTTCTTCGATCGATCTGATTATGCGAAACAAATCGATTATCGGATTGCAGACGCGCAACAAGAATTAGCTAGCATTGATGGTCCCATCGACATGGTTTTTATCGATGCGGATAAACGTAATTATGCGAAGTATTTCGATTTAATAATATCCAAAATGCGTCCAGGTGGATTGATTTTAGTTGACAATGTGCTTTGGAGCGGTAAAATCGTTGATCCTAAGGCTACAGATAAATCCACAAATGCTTTGCGTGATTTTAATCAAAAGTGTTTGGAAGATCCTCGGGTAGAAAAAATGTTGTTGCCTCTTCGTGACGGGCTTTACATGCTCCGGGTAATCTAAGGTTTCAATTTGATTTTTTGCCCCACTCGAATACTTGGGTTTTTGCCCAAGTTATTCCATTTGATTAGGTCTTCCATGCTGACTTGGTAGATTTTTGAAATCTTAAACAAGGTTTCGCCAGCCTCAACTTCATGAATATAGAAAACGGTTCCCGCAGGTTGCTTAGCTACTTCTGGTGCAACAATTGGCGTTTCTTTCGTAGGATTAACCTGTGTTTGCTCCATAATCTTGGTTTCCTCCTTTGCATCTGATTTAATCACAATCTCTCGAGATTCCGCTGGAGCGATGTAAAAGGACTTTTCCGAATCATTCGAAGAGATCTTGCGAACTTCTTCTACTTCTACTTTGAAATCTTGTTCAGGTGCCGCTTGAGCTTTTTTGATAGGTTCTTCTTTAGCACTTTTTTCATCTAATTTTTGTGCGATGATTTCAAGCATCGGAACTCGGCGATTAACCTTGATTTTTTGACCAATGGTAATCATGCTAGACAAATTCATGTCATTTAAACGTAGCAAGTCGGCTAATTTCATCTCATATCGCGCGGCGATGTTGCTTAAATTGTCGCCTGAAACAACCGTATGTGTTCGGATTTCAAATTGGTCGCTGAGAATCTGTTTGTTTTGCGTTTTTACCTTCTTGGTAGGAACATATAATTTCGTTGAATCGACAGAAGCGGTAAATATGGGTTCTTCTTGTTTGATTTCTTCGGAATTGAAAACCTTTAGATTCGAAGGATGATAGAGCGTATAACTCTTGTCTGAGGGAATCCAATCTTTTAAAATCCAGGCATTATAGCGCTTTAAATCGTCGTAAGAGATTTTTAATTCATCCGACAATTCGTATAAGTTTTTGCCTTTGGTATCTACATGCGTAATTAAATTTGTGCTGTCATTTAGGACAGGAAGGCTTGCCATTTGTTCGGCCCAAAACTCTTTGTAAGCTAAAAAGCGCAAGACGTACCAGTCCGTCGAGGAATCAACCTCTATTTCCGTTTTTCCTGCCCAATTGTTAGCATAAGGCAGTTTTTTTATTGTTCCAAGTCCAACCCGATAGGAGAGTAATGTACTAACCCAGTTGTTTAAAACCCCGTTGTTGCGTGTAAAATAGTTGACCGCTCCTTTGGTTGCTTCAATGATGTGTCGGCGCTCATCTATATCTTGATCGACCTTTAGACCCACATCTTTGGCTGTTTCTAATTTAAATTGCCAATATCCGACTGCATTCGAAGTGGAGATGGCGTTTGGGTTCAAAGAACTTTCTTGAACACATAAAAATTTAAATTCAGGCGGGATGTTTCCTTGCGTTAAAATGGGTTCAATGACAGGGAAATAGAGGCGCATCTTGTCGACAAGCGAAGCGACGTATTTTTTATTGGCTCCTAACATAGCAAATTCCTTTTCAAAAATGGGTTTTGCGGAAGGATGAATGGATACACGGACATTCCCAATGGAAATAGTATCCGGAATGGCGTGGTTAGCCCAAAGGTTTCCAACAGATAAAAGAAGCAGTATAAGTAGGAAGGATTTTTTCAAGCGGGCTTATTAATTGATGCAATTGTAAAATTACCAAAATATTTCATTTAACGGAAGCCCTTGCTTTTTATTGCGCATCGTGGAATTAGCTTTACCTTTGTGTAAATTTTGAATTCTATGATATTAATTGACGATACAGTTATTAGTGAAGATGTGGCAGATGAGTATTTTGTCTGCGATTTGACAAAATGCAAAGGAGCTTGTTGTGTGGAAGGGGATTTGGGAGCACCTTTGGAGCAAGATGAATTAGCCATTTTGGATCGAATTCAAGACGAAATTAAACCTTTTCTATCCGAAGATGGCTTATCGGAATTAGCGAAGCAAGGAAATTATATTTTAGAGCCCGATGGGGATTATTCTACTCCGATAATCGCGGGGCGTGAATGTGTTTATGCGATTTACGATGAGAAAGGCTATTTGAAATGTGGGATCGAGCAGGCATATTTTGCCGGTAAAACTGATTTTCGTAAGCCCATATCTTGCCATTTATATCCAATTCGAATTCAAAAATTAGCTGAATACCAGGCGATTAATTATGAGCGTTGGACTATTTGTTCCGATGCTTGTTCGCATGGAAAAGAATTAGGAGTCCCATTATACAAGTTTTTGAAGGATCCTTTGATTCGGAAATTCGGTACAAAATGGTATGCGGAATTGGAGCGTGAGATTGAAGAACGCCAATTAGACTAATGTCTAGATCAACTAATTCTTTTGATTTAATTTATCAGGTGGTTCGCGAGATTCCTGTGGGCCGAGTAACATCCTATGGTGCGATAGCTGCTTATTTAGGGATGAAAGGCGGAGCTCGCATGGTCGGATGGGCAATGAATGCATCGCATACGCTTTCGGACATCCCGGCACATCGCGTGGTTAATCGCAATGGGGTGCTGACAGGTAAGAATTTTTTCGGTGGAGAACGCATGCAAGAATTGCTAGCTTCTGAAGGAATTCGCGTTCAAGATGATCAAATACTTGATTTTAAATCCCATTTCTGGGACCCAACCATTGAACTATTATAAGTTTCTTAGGAATTTCTTACCTCCCAAAGCACTCATTTGACGTTTAATGAACGAAGTACGTTTGCTGACATAACCCGAAGGGTTTTTAATTGAAAAGCGAATGGGATTGGGTAAGCATGCAGCAATGCGCGCAGCTTCCGTGGTACTTACTTCGGCGGAAGTGTGGCCATAATATCGCCGACAAGCCTCTTCGACACCAAAGGTCATTTTACCTGTTTCAGCGACATTTAAATAGACCTCCATGATGCGTTCTTTTCCCCAGATAAACTCAATTAATACGGTAAAATAGGCTTCTAGGGCTTTTCTGAAATAGGAGCGACCCTGCCAAAGAAATACGTTTTTGGCAACTTGTTGGGATATGGTACTCGCCCCTTTAATTCGTTTTCCTTTTTGGTTTTTCATAAAAGCGGTTCCCATTGCTTCAAAATCAAACCCATGGTGTTCAGGGAATAATTGATCTTCTGAAGCGATGACGGCTAATGGACAATTCCGGTCGATTTCCTCGTAGGAAGTCCACTGGCTATGAATTTTGCTCGGTTCGCCATCCATAAGCGCATCGATTTTGCGCGATGCCATCGTAGGAGTGAAGTAAACAGGAACAAATTTGAAAAGGACAACGGCCACAATGGTGCTGATCCAAATGTATAAAAGTAATCGGCCTATTTTTTTTAAGAAGGAAGTTGACCCTTTTTTAGGTGATTTATTTAAACGGTCAAACTTGTTGCCACGAGGGGTAGAGCGAGAAGTGTTGCTAAGATCGACGCGTTTGGCCATTGAGTAAATTCCGTATTGTTGTTAAGGCAAAAATACAAAAAATGAGCTAAGATAGAAGCAATTGAGTCTTTAGACCTTTTGTTTGTTTTAATTCCTCAGACTTCAGTTTGGGGTTATAAACCGTGCCATAGACTGAAGTCTGGTGTTAATACATATTATATAACCTCAGATTTTAGTCTGAGGAGTTGACGAATGAAATTCGTCTCAAACTTTGGCAATCCTGAAAGGTTTGCCAAAGCGTTTATTCGCCAACAATAAAAATCTCCGCCGCCAAGCCATCTGCGATTAATTTCCCTTGGCCTTTAAGTTTTAATCGGTCATTTTCTAGCGTTGCATAACCTGAAGAAACCCATCCTAAAATCTCATTATCAGGAAAGGGAGTTTCAATGGCAGCAAAGCGCTCCCGCAAAAAATTCAAATCAATTCCCCAATGCGTGCGCAGTTGGGTCATGATATATTCATTGATTTGATTCTCCGGGCTTAATATCTCCACTTCCGCAGGAATGATGCCTGAGGCTAATTGCTTGACATAAGTCGTGTTATTCGACACATTCCACTGTCGGGTCGTTTGATTAAAACTATGCGCCGCTGGACCTATTCCCAAATACGATTCCTGCCTCCAGTAACTCGAATTATGCTGGGATTCAAATCCTGTTCTAGCAAAATTTGACGTCTCATACGCCATGAAACCCTGCTTTTCTAAGTATTGATGCGTGAATTCAAAGGCTGCGGCCATGTGTTGCTCGGGCGTTTCTTTAAATATGCCTTTCTTCAACTGATGTCCAAAGACCGTTTTCGGTTCAATGGTTAAGCTATATGCTGAAATATGTTGGACTCCCGTGGCAACTGCGGCCGCGAGATCTTGTTCCAACATGTCCATATCGTTCGATGGAATTCCATAAATGATATCGATGCTGATGTTGTTTAAACCGATGGCTTGTGCATCCTGAATCGATTTTCGAGCTTGTGTGACATCATGATTCCGATTCATAAATGTCAAATTTGACGCATGAAATGATTGAATTCCGATGCTCAGTCGGTTTACACCTAATTCCTTTAAGGCCGACAGGTATTCGGGTGTTAAATCCTCCGGATTGGCTTCTAAGGTGATTTCTGCCCCAACTAAAACCTCAAAATGCTTGTCTATAGCCTTGAAAATGGAAGATAATTCCCTTGGACTTAAGGTCGACGGAGTTCCACCTCCGAAATAGATGGTCGATAGCTCGCGTCTTCCTAAGTAATCTTTTTGCAGTTCAATTTCTTTGATCAATGCTTCAACCAATGCCGCTTTTCCCGACAAACGCGTAGAAAAATGAAAATCACAATAGTGACAGGCTTGATGGCAAAAGGGAATATGCAGGTAAAGATGCACCGGAATTAGGGTTCAAAAATCAAGTAACTTAATTGCTCCGACTGAAACATTTCCTGCGCTAAGCTTTGTAATTGCTCGGAAGAAACCAGATCAATTTGCTCAAAAATTTCTTCGATCGTTTCAATCTTCTCGCGATCTAGGAGGCTTTTGGCCATCATCAACATGAAATTCAAATTGCTTTCCTCCGCCATGGCCATTTGGCCCTTTAATTGGGATTTTATCTTCAATAATTGCGCCGGACTTAAACTACGATCCTTTAATTTATCGAATTCCTTGTGTATCAATTTGATTGATTTATTCACTTGGTTCGATTCCGTGCCAAAATAAATCGCCCAAAAACCCGAGTCAACGTAAGATGTGAAATTTGCCTCAATGGAATAAACCAAGCCTCTTTTTTCGCGAATGGAAACATTCAACAAAGAATTCATGGATGGCCCCCCCAATAAATTGATCAACATGAAAAATGCCAATCGATCGGGATGCTTGATCGCGTAGGATTGTCGGCCTAATGCCACATGCGACTGATTCAATCCCCGTTTGGTCACGCGCTCTACGGGCAACATACTAGGAGGCGTCATGCGTTTCACCTGATTCCGTTTAATCGGAATTTGACCTACATGTTTTTCTGCCCATTTAAATACTTTGTCGTGGCTGTGCTTTCCGATCGATGAAATCACAATCCTGCTTGTATCTAAATTACGTGCAATAAAGGCGTCTAAGTCTTTCTTTTTGAACGAATTAACGGTTTCATTCGTGCCTAAAATATTTATACCCAAGGAATGATTTGGGAATAATAGTTCGTCAAAATCATCTTGAATCGCATCTTCCGGAGCCTCATAATACATGGACATTTCCTCCAAAATTACACTGCGCTCTTTCTCAATTTCCTTGGCTGGAAAAGTCGAATGAAAGGTGATGTCGGTGATTAATTCTAAAGCCCGCTCGAAATAGGGACTCAAAACTGATGCGTGAAAACAGATTTTTTCTTTTGTCGTATAGGCATTCAGTTCACCACCGATTACCTCGAGGCGATTGATAATCTGCATATTATTCTTCTTTTGGGTACCCTTGAAGGCTAAATGCTCCCAAAAATGCGCTAATCCTTGTTCATTGTCCAACTCGTCCCGACTTCCGATGTCCAACATGATACCTAAATGTGAAATTTCGGTATGTTGAACTTGCCGGTGAACAATCGTTATCCCATTGTCCAAAGTTGTTAACTGAATTGAATTCATAAATAATCGTAGCGCAAAAGATTTCAAAATTAACTAATTTTATGCCGAATCACGCATATTTCTTTCATGTCAATATCAAACAAAGTACTTATTATTCAAACGGCTTTCCTCGGTGACGCCATTCTGATTAGTTCTTTGTTGGAGAAAATTCGCCTCGAATCTCCGGATACATCCATTCATTTATTGGTTCGCAAAGGGAATGAATCTATTTTTCAAGCTTATCCTCATCCGAATCTTACCAAAGTTTGGGCTTATGATAAAAAGCACAAATGGGCTTCTTGGAAAGTTTTGCAAAAGGATTTAAAAGTGGAAAGCTTTGATCAGGTATTTGTGGCTCAACGATTCTTTGGCATGGGCTTTTTGAGTTTGTCAATTGGCGCTAAAAAGGTCGTTGGATTCGATAAAAACCCCTTGTCTTGGTTCTTTACGGAACGAGTGAAGCACGAATGGGGAACTGGAAAGCATGAAACGGAACGCAATACGGCATTATTAACTTCTTGGTTAGGCCCTAAGGTTTACAAGCCCTTTTTGTCTCTTCCTGGTGACAATAATTTGCCTGTCCAGGATTATATCTGTATTTCTCCGGGATCTGTTTGGGAAACGAAACGGACACCTGTTCGCGTTTGGATTGATTTCATTAAGCTTTTGCCCGCATCCCAGCCTGTGGTGTTAATGGGTGCCCCGAATGAAGTTCATTTAGCTGAGGAAATAGAGCAGGCCTGTCCGGAAAGCAAGATCGTCAATGAAGCTGGCAAACATGGCTTAGTCGATGCGATTCGAATCTACCAACATAGCTTAATGTCTTTTGTGAATGATTCTGGGCCAATGCACATTTGTTCGGCAGTAGATACGCCTACGGTTGCGGTATTTTGTTCGACGATACCTGCCTTTGGGTTTGGGCCTTTGGCTTCTTTAAATCGAATTGTTGAGGTTAATAATCTTGAATGTCGGCCTTGTGGTGACCATGGAAAAAAATCATGTCCATTGGGTCATTATGCCTGTGGAAATCAAATTACAGGGAATCAATTATTCGAAGTCTATAAGGATTTATTAGCCGCGCGAAGCTAGTAAATACAACACCGCCATCCGAACCGCCACGCCATTTTCTACTTGATCTAAAATGATTGAATGAGGGGAATCTGCCGCATCGGAACTTAATTCCACCCCGCGATTGATCGGGCCTGGGTGCATCAAGACAATTTCTTTTGGTAACTCTTCCAACATTTGACGCGTGATTCCAAAGAATTGAGAATATTCACGTAAGCTTGGGAAGTATTTGATTTGTTGGCGCTCTAACTGTATCCGCAAGACATTAGCCGCATCACACCATTGCAACGTGCTTTTCACATCGTGAGAAACTTCGACGCCCAGTGACTGTATGTGCTTCGGAATCAGGGTGCTAGGTCCACAAAGGCGGACATTGGCCCCTTGTTTTTTCAAGGCATAAATATTCGAAAGAGCGACACGTGAGTGGAGGATATCCCCAATAATCGCGATGTTTTTACCCGCCAAATCCCCTAATTTTTCTTGTAAGGAATAGGTATCTAAAAGTGCTTGCGTTGGGTGTTCATGCGTTCCATCGCCGGCGTTGACGATATTCGCTTTGATGTGTTTTGCTAAATAATGTGGTGCCCCTGGACTTGCATGGCGCATGACAATCATGTCCACCTTCATCGCCAGGATGTTATTCACTGTATCGAGTAGTGTTTCTCCTTTTTTGACTGAACTTCCAGAAGCTGAGAAATTAATTGTATCTGCAGATAAGCGTTTTTCTGCTAGTTCAAAAGATAACCGGGTACGGGTAGAATTTTCGAAGAATACATTGGCAATCGTAACATCACGCAAAGAAGGAACTTTTTTAATCGGTCGGTTGAGAACTTCTTTGAATTCTTTAGCCGTTTTAACGATTAGGTGAATAGATTCTTCATCTAAATCTTTGATTCCTAATAAGTGTGGCGATTTCAACATATTGTTATTGGGTAATTAACCAAATTTTATCTGCTTCGTGTCCTTGTTCTTTCCATTCTACGAGTACTTTTTCAGTAGGGAGCGTATTGACACTTTTACCTACGTAATCCGCGTTAATGGGTAGATCTCGGTTATATATACGGTCAATTAAGACACATAGTTCGACTTTCGCTGGTCGGCCAAAGGAGTTCATCGCATCCAACGCGGCCCGTACCATCCGACCGGTTGCCAATACATCATCTACCAAAATGACACGTTTATTTTCGATCAAAAAGGAAATGTCCGTTGAATTAGGTGCAATCGTATCACGGCGACGGTAATCATCTCGGAAGAAGGTAGCATCTAAGCGGCCAACAGGGAAAGAGGTATTTAATTGTTTGCCTAATTCGGCGGCGATACGTTCTGCGAAATAAATTCCGCGGGGTTGAAGGCCTAAAATGACCGTTTCCGTATCTTGGATTTGATTTTCAATGAGCTCTTGGCATAACCTTGAGATAGTTATTTCCAATAATGGGCTTGATAAAATCAGCTTGCGAGTCATTGTTGCAAAGGTATGAAAATTACTTAAATATTGTTTCGTTTGGGTCAAATAGGGGTAATATTTGGTCCTTTTCTGATACAATAGCTTGATCAACGCCCCAATTGATGTTCAAGGTTGGATCATTCCAACGGATTCCTGATTCTGCCTCTTTGTTCCAGAAATCAGTGCATTTGTATACAAAAATGGCGTCTGTCAAGGCCACAAATCCATGGGCAAATCCCACGGGAACATACAGCATGTTGCCAATTTCCGCATCGAGAATATAAGTTCCATGTTGGCCAAAAGTCGGTGAACTCTTTCGCAAGTCGACCACAACATCCATCACTTTTCCTGTCATGCAACGAACCAATTTTCCTTGGCCGTGCGGATCTTTTTGGAAGTGCAGGCCACGAATAACGCCAGCTGTCGAGTAGGAATAATTGTCTTGCACAAAATTTTCTGGAATCCCATTGGCAGCAAAACGCGTTTGGTTGTATGATTCGTAGAAATGACCGCGGTCATCGTGAAATTTAGTGGGGATACATTCAATAATTCCGGGTAGATCGTGCTGGATAAATTGCATAGAATTTAAATTCCTTTGTTTGATATTGCCTAGGAAAGGCCTTAATTTGTGCCAAAATTATCGATATTTAGGCATTAATACAATGCCTTTTCCTAAATCACCATGAATTCAACCGAATTAGTTAAGCATATAGAAAATAAGCGCTCATTTCTGTGCGTGGGCTTGGATACGGATCCCGTTTTAATTCCTGCCGCATTTCAAAAAGAGGCAGATCCCGTTTTTGCATTTAATAAAGCGGTGATTGATGCGACAGCTGATTATGCGGTAGCATACAAACCGAATATCGCCTTTTACGAAGCCTTTGGTCCAAAAGGATGGGAGAGTTTGCAAAAGACGATGGAATACATGCCAAAGGATGTATTTACCATCGCTGATGCGAAACGCGGGGATATTGGAAATACAGCTTACAAGTATGCACAAACCTTTTTTGACCCGTGCTGTGCCGGATTTAATTTCGATTCTGTTACTGTCGCACCCTATATGGGACATGATTCTGTGGAGCCTTTCTTGCGTTTTGAAGATAAATGGGTCATACTATTAGCTTTAACTTCAAATCCAGGTGGTCATGATTTCCAAATGACGAAGTCGGAAGATTACATTCCTTTGTATGAACGCGTAATGCGTTTAGCCCAGAGTTGGGGTTCCCCGGAGGAAATGATGTTCGTAATCGGCGCGACTCGCTCTGATTTCTTGCAAAAGGTGCGTGAAATTGCGCCGGATAATTTCTTTTTGGTTCCCGGTGTAGGCGCGCAAGGGGGTAGTTTGGAAGATGTTGCTAAATACGCCATGAATTCCCGCGTGGGTCTTTTGGTGAATTCATCCCGTGGAATCATTTATGCAGGAGACAATCCTGCGATTGATGCGAAACGCGAGGCGAAGAAGATTCAAGAAGAGATGTCGATGTATTTAGACGAATATTATATCAAATAAGATGGAATTAGGCATAGGTACTCCCGCATTATTATTCTCAACGGTTTCTTTGTTGATGATTGCTTTCACGAATCGTTTCATGTCCATGGCATCGCTGATTCGTGGGCTGCATGAGAAGTTCCAACAAAACCCTGACGATTCAATTTTGAAGCAAATTGAAAATCTCCGTTTACGCATGAAATTGATTCAAAACATGCAAATCATCGCGATCGTCAGTTTGATTCTAAGTGTCATATGCATGTTTTTTATCTTCTTCGAGATGCAATTGGTTGCGCGCTGGTTTTTCGGAATTGCTTTGTTAGGTATGAGCGTCGCATTGATGTTGAGTGCATGGGAGATAACGATTTCGACCAAAGCTTTGGAAGTTGAGCTCTCCGATATGGAGGATATCTTGGCGAAAAAACATTAATTATTTGAATAGTATAAATTTTCTGCCGACAAATTTCAATAATTGAAATATAGTAGTATTTTTGTGTACAATTTTGATTTAAATAGCCTCTCAACGGGCTTATTTATATAAATACTACTTAGGCGGATTGAATAAAGGCTCGGAATTTTTCTGAGTCTTTATTGTTTCCGCCCTTTTGTATTAAGCCTTTAAGATCAAACAAGAAAGAGGAGGGAGATTGATGGAAATCGAGAATGCCTTGCCATGCCAGCCATACTCTTCTGTCATAACTGCACCTTTCGTAGGGTAGTCGGAGCCTCCAAATTCACCTTTATCGGAATTAAACAATACCTTCCAAACACCTGGTAATGGAACACCAATGCGGTAATCTTCGCGTGGCGCGGGTGTTAAATTCAAGATAACGATCAAAGTTTCTTTGTTGGTTTCACCCTTGCGTAAGAAACTTACCACGGAATTCCCTTGATCATTGGATTCTAACCATTCAAAGGTTTCATGTGAAAACTGCTTTTTGTATAAAGCAGGTTCTTCGCGATAGAGTTTATTAAGTGCCTTCATCGTCGCCTGAATCCCTTTGTGTGGCGCATATTCGGTCAAATGCCAATCTAGGCTCACACTGTGGTTCCATTCTTCTCTTTGGCCAAATTCACCCCCTTGGAAGATTAATTTCGTGCCTGGATGTGTGAATTGTTCAGAAAACAGGAGTCGGAGATTTGCAAATTGCTGCCAATCATCCCCTGGCATTTTATTCAACAAGGAGTTTTTACCGTATACTACTTCGTCGTGCGAAAGCGGTAAGCAAAAATTCTCCGTAAAAGCATAAATCAGGGAGAAGGTCAACTCATTAAGGTGATGTTGGCGGTAAATCGGATCTTTT
>JACCDZ011075047.1_pt1 | contig 15896 bp, 19 predicted proteins | sample 7449551 | NCBI WGS metagenome assembly JACCDZ01 (sample SAMN15323452, study PRJNA562643) | freshwater metagenome | isolation source: river surface water | place: USA:Blue River Watershed | collected 2017-08-18 | reverse complement strand
TATTATTGTTTATTTCTAAATTTTATTTTTGTAATTATGTTTGGATTATTTGTAATTTGCTGTAATTGTTCTGGCGTCATATTCGTACCTGATCTATCCCAGTTACTAAGAGCACCTCCATCAAGTGGTATTTCTATCTTAAAACTTTCGTCAGAGTTGCTTAATATTGCACGATCATATTGATTCCACCAAGTTTCGATATTACCGGGATTAAAAGTATCGTTAATTCTTTCATTTCCACTTACTATATATATTACAGCAATAGGAGCTTTGAAAGTAGAATTATATTCATATATTTCAAGCATTAATCTGTTTCCATTACCATTTGATATTGGATTTCCTATATCTGGTAGAGTAGGATGCATTGTAGTGTTATATTGAACAAATCCAAAAATTTGATAACCGTTGCTTCCAGTAGTTATTCCTATTGAACCATTAGGAATTGAAATTTCATTATATGTGTAACTTGGTGGTGGACTAGTTATATCAGGGTATATTGAGAAATCATCAGCACATATTTCATATGCTCTGTAACTACCAACATCCATCATTAATTGTCCTAAACTTAAACCTGTTGGAAAATCTTTTGTAGCTGAATCTACACCTATTACTTTTTCATTGTAAAAAGCCATTGTTTCACCCATAATAATTCCCATTCCATTTGTTGAATCTGAAATATTACTTATTGCCCATATGTTATTATCCTGATCGAACAAACAATTTGTGCTTGGTGGTATGACTGGTGTTTGTATTTCATTTTTAAAGCTTAATCCATCTATGAAAATTTTAGCAGAATATTCAGCTTGAGCAATATTAAAACTTGCTACTAATGTAATTGATATTAATATTTTATTTTTCATTTTATTTTTTTATTATTGTTTATTTCTAAATTTAATTTTTGTAATTATATTTGGATTGTTTTTAATTTGTTGTATTTCGTAGGCTGATAGCATTTCTCCAGCATCAGCCCAGTTACCTAATACACTACCATTATTTGGAAATTCTATTTTAAAACTTTCGTCGGAGTTACTTAATATTATACGATCATATTGTTCCCAAAATTCTTCTATATTACCGGGATTAGAACTATCGTTTATTCCTTCATTTCCGTTTACTATATATAACATAACAAGTGGATAGTTGGAGTTCTGTTCATGTTCATATATTTTTAACATTAATCTATTTCCATTTCCACTAGATATTGGATTTCCAAAATTTTGAATTTCTGGATGTACAGTTGCGCTGTATTCAACGAATCCAAAAATTTGATAACCATTATCTCCAATTACAGATCCAAAAGAACCATTAGGTATATTTATTTCATTATATGTATAACTAGGAGCTGGTGGATTATCAAGGTCTGGATAAATAGAAAAATCATCCGCACATATTTTGTGTAGATCGTAGCCAAAGCCAACAAGACTTTCTACATAATCACCCAGTGTTAATCCAGCAGGAAAATTTTGGGTGGCGGTGTCTCTTCCTATGAATCCAGTATTATAATATATAGCTGATTCACCAATTCCTATGCCATAAGGACTTGTGTTTTCTGATATGTTTTTTACTCCCATTCTATTATTATTTGAGTCGTATATACAATTTGTACTTGGTGGTAAGACTGGTGTTTGCGTTTCATTCTTAAAGCTTAATCCATCTATAAAAATTTTAGCAGAATATTCAGCTTGAGCAATATTAAAACTTGCTACTAATGTAATTGATATTAATATTTTATTTTTCATTTTATCTTTTTATTATTGTATTTATAATTATAATATATTTTTAAAAATATTTAAGTCAACTTAAAATTATAATTTTTTTTATTTTTTTATCTATAATTAAATTAAAATTAAGAGTTACGGTTGCAAACCGTTTCTTAAAGTAACATAATTTAATTTAAAATTTTAAAAACTAATCTAAAGTTTGTATAATTAAATATAAAAAACCTCAAATAAATCTAGCCGTTGGGGAAATCTGTTGAAAGATTCCCTGATGTCCAGCGATTACGGGACTTAGAAGCAAAAATCCCCAGCGGAGATATTTTCTGCTGGGAATTTCTGTTTTTTGGCTTTCAGATCATTGCGTTAGCGATCTGCATCAACAGATTAAGCCAACGCCTTGCAAATAAATGAGGCTTTTATTTTTTCATCTATAAAAATATTTATGAAATAAAATTATAATATATTTTTTATTCAATTAAATCTAAATTTAGTTCTATCCATTTTTCATTTTCAATTTCAATCATATTATTAACTTTTTCAAGATTTTCTTCTAAATTTCTTTCGTGTAAATGCCATTTTCCATTAACAAACAAATAATGATAAGATTCAGCATTTATATCAGACAAATTTTCAGTATCAGTATAACTTGTATCAGCCCAATCTTCTCCACGATCTCTATGGTAAGCTACTGTTATTCCCGGTACTTTATTATCAAATGAGTGTCCACTTCCTTCTGGTATGTCTATTTCTTTTTCCAAGAAAGATAAGCTTCCTAAAAGTAATAGTTTGCTAATTTTTTCAGAATCAGTATAATGTTCTAACAAAAGTCTTCCATTATTACTTAAGTATCCATCCCAATGACAATAAATGCTTCTGTATTTACCATTTTCTAATTTCATTGTTATTGTTGATCTTGTTGCCATAGATTATCTCCTATTTTAAATTAAAAATTTATCATATTTATCTTAAAAAATCAACAATTTATAGCTTCTTTTAATATATTTATAGAATTTTTTTTGCAAAAACAATTTAAAAATTAAATTATGAAAAGTTAATTATTTATTTATAAAAAATCCACTTATAAAAGTGGATTTCTTTTTAAAATTTATATCTAAAATTTGATTTATTATTCTTCTTAATAATTTCTTTTACTTCATTATTTATTGAATCCATATTTACATTTTCTAATAATTTAAGATCTTTCTGAGAATTTAAAATTTCTTTAAAACTATAATCTGATTCATATAATAATTTCTCTATATTTACATCTCCAACTTTTCTTAAATCCATAGTTAAAATTTCTTTATCAGATATAATATCATCAATAAACTCAGAATATTGATTATCTCTATAATGAGCAAAACCTATTGAATTTTCTTTCAGAAATTTTTTAAATTCATTTATAAATTCTTTTAAATCTTCAGATTCAACACTTTGAGAATGAATAGCTTCAAATACTATATGAGTAATCTTATTATCTTTATTTTTTACACAGTCTCCTTTTAATAAACTTTCAATTCCAAAGTCGTTTATTTTACCAAATTTAAAAGCATCTTTATGTGTGTCTTTTGAATAATTATAAGTTCTATTAAATACAAAATCCCAAGGTTTTGATTTATTCAAAAAATTAAGATGATCTTCACTTTCTCCTATACAATAAATATATTCATTTTTTAATTTAATTTTTGAACTTAATATAGGAAATCTTTCTAATAATTTTTCATATATATTATTTACTATAGGATAATCTTCATATAATTCTTCTAATGTAGGCATTAATTTTTTAACTGATATGTTGGCTAACTCATTTGTTTTAATTTCATTATAAAATCTTTTTAATATTTTATATTTAATTTCTTCACTTGTATTTGAAAATTTTACTATTTCAAATAAAGAATTATTTTTATTTTCTTTTATATTGTTTTTATTTAAATATATATTATCAATATCATTTAAATCATTTAATAAATATTTAGACTCTTCTTCATCTCTTTCAAAAGGATTATCAAATATTTCATTTATATTATATTTTCTATTAGCATCAATTATATTGAGATCTTGAAATATATTATTTAATTCAACTCCTTCTATATAAGATTTTATATACTTGGGTAAATTAAAAAATTTTTCTAATTTTAATTCATAAATTTCTTTTGATTTACCTTTTAAATCTTCTATTGTATGACAAATTTCTAATATGTCTTTATATTTATTTAATTTTTCTAAAAATTTTTCGTCTTTAATAAATGAACTATCATGTCTTTTTTCTTTTATACTTATGAAAGGATAATTATTTGATTCGTATAATCCTAATTCTTTAAATTGATTTTCACAAAATGGAGTTTTTGTTATTTTAAAAATAACCATTTCTGTAACTTTATCTTTATTGTTTTCTTGATAATTAAATTCTTCAAATAATTTATTTATTTCATCTAATATTAATTGATATAACATTTTTTTGTTCCTTTTTATTTATTAGCTCTTTCATATCTTCGTTTAAATTATAACTATCTATATCATTTCTTATTATATTTAAATATAAATCTTTTTTCTTTTCATTTATTTCATAAAATGAATCATCTTTTAAATGTGAAGTTCTAAATAATCCATTTTTATATATTGTCACACCTATTTTAGAATACATACTGTTTTCTTTTTCATTAAAATCATAAATAAAATATTGATTAGAATTGTTTTTATAATTTTGAAAATGGTCTAAATCTCTAGAAATGCACCAACAAGTAGATCCTAAATCTTTAGACTGCTCAAACTTATCAACTTTAAAAACGACTATATTATCTTTGCTGAATATAGGTTCTATTTTGTTTCTTTTTAGTCTTAATTCTAATATTTCAGGTGTAAAATCTGTTATTTCTTCATTTAATTTTTCTAAATAGTCTTCTAACATATAACAATCTTTAAATAAGGCTATTTTTTTTCCTACTAAATTTTTTAAATTACTTTCTGTTACATCTTTTTCCATTAAATCTTTAAATAGTTTTGCAACTTCATAACTTTTTAAATCATAATATTTATTTCCTAAAATATTTTTCATGTATCTTTTTAATTTATGATTATTTAATATTGAATGCATTCTGTCATCTAATCTTTCTAATGAAGAAGAACTATCTAATGATAAATTATTCTTATCAAATATATCAAAATTATTTTCTTTTAATATATCTTTATTATTTAAAAATGTATCTGATATTTTTATTAATAATCCATAATTTAAACTTAATCCAAATGTTTCACTTTCATGTAATATATTTTTAAAAAACTTTTTAAAATTTTGATGTTTTCTAAACATATGTTCTAATATAGAATTATTTAATTCATTTATAGTGTCTTGATAAAAAGAAGTATCAGAACCTAATAAAACATCTCCATTTTTAATTTTTAAAATAGAATTATCTTTAAATAAAATCACTTTACTTATTTCTTTAGTTTTTAAATTTAATTTCATTTCAATCATATTTTGAAATTTTTTTTCTATTAAAAAGTCACTTATTTCATTATCTTTTAAATTATTTTTAAAAAGTTCAGCATTTGAATAGTATAATTCAGGAATAACTTTTAAATTTTCTAATAAATTTGATTTATAATTATTTATTTCAGAAAATATTTCTTTGAAATTTATTAAACTTTGTTTATAACCTTCTTCATATTCTTTATTTTTTTCAATATTATTAATTAATTCATTTAATAACTTTTTAGCAACTCTCATTGAATATTTATTTTTTAGTTCTTCTATAATATAAAAAGTTTCCTTGTATTTATAATTGTAATTATTAATTTTATCGCTTTCTTTTTTTAGTTTTTCTTTTATCTTTTTAATTTTATCTTTTTCATATGACAAATTAGAAGATTTTATTTTTTCTTCAAGTTCTTCTATATTTAATGTTAAAAAATCCAAAGATTCTTTATCTATAAATAATAAATTGTTTTTATATATAGGTCTACCAAAAGATAATCTTAATTGAAAATTGTTAAGAATTTTATCATCTGACTCTTTAGTTTCTTTAAATCCTAATATGACATCTTTAAAAAATTCAGTTTCTTCATTTAATAGATTTTTTATTGCATAACTTGTGTTTAATGATCTTTCAATTTTTTTTATAAAATTTTCATATGTTTTTTCTGTCAAATTACTTGAAAGACCTAATCTATTATCTATGTTGTAGTTTTCTTCTTGAGAAGATATAAGAAGATTTTCTATTTTTTTATAAAAATCAAAAATTATTTCATTTTCTGGTGTCATTTTTTATCTTTTTAATTTAATTTCATTATATCATAAATAAACTATTTCTCAATTTTTTGTTTTATGATATAATAAAGAACCAAAAGAGGAATTGAAAATGCTTTTTAAATTAATCTCAACTATTTCATTTTTATATATTCTAGGTCTTTGGCTAAGTATTATTGATAATAAAAAATATCCTAATTTAAAAATTAAAAGTAAATGGATAAATTTTGAATCTTCAATTTTAGAAAAAATAAAAAATGCTACTGGTAAAAATATAGTTCCTATTGAAGATAATCAGTTTATTTTAATCTCAAGATTAGAAGAAATTGATGACCTTATAAGAATTTCTTTTAAATTAAAATTATCTAAAATTGGCAACATTGAAGTAAAAAATATTCATTTGATTATTAGCAATTATAAAAACATTGAAAATGGAATCTATGACTTTAAAGAATTTATTTTCTCTATAGAGGACTTTGAAACAGAATGGAAGGAATTTCTTTTAAAATTAAAAAAACTGCCAGTTAAATCTTAAACTGGCTTTTATTTTTAAAATTTAACATATCTTTTATTTCTAAAGCAATTTCCGAAGGATATACCATTAAACTTCCAGAACTAGTATTTAATACAGGTTCAAAATCAGAATTAATGTAAAATTTATCTAATACAAATCCTTTTTTTTGTGTTTCATATTTATCTGAAATTAAAATTGCAATTTCGGCTTCCGCTATTGCTTCTTCTAATAAATTCTTACCTATACCTTGACCACGATATTCTTCTTCAACATTAAGATTTTTAATAATAACAACATCATTGAAGTCTTTTTTTGTTATAAATTCAATAATTTTATTTGCTAAATTTTCATTAGATATATTATTAATTAAAAAATTCTTATAATTTTCTTGATTGCTTGATACTGAGTATCCGCTTAATGTAGCGTAATCTTCTTCATTTAATTCAATAACTCTCATATAAATTAATCTTGTTTTTATTTATTATAACATTTTTAATTTTTTTTTGAAAGTGATTATTATTAAGTTTATTTTTTAGAATTAATTTTTGAAAATAAAAAAACTCCCGTAGGAGTTTTATTTTTATATTAAATAATTAGCTATTCCAACTTCCATTCAGTTACTTTTTCTACTGGTTTTAAATTTAATTCTGTTCCTTTGAATACTCTGAAAATAACATTATCACAATCTGAGTTGATATTTTCATCAAACTCTACTTTGTATTTAAGTACTTCTTGTTCATTATTAAAAGAAAGTAATTTATAAGTTGGCGAATAGCTTGAATCACAATGATCCGGTGAAACATAACCACAATATACAAAAAACATAATAAAATTCTCCTTTAAAATTTAATATATTATACAACAATTGAGATATTTAATCAATATTTTATTAAATTTTAATAGATTAATAATTCATTTTTTAGTAATAATTTTTTTTATTTAGTAATGATTATTGTTTAGATTTTTATTTAAATTAAAGTATTATAATATTTGCAATGAATATAAAAAAACCCTTCATTGCGAAGGGTTTTAAAAGTGTTGGGGAATGTTTCTAATTATAATTTACTTGGGATGGAGGGATTAATCAAAAGCTTTTAAATCATCATCAGTGATAAGACTTGATAGCTTGTATTCGAGATCAGAAATCTGTTCGTAAGGAACATTAAAATTTCTCATTACTTCTAGCATATCTTTGTCACTTACACTGTTATCTATTAAAGTATTAAGTGCCATTTTTTTTAGATACTCCTGCTCAAATTGGTTGAACTTATTTTTATCTACATGAGAGAGTACATTGATTAGCTGCGTTGGGGAATCAGTTTTATCAATAACTTCCATACATGTCAAAAATGCATGAGAAATTGGGATAAAATCAACTTGGAATTTGGGGATTTCATGGTTAAACATTATCTTTTTCCTCTTCATTTTTGTGATTAAATAATAACACGCAAAGCCAGAAAAATCAAGGGTTTTATCGAATTTTTTTTATTTTTTTTTGCTATTTTATGTTCTTGTTTTTATTAAATTTTATCTTTATTTATTAAAATATTTTTAATATTATAATACTTTAATTTTGCTTTTTATTTCATTTTTTTTGATAGAATTAGTTATTATTAATTTATCTCTTTCTGTCATTTCTTCTGTATTTTTATATTCATAAAATTCTCCAAGAATATTAAATTTTTCAAGATAAATTCTATTATTTAAAACTTCTAATAAACCTCTTTTTAAATTTATCATTTTATTTTTATCTAAATCATAAGATAACATTCTTACAAAACAATTAATGTCTTTAGTTTTTTCAGACAATACTGGTTCATTTGGGAATTCTTTTTCTAACATTTTTGTTATTTTATTTTCTATAAATGCTGAACCTAATTGAGTAGGTGTGCTTCTTATTAATATCCCATCGTTTTCTACTATATATTTCATAGCTTCTCTATAGATTTCTAAGCTATGTCCTTTACCTCTTGCTCTACTTGCAGTAGTTACATAGTTTAAAGAATAAATTTTATCTTTAACATCGAACATTATAATACTACTAATCCCTTCACTATCAGTCTTAAAAAAGTAAAGTCCTTTATTTTCTTTTGAAAAAAATGACATATCATCTAAATCATTTATTTTAAATATAGCTTCTTTTGGATCTGTATTCATATAATTTTCAATTTCAATTGTTCCGTCAACTTTAAAAACACCTTCTTTAATCTTTTTATTTTTAATTTTTTTATTTAAATCTATAATTTCCCCAGCATCTATTTCATAGTAGTAATTAGATAAAGGAATTTCTTCTAATTTAACATAATCTTTAAGATTTTCAGTAAACTTATGCTCAACTCCATGTTTTTTAAAAGTTCTTTCGCTAAGGTCTTTATTGGGAATATACTTTAATATATCTCTATCTTTTTCTTTAGAGAATTCAATTATTATATAAGGAATTTCTTTACTAAAATCTTTTTTTATTTTTTCATACATGATTCTATTTAATTTAGATAAATCTTTATTAGAAAAACTTTTTAGCGAGCTAAAATACTCAGATTCTAAAACAATCTTTTTAAACTCATTAATAAAATTAAACCTAATCATATATTATAATACCTAATTAATAATTACATTATATCAAATTTTATTCTATTGTCATTAATGTATTTAATAATTTCTGGTTTTGTTAATCCTTCAATGCTTTCGCCTTTACTTAATTTATTTCTAATAATTGTACTTCTTGTATCACCTATATTTTCAGAGACTACATATTTTCCAAATTCTTTATCAATAAGTTCATAATTATAAAATTTTTTCCAATTAGATTCTTCAGCATTATCATAACCACAGACAAATAAAAAATCATTTTCTGGATTGTTTTCTTTTAGTTTTTTTAATAATGGATATGTTCTACTAACAGAATCTTTAAACAAAGACTTTTCAATATCAGAAATTACAACTTTTTCTGGTAAATGATTTATTAATAATTTTGCCATTTCTAAACGATCTTCAAATGGAATCATTTTTTTACCAAAATTATGAGAATAACAAGGTATTACTAATACTTGATCAAATTTATCCATAATCAATTCAATGATTTTCATATGACTGTAAGTAGGTGGATTAAATGCTGAACCAAAAACTGCTACTTTCATTTTTATCTCCAAATTTTTAAATTTATAGTTGACATCTTAATTGACTTTTGCTATTATGTCAACAACATAAAAAACAAATGGAGAAAAAAATGAATACTTCACTTAAAGAACTAGATCGTCAAATTATCACTTCTTTCCTAGATATGGATCTTTACAAGCTGACGATGATGCAACTTGTTTTTCACCGTTTTCCACATGCGGTTGTTGAGCATGAATTTCGTTGCCGCACTAAAAATGCTAATCTTGCCCGTCTATATCCACAAGTAAAGGAGCAAATTAAGGCACTAGAAGATCTTCGTTTTCAAGCAAGTGAACTTTCATATTTAAATCATCGTTTAAGTTTTATTAAAAAAGACTTTATTGATTTTCTAGAAATCTTTAAGTTTGATGTATCTCAGGTACATGTTTCAACTGAAGGTGAAGATCTTAAAATCTCTACTTATGGTCCTTGGTGGAAAACTATTCTATATGAAATTCTAATTCTTGCGATTGTGAATGAACTTCATTATGCGGATCTTATGAAGGATATGACAAAAAGAGAAGTTTCAGATATTTATGAAGAAGGTCGTCGTCGTCTTGAAGAGAAAGTATCTCTTGTTAAGGATGTTGAAGGCTTTGTATTTACTGACTTTGGTACTCGCCGTCGCTTTAGTAAAGAATGGCATTATGAAGTAGTAGATATGTGCCGTCATATTGCACCTAAAAATCTTTTTGGTACAAGTAATGTTTACTTAGCTAAAGAACTTGAACTTAATCCAGTAGGCACAATGGCTCACGAATATCTACAAGCTTTCCAAGCATTTGATAATCGTCTAGTAGATAGTCAAAAAATGGCACTTGAAAATTGGGTTCAAGAATATCGTGGTGATTTAGGTATTGCTCTAACTGATGTTATCGGTATTGATGCTTTCCTAAAAGATTTTGATCTTTACTTTGCAAAACTTTTTGATGGTGTAAGACATGACTCTGGAGATCCTATTGTTTGGGGTGAAAAAGTAATTGACCACTATAACAAACTAAAAATTGATCCTAAAACTAAACTTCTTGTGTTTAGCGATGGTTTAACTTTCCCTAAAGCACTTGATATTTTCAATCACTTTAATGGAAAAGCAAGAACTAGTTTTGGTATTGGTACTAATCTCACTAATGATTTAGGTTTTTCACCTATCAATATTGTAATGAAGATGGTTAGTTGTAATGGTAAACCAGTTGCTAAAATTTCAGATAGTGCTGGTAAAGGTATGTGCCACGATAAAGTATATGAAGAATATCTAATCAAAGTATATGCTGAAAAGCCTACTCTATTTGAAAATATGACTGGATATAAAGTCTCTTAATTGAGACTTTTTTATTTTCCTTGACTATTGTAGTTTTACTACATACAATATAAATATGGACATTGGAAGTTCATATTAAAAGGATAATATAAATGAATATTGAATACTTGGAAGAAAAAATAACAAATGTAAAAGAAAAAGTATCAAATTTATTAAGTGTTAATAAAAATATTTTAAACCCTTCAATTCTTACTTTTAATAATATATTTTCTAGTGCATATTCTCAAAACATTTATTCAAAGGATAACATTGATATTGTTTATATTGAAGATGAAATAAAAAATAGATCTCTTGAAATTATTGTACACTTCAATGATTTAGAGCAATTTAAAAAAATTCTATTATCTGATAATATTATTATTGAACCATTTTTTAAACTTATAGAACCTTTATTTAAAAAAATAATTAATATAACTTTAGAAGCATCCTATTTACTTAATAGTTCTTTAGAGTATAAATCTTATATAGTTTTTGAATTTAATAACAAAAATGAATTAGAAAAAATAAATTCAGAATTAATATGCAACTTAGATAATCAGTTATATTTTTACCATTTTAGTTATAATATAATTGAAAATTCTTTAAGTGATATTAGATTCAATACTAAAGTTAAAAATTTCAACTTTTACCAAGATTATAATTCAGAAGATATATATTTAATAGATTTTATAAAGAATCACATTTTAACTTTATCTGTAAAATCTGATGTATTTCCTATAAATGTTGAAAACATAACTATTGACAATTATGTTGATTTTGTAAAAATATTTAATATAACAAAATACTAAAACTTACAAAAAATATAAATTTGTAATTAATTATTATTTACAATCATAGGATATTATAATGAAAACATACAAAAAGTTAAAATCTGTCATTGAAGATATAAAGAAAGGACAATATCTTGGCAAATTGTCAATAACAGAAATATGTAATTCTGCAAATATAAGTAGGCAAACTTTATATGAGAATAAAGAATTACTTAAAGAAGTTAAAAATATAATACTTGAATATAAAAATTGTTCTTCAGAAATGATACAAAAAGTTATCAAATTAGAAAATGAAAACAAGTATTTAAAAGAAGAACTAATAAAGCTAAAGAAGAAAGAATTTGATTTTTAGTCATATGTGTTATATAATACCTTATCTAAAAAGGTCTATATATATGAATTTTTTTAATTTTTCTGAAGCTTATGAAACCACACCAGTAACTGATAAATTTTCTGTTTTTGATTATAAATATGGTCGTTGTCATTTATTTGCCTTGGTTTTAAATGAAGTTTTGAATCACGAAATAAAGTTATTTATCAATGAAGAACCTTTTTATGAAGATATGGACGACGAAGATATTCCACCAGCAGCTTTAGAACATGCATTTTGTTTAATTAAAGAAGATGTAACTTTAGACGCTGGTGGTGTTTCTGATGTTGAATCTTTATTTGACGAATACTGTCCAGATCCTGACAACACTATTACATTAGAAGGAGATGTTGCCAAAAATTTAATTTATAACTGGATTAAAGAAGGTCTTCTTGAAGATTTTGAATTAAATGAAAAAGAAAAAATTAAACAATTTATTATTGGTAAATTTAAAAATGGATATTGATAAATTAAATATATCTTTAAGAAATTTCTTTAAAGATGATATAAAAATAAATCAAAGTGTTAATCTTTCTAATGATTTAAACAATTATTTTGAGATTTATATTAACGATAATATTTCAGTTTCTTTAATTTAATTTGAAGATAATGAAATAATTTTTGATCCAATCAAAAAAGAAGAAATAGCTTATTTGTTTAATATTTATATTTTAAAAAATAATAAATTTTTAAGTAAATTGATTAATTTTTCTCAAAATTTTAATAAATTTTTTTCATTAGAAAAAAAAGACAAGCATTTTATAGATCATGAATCATTTTTTTGTATATTAGAATCAAAGCATATTCAAAATCTTTATTATGATAGACCGCTTTTAAAATAATGATCAGATTTGATCATTATTTTAAAAGCGGTTTTTAAGGAAAAATTTAAAATTTCCAGTATGGTTTGAATTAGAAAATGAAAAAATAAAAAAAGAGCTTTATTCTTTTTTTAAAAATAATGAACTTGGTATTAATTTCCCATATAGTAATTTTTTTTGGAATTCTTCAGAAGCTGAAAGTTGTTATTCTATACCTTTTTTTATTTCTTACAATGATGATTTTACTATAGATTCTTTAAAATCATTCTGGATTCTACATAAATTTAAAGGCGAAAAAATTTATTTATTAAGCCATAGAGAATACAAAGAAATATTAAAACCATTGGATATAGATTTAGACAATTTTAGAAAATTCAGTGATGGTGATGTAAAATTAATTAAATACTATTTAATGGATGGTTATAATCCACCTGATTTTTCTGATATTTGTTCAAAAGAAGATATTATTGAAAATATAAACATTTTAAAGATGGCAGCTTATTAATATTGACATCTATCATTAAAAATAGAAAATATAAATTATAATATTGAGCACAAAAATGAAATTAGATATAAATTTATTAAAAAAAGAATTCCAAATGATACATTTTTTTGGATTAGGTTTTGTACAATTAAAAGTAGACAATAATTTAAGGTATCATTTTTATCATCCAGATTTAAAACTTATTGTTGATGATGAAGAAATACATAATCATAGATATGATTTCATATCCACCATATTAGCTGGCAGTTTAACTAATCATTTATATGATTATTCAATTTCAAAAAATGGAACTCATTTATTAGAAAAAGAAAGTTGTAATCAAAGTTTAAAAATTAATAATGAACCATTAAATGTTAATATTTTTAAAATTTCTGAAAAAACTTATTATTCTAATCAAAGTTATACATGCATTACAAGTCAATATCACAAAGTAGATACAGAATTTGCTATTACACGTTTATACAGAAGCGAAATAGTTTCAGATTATGCAAATGTTATAAGAAACAAAAATAAAGAAAAAGCATGTCCATTCAGCAAAAAATTAACAGAAAATGAATGTTGGGACATTGTTAAAGACTGTATTAAAATTGGCAAACTTAATTAGTTAAATTATTTTATACTTTCATTTTATATAAGTTGACTTTTGCAATTAAGTATGCTATATTAAAGTCAAGAATTCAAACATAAGTTTAAAAAGTAAAATGGAGATATAAAAATGATTACAAAAAATGATCCGCTATACAATGTTATTAAAGAAGAAATCCTAACAAAATATAAAGTTGTTTCTCTTTCTAAATTTGAAGTAGAAAAAGCAATTAGAGAAAGGGTTGATTATTTAAAACAATTTTTAATTAAAACAAAAAGAAAAGCATATGTTCTTGGCATTAGTGGTGGGGTAGACTCAAGCCTAACTGGTAAACTATGTCAGATCGCTTGTAATGAACTAAAATCTGAAGGTTATCCTGCTAACTTTATTGCAATGCGTTTACCTGCTGGAATTCAAAAGGATGAATCAGATGCACAAGTAGCACTTGATTTCATTAAACCAGATCATATTATGACTGTTAATATTGGAGAAGCAGCTAACCTTATTAGTTCTCAAGGTGTATCTGAATTCTCTGGACAGCTTACTGATTCTCAAATTGACTTTAATAAAGGTAATATTAAAGCAAGACTTAGAATGGTTGCTCAATACCAAGCAGCAGCAATGTATGAAGGTTTAGTTATCGGCACAGATCATAATGCTGAATGTGTAATGGGATTCTTTACATACCATTAAGTTAAAATATGATTTTTTTTATGAATTTGCTTTAAACATAATAAATATCACCAAATAAAAGATTTTTCATAATTTTCATAAAAGTTAATTTTATTAATAAAAAAGAGGATATAATATGCTTACAAATGAAGAAAAAAATTTAAAAAAAGAAATCATGTCTGTTGCAGGTGTTGTTTCTATGGATAATTTTAATGTTAAAACAGCAATTCGCAATCGAATAGATTATTTAAAGCGTTATGTTAAAGAATCAAATATGAAAGGTATTGTATTAGGAATTTCTGGTGGTGTTGATTCAACTACAGCAGGAAAACTTTCTCAAATTGCAATGACAGAACTTTGTAAAGAAGGTTATGAAGCAAAGTTTATTGCAATGAGACTTCCATATAAGAATCAAAAAGATGAAAATGAAGCACAAGAAGCGTTAAAATTTATTTCTCCTGACTTTATTGTTGATACTAATATTGCAGATGGTACTGATGGAATCTTTAATTCTGTTTTATCAAGTATTAATGATGCTAATATATCTATGAATAAAATATGTGGAGAAGATTTTGCCAAAGGTAATGTAAAAGCAAGAATGAGAATGATTGCACAATATTCAGTTGCTGGATTATATGGATGTTTAGTTCTAGGAACAGATCACAATGCTGAATTTACTGCTGGTTTTTATACTAAAGGAGGCGATGGTTTTTGTGATTTAACTGTATTAAATGGAATGAATAAACGTCAGGTCAGGGCATGTGCAAAAGAGTTGGGTGCTCCAGAATTTTTATGGGCAAAAGTTGCTACAGCAGATCTAGAAGAGGAAAAGCCACAATTACCTGATGAAGTTGCTCTTGGTTTTACATATGAAGATATGGATGATTTTCTTGAAGGAAAAGAAATTAATTTAGAAGTTGAGAAAAAAATAATACATCAATATCGAATTACACAACATAAAAGGTCATTACCTGTTGGATTTAAAATTTAAAAAGGGATTAAATCCCCTAACTCTATAAATCGTGGTGGTTCTTCCACTTTATCTTGGAGCTATGATTATGCCAATGAAGTTGATATTAAAGGTTTAGGTAAATATGGGTTTTTAACTGTTAAACTTCTCTCCGATCAATTCTGATCATCTTCTCTTTTTTAGTATTCTTTTTTGTTGTAATCTATTCTTAATTAACTTTATTTTTGGATTACTTTTATGCTTGAATACT
>JACCDZ010784181.1_pt1 | contig 15901 bp, 5 predicted proteins | sample 7449551 | NCBI WGS metagenome assembly JACCDZ01 (sample SAMN15323452, study PRJNA562643) | freshwater metagenome | isolation source: river surface water | place: USA:Blue River Watershed | collected 2017-08-18 | reverse complement strand
CCCTGACCACCGCGCAGATAGTCGCCCTGACCACCGCGCAGATGCAGGCCCTGACCACCGCGCAGATCGCCTCGCTGAGCAGCACCCAGATCGCCGCGCTGGAAACCGTCGACGTGGCGGCGCTCAGCCAGGAGCAGGTCATCGCGCTCAGCGGTGCCCAGCCCACCGCGCTGACCACCGCGCAGATCGCCAGCCTGCCGACCTCGCAGATCGCTTCGCTGCAGACCGATGACCTGGCCGCGCTGACCACGGCGCAGATCGCCGCGCTGACCACCGCCCAGGTGGCCGCGCTGACCCAGGAACAGATCCCGGCGCTGACCACGGCGCAGATCCGCGCCCTGGATACCGTCGATGTGGCGGTGCTCTCGGCCGATCAGCTGACCAGCCTGACCACGCTGCAAGTCGCGGCGCTGACCACCGATCAGGTGGTGGCGCTGGGCACCGCGCAGGTCGCCGCGCTGGAGCTGGCCGATGTCGCCGCGCTCACCACGGCGCAGATCCGCGCCCTGGAAACCCAGGACCTTCGCGCCCTGACCGACGAGCAGATCGCCGCGCTGACCAGTGCACAGGTGGCCGCCCTGACCACCCTGCAGGTCAGCAGCCTCACCGTCGGCCAGGTGGCCGCTCTGCAGACCCAGGACCTGGTGGCCATGAGCGCCGCGCAGATCGCCGCGCTGACCACCGCCCAGGTGCAGAACCTCGGCCTGGCGCAGATAGCCGCGCTGACTACGGCGCAGATCCGCGCCCTGGAAACCACCGACCTGGCGGTGCTCAGTGCCGCCCAGCTCGATGCTCTGACCACCGCCCAGGCGGCGGCCCTGACCACCGCGCAGATCCAGGCCCTGACCACGGCTCAGATCAGCGCCCTGGCCTTGGCCGACCTGCAGGCCCTGGGCACCGCGCAGATCGAGGCGCTGGAAACCGCCGATGTCGCCGCGCTGACCACGGATCAGATCGCCGCGCTGACCTCGGTTCAGGTCCAGGCGCTGAGCGCCGCTCAGCTGCAGGCCCTGACCACCGCCCAGGCGGCCGTGCTGGAGACCGTCGACCTGGCGGCACTGTCGCCGACCCAGATCGCCCTGCTGGAGACCGCCGACATCGCCGCCCTGACCGCGGCGCAGATAGTTGCCCTGACCAGCGCCCAAGTCGCGGCGCTGACCACCGCGCAGATCGCGGCGCTGACCAGCGAGCAGATCGGCGCCCTGCAGACACAGGACCTGCAGGCGCTGTCCACCGCCCAGGTGCGCGCCATCGAGGTGGCCGACCTGGCCGGCCTGCGTAGCGCCCAGGTAGTTGCCCTGACCACCGAGCAGGTCGCTGCCCTGACCACCGCCCAGATTGACGGCCTGTCCACCGTCCAGGTGGTGGCGCTGGAGACCGCCGACATCCGTGCCCTGACCTCCGCTCAGGTGGTGGCCCTGACCACCGCCCAGGTGGCCGCGCTGTCCACCGCGCAGATCGCCGCACTGACCACCGCCCAGGTGCGCGCCCTCGAGGTGGCCGACCTGGCCGCGCTCGGAGCCAACCAGCTGATCAAGCTGACCACCGCTCAGATCCAGGCCCTGAGTACCGCCCAGGTGGCCGGCCTGACCACGCTGCAGGTCGAGGCGCTGACCACCGCGCAGATCGCCGCATTGACCACCGCCCAGGTGGCCGCGCTGGAAAGCGCCGACGTGGCCGTGCTCACCGCCGCCCAGGTGGTGGCGCTGACCACCGCCCAGGCGGCGGCGCTGACCTCTGCCCAGTTGGCGGCGCTGACCGTCGACCAGGTGGCGGCCCTGCAGGCGGCCGACCTGGCCGCCATCGCCACGGGGGTGATCTCCAGTTTCAACGCCACCCAGATCGCCGCGCTCTCCACCGCCCAGGTGGCGGCGCTGACCAGCGACCAGGTGGCTGCCCTGTCGACCGAGGACCTGGTGGCCCTCAGCGTCGAGCAGATCGCCGCGCTGTCTACCGCGCAGATCGCCGCGCTGACCACCGCGCAGTTGTCCAAGCTGACCACCGACCAGGTGGCGGCGCTGGAACTGACCGACATCGAGGCGCTGAGCACCGCCCAGGTGGCGGCGCTGAGCACCGCCCAGGTCAAGGCGCTGTCCCAGGCCCAGGTGGCGGCGCTGTCCACCGCCCAGGTGCGCGCCCTGGAGACCACCGATGTGGCGGTGCTGACCAGTGACCAGATCGCAGCCCTGACCAGCGACCAGATCGCTGCGCTGACCACTGCGCAGATAGTCGCCCTGACCACCGCCCAGATAGTCGCGGTGGAAACTGTCGACATCGAGCACTTCACCACCGCTCAGTTGGCGGCGCTGGAGAACGCCGACCTGGCCGCCTTCACCGTCGAGCAGATCGCCGCCTTCACCGGCAGCCAGCTGAGCAAGCTGAGCACCGCACAGGTTACCCAGCTGACTACCGCTCAGGTGGGCGCCATCGAAACCGCCGACCTGCAGGTGCTGACCAATGCCCAGGTGATCGCCCTGAGCAGCGCCCAGCTGCGAGCGCTCAGCGCCGAGCAGGTCGCGGCCCTGACCACCGCGCAGCTGCGGGTGATCGAGACCGCCGACCTGCAGGCCCTGACCACCCTGCAGATTCGCGCCCTGACCCCGACCCAGGCGGCCGCGCTGACCACCGATCAGGTGGTGGCGCTGACCACGGCCCAGGTGGCGGCGATGGAAACCGCCGACTTCGCCGCACTGACCACCGCGCAGATCCGCGTGCTGGAGGTGGCCGACGTGGCCGTGCTGACCGCCGGCCAGCTGTCCGCGCTGACTAACGAGCAGGCCGCGGCGCTGACCACCGCCCAGGTGGCCACGCTCAGCAATGCGCAGATCTCGGCGCTGCAGACCGACGACCTGGCCGCGCTGACCACCGCGCAGATAGTCGCCCTGAGCACCGCCCAGGTGCAGGCGCTCAGCGGGGCGCAGATCGCCGCGCTGACCAGCACCCAGCTGCGTGCCCTGGAACTGGCCGACCTGGCACAGCTCAGCGCCGAGCAGCTGGCGGCGTTGACCACTGCACAGGCCCAGGCCCTGACCACCGCGCAGATCGCCGGCCTGTCCACGGCGCAGATAGTCGCGCTGGAGACCGCCGACCTGGCGGTGCTGACCAGCGCCCAGGTGCGCGCCATCGAGGTGGCCGACCTGGCGCTGCTGACCAGTGACCAGATCGCCGCGCTGACCACCGCCCAGGTAGCGGCACTGACCACCGCCCAGGTGGTGGCGCTGACTACCGCCCAGGTCGAGCTGTTGTCGGCCGCCCAGGTGGCGGCGCTGACCACGGCGCAGGTCGCCGCGTTGCAGAACGCCGACGTGGCGGTGCTGACTTCGGCACAGCTGGCGGCCCTGAGCACCGAGCAGGTGGCCGCCATCACCGGTAGCCAGCTGGCGGCGCTCAGCGCAGACCAGATCATCAGCTTGGAAACCGCCGACATCGCAGCCATCGCCGTGGCGGCCATTCCGAGCCTGACCACCAACCAGATGGCCAACCTGCTGACCGAGCAGGTGGCTGCCCTGACTAGCGTGCAGGTGGCTGCTCTGGAGGCGGCGGACTTCGCCGCGCTCTCGGCCGAGCAACTGGCGGTGCTGGACTCCGCCCAGGTGGCGGCCCTCAGCAGCGCCCAACTGGCGGCTCTGAGCCCGAACCAGCTGGCGGCCCTGGATGCCGGCACCATCGCCGCCGCCGGCGCCGACCTGGTCGATGCCCTGAGCACCGCCGCCGCCGCGGCGCTGACCACCGCGCAGGTCGCCGCGCTGACCACAGCCCAGGTGCGCGCCCTGGAGACCGCCGACCTGGCGGCCCTGACCACCGCGCAGATCGTTGCCCTGAGCACCGAGCAGCTGTCGGCGCTCACCACGGCGCAGATCGCCGGCCTGGCCACCCGCCAGGTCGCCGCGCTGGAAACCGCGGACATCGAGGCGCTGAGCAACGTCCAGCTGATCGCCCTGACCACTGCCCAGATCGGAGCCCTCACGGCCGGCCAACTGGCGGCGCTGTCCACCTCTCAGGTGCGTGCGCTGGAAACCGTCGACGTGGCTGCGCTGAGCCTGCCGCAGCTGGCGGCACTGTCCACCGCGCAGATCGAGGCGCTGACTAATGCCCAGGTCCAGGGGCTGACTACCGCCCAGGCCGCGGCGCTGAGTGCCGAGCAGATAGTTGCGCTGACCACCGCGCAGTTCCGCAACATGGAACTGGCCGACCTCGCCGTGCTTACGCCCGACCAGATCGCCGCCATCGAGCTGGCCGACCTGCAGGCGCTGTCCACCGCGCAGATCGCCGCGCTGACCACCCAGCAGATCGTCTCGCTGACCAACACCCAGCTGGCCGGCCTGACCACGGCGCAGATCCGCGCGCTGGAAACCGCCGATGTGGCGGCGATCAACGTGGCGCAGATCCCGGCCCTGACCAGCGCCCAGCTGATCGCCCTGACCACCGACCAGATAGTCGCGCTGAGCCCTGACCGCTTCGCGGCGCTGACCGTGGCCCAGCTGACCAAGCTGACCACCAGCCAGATCGTGGCCATGGCTACCGCCGACATCGCGGCGCTGACCGAGGAACAGGTCTCGTCCCTTACCACGGCGCAGACCGCGGCGCTGTCCACCGCCCAGTTCAGCAAGCTGTCGGGCGTGCAGATCGCGGCCCTGGGCACGGCGAACATCCAGAACCTGAGCGCCGAGCAGCTGGTGGCACTGACCACCGAGCAGACCCGCGCCCTGACCCTGGAACAGATCGGTGCTCTGACCACGGCACAGATAGTGACCATGGAAACTACCGATATCGCGGCGCTGACCGTCGATCAGGTGCAGCTGCTGTCGACCGCCCAGGCGGCCTCGCTGACCACCGCCCAGGTGGTGAACCTGACCACGACCCAGATTGCAGCGATGGAAGGCCAGGACCTGGCCGCGCTGTCCACCAGCGTGATCCCGCTGCTGACTACTGCCCAGATCGGCGCCATCACCGCCGACCAGATCGGCTTCCTCACCACGGCGCAGATCCGTGCCCTGGAGACGACCGACCTGGCGCTGCTGACCTCGGCGCAGATCGCCGGCCTGCAGCTGTCGCAGGTGGCCGCGCTGACAACGGCGCAGATAGTCGCACTGACCACCGCCCAGGTGCGCGCGCTGAGCGTTGACCAGTTGCAGGCTCTGACCCAGAACCAAGTGGCGGCGCTGGAGACTGCCGACATCGTGGCGCTGACCACCGATCAGGTGGCCGGATTGGAGGCTGTCGATGTCACCGCGCTGACCACTGCCCAGATAGTGGCCCTGAGTACCGATCAGGTTCGCGTGCTCACCGGCGAGCAGATCCAGGCGCTGAGTAAGCCGCAGCTGGCCGCGATGGAGACCCAGGACATCGCCGCGCTGACCACCACCCAGATCCGCCAGATCCAGACTCCGGACCTGTCAGGCCTGACCACCGCGCAGATAGTTGCGCTGACCACTGACCAGGTGAAGGCGCTGACCACTGCCCAGGTTGTGGCGCTGACCACCGACCAAGTGGCGGCCATCCAGGTTGCCGACCTGGCGGTGATGGGTACCGCGCAGATCGCCGCGCTGGAAACCCGTGACATCGCCGTGATGACCACCGCGCAGATCCAGGCGCTGACCACCGACCAGATCAAGGTGCTGACCACGGCGCAGGTCGTGGCGCTGACCACCGACCAGGTGGCGGCCATCGAGACTGCCGATCTGGTGCAGATGGGTACCGCACAGATCGCCGCGCTGCAGACCCGCGATGTGGCTGCGCTGACCACCGCGCAAATCGTGGCGCTAACCACTGATCAGGTGCCGGTGCTGAGTTCCGCCCAGTTGGCCGCGCTGACCACGGCGCAGATCCGCGCTATCGAGACCGAGGACCTGGTGCGACTGACCACCCAGTCGCTGCAAGGTCTGACCGTCGAGCAGGCAGCAGCGCTGACTACTGATCAGGTGGAGGGACTGAAAACTGAGCAGTTGGTAGCGCTGAAAACGGCGGCGATCGAAGCGCTGACCACGGCGCAGATAGTGGCGCTGACCACCGATCAGGTTCAGGTGCTGACCACCGACCAGATCGTGGCGCTGACCAGCGCCCAGGTCGCCGCGATGCAGGTGGCCGACTTCGCCCTGCTCAGCACGGCGCAGATCGCTGTCCTGCAGACCGCTGATATAGCCAATCTGACCACCGCCCAGGTGGAGGCGCTGGCTACTGCCCAGGCGGCCGCGCTCAGTGCTAGCCAGGTGGCGGCGCTGACCACGGCGCAGGTCGCCAAGCTTGAGACCGATGATCTCAATGCATTGAGCACGGCGGCCATCGTCGGTCTCACCACCGGCCAGGTTGCGGCCCTGACCACCGTGCAGATCGCCAACCTGGCCACCGCCAAGCTGGCCGTGATGGAGACCCGCGACATCGCCGCGCTCACCACCGCGCAGATCCAGGTGATGGGCAGCGACCAGTTCCGTGCGCTGTCCACCGCCCAGATCCAGGCGCTGACCAGCGCTCAGGTCCAGGCGCTGGAGACGCGCGATCTGGTGGCCTTCAAGACCGAGCAGATCGCTGCGCTGGACGCCACGGACATTGCCCTGCTGAGTTCAGCTCAACTGGTCGAGCTGACCAGCGATCAGTTGGCGGCGCTGACCACTGCCCAGATCCAGGCGTTGACTACCGAGCAGTTCGTCGCCCTGACCACCGACCAGATCCAGGACCTGACCACACTGCAGGTATCCTCGATGCAGGGGGCCGACATTGCGGCGCTGACTACCGCGCAGGTCGTCGCGCTTCTCACTGAGCAGGCAGCCGCGCTGACCACCGCGCAGATCGTTTCGCTGACTACCGAGCAGTTCTCCGTAATGGAGACCCGCGACTTGGCGGCGCTGACCACCGCTCAGGTCGCGGCCATCCAGGCATCCGATCTGCAGGTGCTGGACACCGCGCAGATAGTCGCCCTGACCACGGCGCAGGTCGCCGCGCTGACTACCTCTCAGGTTGTGGCGCTGACCAGCACCCAGGTCGCGGCGCTGGAGACCGCAGATGTCGCCGCGCTGACCACAGCGCAGGTATCGGCCATCCAGATCTCCGACCTGGCGGCAATGAGTACTGCGCAGATAGTCGCGCTGACCACCGAGCAGGTGCGTGCTCTGACCACAGCCCAGGTTTCCGGTCTGACTACGGCTCAGGTCCAGGCCCTGGAGACCCGCGACGTGGCCGCGCTGACCACCGACCAGATCCAGGCCATGCAGAACGTCGACCTGGCCGTGCTGACCAGCGACCAGATCGCCGCGCTGACCACCGCGCAGATAGTCGCCCTGACCACCTCGCAGGTGAAGGTGCTGACCGCCGACCAGATCATCGCCTTGACCTCGGTCCAGGTGCAGGCCCTGGAAACCGCCGACGTGTCGGCGTTGACCTCCGGACAGATCGCCGCGCTGCAGGCCGGTGACTTCGCCCTGTTCAACACCGCGCAACTGGTGGCGATCGACGTGGCCGACGTGCCGGCGCTGACCACCGACCAGCTGCAGGCGCTGAGCATGACCCAGGCCGATGCCTTCACCCCGGATCAACTGGCAGCCATGAGCACCGACCAGCTGGCCGTGCTCAATACCTCGCCGCTGGTGCTGGATCTCAATGGTGACGGCGTGCAGACCCTGCATTGGGCGGCCAACACCCACTTCGACATCGACGGCGATGGCGATCTGGAAAATGTCGGCTGGGTGGGCGAGGGCGATGGCCTGCTGGCGCTGGACCGCAACGGTGATGGGCTGATCAATGACGGTGGCGAGCTGTTCGGCGAGGCGACCCGTCTGGCCGACGGCTCCAAGGCCGACGATGGCTTCGCTGCCCTGGCCGAGCTGGACAGCAACACCGACGGACGCATCAGCGCCGACGACGCGCTGTTCTCCGCCCTGCGCGTGTGGGTTGATGCGAACCAGGATGGCGTTAGCCAGACCGACGAGCTGTACAACCTGTCGTCGTTGGGTATCGTCAGCATCAACCTGGACGCCGAGCAGACCTCGCAGGTCGACAACGGCAACTGGATCGGCCTGAGTGGCAGCTACGAGACCGCCGACGGCAGCCTGCACAGCATCGTCGATGCCTGGTTCCGAAATGGTGGCAGCGATGGTCAGTCGATCGACCTGACGGCGGTCAACGCCGACCTGGTCACCGACGGCAGTCTGAGCCACATCGACCTGGGCGCTGACGCCGGCAAGGCTACCATCCTGACGCTGGATGCCGAGGCGGTAAGCCAGTTCGGTCAGGTGGGCCTGGTCGCAACTGGTCTGGGCGCCTCGGCGCCGGTGCAGATGCTGATCGACGGTGACGCCAGCGATACGCTGGTCATTGCCGATGCTGACAATTGGCAGGCGGCGGGCACGGTGCAGGTGGATGGCGCGGACTACAACGTCTTCAATGACGGCGACATCCAGCTGCTGGTTGCAACCAGCGTCAATACCAGCTTCTATTCATGACCTTGAAGTCCCCCGGCGGGTCAATCCGCCGGGGGCGCATGAACAGTCCCTGGTTACCCCGTTAAGGCGCATGCATGCCGGAAATCGTTGCCGCACCCCTCGATCTCGATGCCTTCCTGATCCACGCCCTCGAGCAGGCCCGCCTTGAACCCATGCAGCTGATCGGCGTCGCCGAACGGCTGGCGGCGGTGGGGCGCTCGCTGGATGTGGTCCGGCTGTATCAAACCTGGCTGGCGCACTGCCAGTCCACCGCCGACTACATCATTCAGTTCAATCTGGGCGTGACCCTGTCGCAGCTGGAACAACTGCCGGCTGCCGAGCAGGCCTACCGCGCGGCCATCCTGCGCAAGCCGGACTTTGTCCAGGCCTGGTTCAACCTGGGTGCGGTGATCGAGCGCCAGGGCCGGCCGGAGAACGCCCTGACCATCTGGCAGTCCATGCTCGACCATCCCCTGGTCGGCCCCGAGCTGAACCGCGAGCTGTACCTCATGGTGCTCAACAGCATGGGCCGGCTGATGGAGGAAATTCGCCAGCTCAATCAGGCCGAGGCCAAGCTGCTGGCCAGCCTGCAGGCCGACCCGGAGCAACCCAAGGTGATTCAGCACTGGGTGCACCTGCGCCAGAAGCAGTGCGAGTGGCCTGCTTTCACAGAGGTGCCGGGTCTGTCGCTGGGCGCCATGCTCAAGGCCACCTCGCCGCTGGCTATGCTTTCGGCCTCGGATGACCCAGGCTTGCAGCTTGCCACCGCGCAGCGCTTCGTCAGCGAGCGAGTCAATCAGCGGGTGCCGGAGCTGGCGCCGCGCGCGGGCTACAAGCATGAGCGGCTGCGCATTGGCTTTCTCTCTTCGGACTTTTGCCTGCATGCCGTTTCGCTGTTGACCGTGGAACTGTTCGAGTTGCTCGACCGTTCGCGCTTCGAGGTCTACGGCTTCTGCTGGAGCCGCGAGGACGGCTCGGCTCTGCGTGCGCGAGTCAAGGCAGCCATGGACTGCTTTATCCCCATCGGCGGATTGGACGACGCCAGCGCTGCGCAGATGATCCGCCAGCACGAGATCGACATCCTGGTCGATCTACAGGGCCTGACTTCGGGCGCCCGACCTAACATCCTGGCCTACCGTCCTGCGCCTCTGCAGATCACCTACCTGGGCTTCCCCGGACCCACCGGGTTGCCCTGCGTGGACTACGTGATCGCCGACCGCTACCTGATTCCGGACGCCGAGCAGCCCTTCTACAGCGAGGCGCCACTGTACCTGCCGGTATTCCAGTGCAGCGACCGCCAGCGCCTGGTCGCACCGCTGCCTAGCCGTGCCGACTGCGGCCTGCCGGACGACCGCTTCGTGTTCTGCTGCTTCAACAACAACTACAAGTTCAACGAGGAGCAGTTCGACTGCTGGATGCGCATCCTCAAAGCGGTGCCGAACAGCCTGTTCTGGCTGCTGGCGGATAACCAGTGGTCCCAGGCCAACCTGTGCCGTCGCGCCGAGCAGGCCGGGGTCGATCCGGCCCGCCTGGTGTTCGCCCCACGGGTGGCTCCGGAGCTGTACCTGGCGCGGTACACGGTGGCCGACCTGTTCCTCGACGCCTACCCCTTCAACGGCGGCACCACTGCCAACGACGCGCTCTGGGTGGGCCTGCCGGTGCTGACACGCTCCGGCCGCACCTTCGCCTCGCGCATGGCGGGCAGCCTGCTCACCGCGCTGGAGCTGCCCGAGCTGATCACCACCTCGCTTTCCGAGTACGAGGCGCGGGCGGTGGAACTGGCGAGCGACCGGCAGCAGCTGCTGGCCCTGCGCGAGCGCCTGCGGCAGGGCCGCGAGCAGTCGCTGCTGTTCGACATGCCGCGCTTCGTGCGCAGCTTCGAAGAGGGGCTGCAGCAGGTCTATACCCGGCTGCAAACTCGCAAATAGTCTTCTCCAGGAATCACTTCATGCCCCGCTGCGTGCCGGAAACCCTGCTCTACGCCTGCCTGACCCATGTGCCGCTCGAGGTGCGCTACCCCGACTTCGTCCAGCCCATCCACATGGGTGAGGCCCAGGGCGAGGGGCGCCTGAACCTGCGCGAGCTGGCGCCCGAATGGAATCCCTTCCACCCGGTGCTGGGCTCGATCGCCGGGGCCTTCGCTCTGAAGAACCTGCTGCTGCAACAGACCCGGCCGATCCAGCATGTGGGTATCTGCCAGTACCGCAAGTTTCTCTCCCGCGAACGCCTGGGCGTGCAGGCGCAGAACTATCAGGTGATGGACGTGCTGCCCAGTGCGCAACTGGCGCAGTTGGATCTGGCCGGGCAGATGTTGCCGGTCGGCTCGGACTTCCTCATCGGCAAGCCCGGACAGTTCGCCCTCAACGGCGAGCAGCACGGCTACCTCTATCAGTACAAGGACGTCCACCACGTCGAGGACTTCCTGCGCTTCACCGCGGCGGCTGTGGAGGTCGGTGCGCTGGGCAAGCAGGAGGTGATGCCCTTCTTCGACGAGAAGATATTCTTCCCCGGTGGCATCGAGCTGGGCGTGTTCCCTACCGCCTTCTGGCTGCCGCATATAGGCGCTATCGAGGCTGTGGTTCGGCGCTGCGTGGAGCTGCACGACACTCGTCGAGACGGCATCCAGGCGCGCATCTGGGCCTTCTGTGCGGAGCGGCTGGGCAGTTACTACCTGCTGCGCTACCTGCGCAGCCTGGGAGGCGAGGGTGGCGACTGGCTAAGCCGGCACGTCGGCCAGCTCAACCTGCTGGTCAGCGAGGGCGAGCAGGAATACGTGCCGGGCGTCTGATGGCTCAGAACAGCGCCTGAACCTCTTCGAGAATGCCCCGGTGCATCTGCCCGGTGCGGCTGTGCAGACTCACGTAGCTTTGCAGCATCAGTAGTTTGGTGTTGAGCAGGTCGCGGCGGGCGGCGAACAGCACCTGCTGGGCGTTGAGGATGTCCACGGTCGAGCGTACGCCGGCCTGGTAGCCCTTCTGCGCCGATTCGAGCGCGCGCTGGTTGGAGCGCACCGCCGTCTGCAGCGCTCGGCACTTGAGATAGCCGCTGGTGACGCCCAGGTAATCCCGTTCGATCTCGTCCAGCAGAGTCTGCAGCTCGTTGTCCAGGCGGGCGCTGGCGCTGGACAGGGCATGCTGCGAGCGGCGCACCGAGGCGCTGACGCCGCCGCCGGCATAGAGCGGCACGTCCAGCGACAGGCCCAGATAGTAGGACGATTGACGCTGGAAGTCCTCGGCAAGGTTCTCCTGGTCGTTGTCGCTGTACTCACCCACCATCGCTAGGCTAGGGTAGTGCCCGGCGCGCTCGCGGCTCAGCTCGGCCTCGGCCACACTCACCGCCGCGCGGCTGGCGTCCAGGCGCGGCGCCTGCAGGCGGGCTTGGTGCTGCCAGTACTGCAGGTCGCGATCGGTGCTCAGCGGCGCCTGCGGCGGCAGCTCGTCGTGCATGGCCTGGATGGTTTCGACCGGCGTGCCGGTGCGACCGGCCAGTGTGCGCAGGGCGGCCTGCAGGCGCGCCTGGTATTCGATCTGCTGGGCCATCACCAGATCCAGGCGTGCCTGAGCCTCGTCCAGGTCGGTGATGGTGCCGTCGCCGGCCTCGTACAGGCGCCGAGTCTGCTGGGTCAAGCCCTCGATGGCGGTGCGCTGCTGTTCGGCCAGTTTCAGTTCGTTGCTCTGCCGTGCCGCTTCGAAGTAGGCCTCGACCACTCGTTTGAACAGCTCCTGGCTGGCGTCTTGGAATGAGGCCGAGCCGAGCTGAGCGCGTGCCTTGGACTGCCGGTAGCTAGCGTAGGCGGCGGCGTCCAGCAGCGGCTGGCGAGCGGACAGGCTCAGCGTGGTGCTGCCGTAACGCTCGGATTCCTGCCCTGTGTCGGTGTCACGCCCACGCAGCTGCTGGGTATCGCCACTGCGGGCGCCGGCGGATAGGCGCGGCAGCAGGCCGGCGCGGCCGATGGCCGGCTCTTCCTGGGAGGCTTGGTAGTCGAAGCTGGCGCCCTGGAAGGCCGGGTCGCTGTGCAGGGAACGGTCGTAGGCCTCCAGCAGGGTCAGCGGCTCGGCGCCCGCGGCGAGCGGCAGCAGGCAGAGCAGGGCGAGGGCGCGGCGCATCCTCACTCCTCCTTCATCGCCCCGCGCAGGCGCGAGGTCAGCGGCTTGAGCAGATAGTTCATCAGGGTGCGCTCGCCGGTCTGTACCAGCACCTCGGCCTGCATGCCCGGCTTGACGTCCAGGCCAGCCAGGTGCAGCTCCTTGACCGCGTCGACGCCTACCGCGACCTCCACGCCGAAGTAGGGCAGCTTGGTCTGCTCGTCGAGCAGCCGGTCGCCCGCCACGGTCAGCACCTCGCCGCGCACGACCGGCAGGGTAGCGCTGGTCAGCGAGGAGAAGCGAAGGTCCACCGGCAGGCCGGGCTTGAGGCGGTCGGCCACCAGGGGCTCGAACTTGGCCTTGATGATCCAAGCCGAGCCGGTCGGGACTATGTCCATTAACCGGTGCCCGGCGGCGATCACCCCACCTATGGTGTGCACGCTTAGGTCGATCACCTGGCCGGCCACTGGGGCGCGGACGGCGGCGTTATCCAGCTCGAACTCCAGTGCCTTGATGCGTTCGCCCAGCGCGGCGGCCTCGGCGGAAACGCCGGTCAGCTGCGATTCGGCCTCGGCGCGGAAGGCCTGGCGCTGCTGCAGTTCCTGCAGCTTGCTCTCGTTGATGGCCTGGCGGGTCTTGGCGATGTCGGCCACCCCGGCGGTGAGCTGAGCGCTCAGTTGCGCGGCGGTGCGCTCGGCCTCGAACAGTCGGTTGCGCGGCACGTAGCCTTCGGCAGCTAGAGCACGCAGACCCTCCAGTTCCTGGCGCTGGTAATTCAGCTGGGTATCCAGGTGCTGCTTGATCTGGCGGTAGGAGTCCAGTTGCTCCTGCAGCGAGGCGGTGGCGCTGCGCATGATCTGCAGGCGGCTTTCCAGCTCCTCGCGGCGTGTGTGGAAGAGGTTGCTCTGCAGCTGCTGATTGGCCGCCAGGCGCGGATCATCGCGGTAGCGCTGCAGTTCGTCCGGCCAGCGAATCTGTTCGAGACCCATGCGTTCGGCGGTGAGGCGGGCCTCCACGCTGCGCGCGCTGAACCACTGGCCCAGGGCCACGTCCAGCTGGGCCTGGGCCTGCACGGTGTTGAGCTGCACCAGCAATTGGTCCTCGGCGACCTGCTCGCCCTCGCGCACGCCGATGGCCTGGATGGAGCCGCCGGTCAGCGCCTGTACCGTCTTGCGCTCGCCGGCCACCACCACGGTGCCACTGCCGGCCACGCCCTGAGCCAGCGGTGCAAGGCTGGCCCAGAGTAGGAAGCCGCCCAGGCCGATGGCGATGATCCACAAGCCTTTACGGGCCGTGGCCTGGGCGGTGCCCAGATTCGCCGGCGTGGATACGGGAGTGGCGGTCGGCGTCTGGCTCGGCGGGGGAGTGGTAGGGGGCGTCATAGGTAGGGTCATGTCGGTTGGCTCGTGGCGGCGCCGGCGGGGGCCTGCTGGCTGGCGGGCAGCAGCGCTTTGAGCACCTGGTCGCGTGGGCCGAACATGCGCTGGTTGCCGTCCTGCAGCACCAGCAGCTTGTCGATCACCGCCAGCACGCTGGGCCTGTGGGTGACCAGTACCACGGTCGAGCCGGCCTGGCGCAGCTGGCCGATGGCGGCGACCAGCGCTGCCTCGCCGACGTCGTCCAGGTTGGAATTGGGTTCATCCAGCACGATCAGCGGCGGCTGACCGTAGAGCGCGCGGGCCAGGCCGATGCGCTGCTTCTGCCCGCCGGAAAGGCCCATGCCTCCGGGTCCTAGCTGGGTATCGTAGCCGTGGGGGAAACGCAGGACCATGGCGTGGATGCCGGCCAGGGTGGCGGCCTCTATCACCTTGGCTGAGTCCACCTCCGCGAAACGGGCGATGTTCTCGGCCACGCTGCCCGCGAACAGTTCGATGTCCTGTGGCAGGTAGCCTAGGTAGGGACCCAGAGCCTCACGCGACCACTGGCTGATCTCGGCGCCATCCAGCCGCACCGAGCCGTGGCTGGACGGCCACACGCCTACCATGGCGCGCGCCAGGCTGGACTTGCCCGAGGCGCTGGGGCCGATGATGGCCAGCACCTCGCCCTTGTTCAGCGCCAGGTCGATGCCGTTGACCACCGGCGTCTTGCTGCCCGGCGGAGTGACCACCAGGCGCTCGATGCGCAGCGCGCCGGTCGGTGCCGGCAGCGGCATCTTCGGCACTGGGCGGGGAAATTCCTCCAGCAGCTCGCACAGGCGCCGGTAGCTGGCCTTGGCGCCGTCCAGCTGCTTCCAGGAACTGATGGCCTGCTCGGCGGGCAGCATGGCTTTGCCGATCAGGAAGCCGGCGGCCATCATTACTCCGCCACTGATCTGCCCCTCGAGGATCAGCAGCATGGCCACCGCCATGGCCAGCGACTGCCAGGCGGTGCGCACTAGGCGGGTAACGGTGGAGATGGCCGCGCCCTTGTCGCTGGCGCCGGCCTGGGCTGCGATCAGCTTCTGCTGCATGGCGGCCCAGCGCCGTTGCATGTTGCCGAGCATGCCCATGGCCTGGATCACCTCGGCGTTCTGCAGAGTGCTGTTGACGTAGCGCGAGGCCTGCACGGACATCTGATTGGCCTCGTCCAGACCCTTGCGGGTGGCGTGCTCGTTCCAGATCGCCAGGACGAACAGGATCACCGCGCCGAGCAGGGTGAACAGCCCCAGCCAGGGGTGCAGCAGACCGGTGACGATGAGGAAGATCGGCATCCAGGGCAGGTCGAGCAGGGAGATCAGTGAGGAACCGGTGACGAACTGGCGTAGGGCGTTGAGGTCGCTCATCACCTGGGCCGGGTTGGCGTTGTGCTCCTTCAGGCTCTTCTGGAAGGCCACGCCGAAGATGCGCTCGCCCAGATCCTGGTCGATGCCCTCGCTCATGCGGATCATCACCTGGCCGCGTATCCACTCGACCATGGAACTGAGCAGGAACAGCCCCAGGGCCATGATGGTCAGCAGTAACAAGGTCATCTCGTTACGGCTGCTCATCACCCGGTCGAACACCTGCATCATGTAGATGGCTGGTACCACGGCGAGCAGGTTGATTACCCCACTGAATAGGGCGATTACCCAGAACAGCTTACGGTAGCGCAGCAGGGCGGCGTCGATGTCGCGGGCGGGGTCGAGGCGAAGGCGCATGTACTTATTGGTATCTCTGGTATGAGGAAGGCTGTTCTTACCTTGCTGTTATTGTATGTGAACCATTAGCAAGTGTAAGCCTTTCAGAGGGTCTGCATAGACCAGCTCGTTAGGCTTGGTGTTCAGAGATGATATCGGCTGCGGTTCATGTTGATTGAACTGCTGTCTGTAGTGGTCAACCCATCCCGGACAGTGGGTTAAGTTTTTCTTCGGCCACCGCAGGCGGTAGCCCATCGTTGAATTGATGCGGCCTGATCCAGTTGTAGCGGTGCATCAGGTAATGACTG
>JACCDZ012048040.1_pt1 | contig 15906 bp, 10 predicted proteins | sample 7449551 | NCBI WGS metagenome assembly JACCDZ01 (sample SAMN15323452, study PRJNA562643) | freshwater metagenome | isolation source: river surface water | place: USA:Blue River Watershed | collected 2017-08-18 | reverse complement strand
GCGTTTTTTACAAGAATCACCTTGTCTACAACCCTGCGCACCTGACCCCACTCGTATATTGCCAGATGTTAGTAATTCTTGAGTCGGTTCACTTTCTCATGTTGTCGAATCTTTTCATGCGCCTTTGCTTCAATTTGTCGAATACGTTCTCGAGTCACTCCAAACATCTTCCCCACTTCTTCGAGAGTATGCTGAATACCGTCATTGAGACCATGTCTGAGAGCCAAGATTTCTCTTTCTTTTTCAGATAGGTCACCAAGGATTTCATTTACTTGATCGGCCAAAATTCTACGAGATGATTCTTGATCTGGCGACAAAATCTTATCATCTGGAATAAAATCTCCAAACATTGATTTATCATCGCCATCATCTCCTACTGGTGCATCGAGAGATACAGTATTCTGATCGATTTTTTCAATCATATATACTTTTTCTGGTTCAATACCCATCTCGGTTGCGATTTCTTCTGGAAGCGGTTCTCGTCCGAGGTCTTGGAATAAACGTCGTACAACTTGCTTATACTTTGCAATTGTTTCAACCATATGTACTGGCACTCGAATTGTACGAGACTGATCAGCGAGGGCTCGCGTAATTGACTGTCTAATCCACCATGTCGCGTAAGTAGAAAACTTAAATCCTTTTGACCAATCAAATTTGTCTACCGCCTTGAAAAGACCAAGGTTTCCTTCTTGGATCAAATCAAGGAGTGTTAAGTCAGGACTTCGATTGGCATATTTTTTTGCAATAGATACTACTAGTCGCAAGTTAGCTTTTGCGAGGAGGTTTTTTGCTTCATCGTCTCCAAGTTGGATTCGCTTCGCAAGTTCTTTCTCTTCATGTGCATTGATGAGGGGATATTGACCAATTTCTTTCAAATACATCTGAATTGAATCATATGTATCACTTCTTACAGTTCCGTATTTTTTGAGGATATCTTCAGCGTCTTTATTGAAATCAAGCATACCTCCCCCTTCGAGGATGTCTACACCGGCAGTCGAAAGCTTTTCATATAATACTTCTAAAAATGAAACATCTTCTTCAATAGTTGGAAACACCTTTAGAATTTCATCATAAGTAACAAACCCTCTATCTTTACCTTTTTGAATCAATTCATGTGCCTTTATATCTAGTGCCGATTGGGCTTTATGTTCTGCTTTAGCTTGAGCTTTATCTGCTTGCTGTGATGCAAGTAAAATTGCCATTTCTGATTGTGGAGTTTTTGTTTTATTTTTTTGAGCACCTGTTGATTTCTTTTGTGTAGATGAAATCTTACTATTTTTTTTATCTTTATTTTTAGCTACTGGCTTAGCCTCAACTTTTTTTAAAGATTTCACTTTTACTTGAGCTTTTTTTGAGACAGATTTAACAACTGCTTTTTTAGCAGGTTTTGAAGTTTTTGCAGTTACTTTTTGAGAAGTTTTTTTGATATTTTTCATAAAAATGTGTGAAATCTAAGGGTTGGATAATGCTTTTAAAAAGGACTATATATTATGGCTTGCTATTAACTTGACCATTGTTGCGGTTGTTTCGCCTTGTATTAAGCTCACTGAGCTTGAGTGAAATGTCTTGGCATTTCTTTATTATTTCATCTGATTGTACCTTATCTTTAGCCTTTTCTGCAAGCTGTAGACTTGACATCAATATTGTAAGTTCAGATTTAAGTGCCCTCTCTTCAAGTTCGATCATAAGCTCAGAAAGATGTTTTTCAGATGAATCATTTCCAAATAACATCTCTGCCTCAAATAATAATTCATCTTTTTCATGCTCCATAAGATAAATTACTGTTTCTTGATCATCTTTTGATAAGAAAGATTTCATTGATTCTTTATAACTTTCGCCATTTCCACCTTTAGCTTCAATATACAAGATAAGTGCCAATGTTCTACGCAAGGCAACATCAACTGACTTAGACGAAGCCCTCTTTTTTGAATCTATGGTAATGGTTTTTGAGCTATCAACTCGGTGATTGACTTGATCTGATTCTCCTGGCTTTTCATATTCGCTATTTGAATACTCATGTGCACTTTGATTTCCCTGATTCGTAGCAATGCATTTTTCAACTTCTTCATTCAATGCTTTTTCTGGAATCTTCGTCTGCATAGAAACGAGCGAGATAAGCTCTGCACGTCTGATAGCACTAGGAGTAAGTGCTATATCTGGAACTAAATCCTTTTCAATCGCCTTCATCAAGTCATGTGACTCTTTATGCATACGCTGCAAAATCGCAAGATAGTACGGCACCACATGTGTAGACTCTTTAAGTGCTCGAATAAAGGCTTGCTTGTCTTTTTGAATTAGCGATGCGGGATCTTCTCCTTGAGGCAAAGTTACAACTTTCACATCGAAACCTTGTTCAATCGCCAGTCTTTCCCCTCTCCGAGTTGCGCCGTAGCCAGCCTTATCGCCATCATACATGAAGAGAATATTTCGAGTCATACGTGAAATCTTCATCAAGTGACCATCTGTAAGTGCGGTGCCAGAAGTAGCAACAGCATTTTTGACTCCAGCCTGATGACAGAGCAATAAGTCTAATTGACCTTCAACAAGCACTGCATACCCTCGTTCTCGCATCGCCTGCTTGGCTTTATCAAAACCATACAGCACCTCAGATTTATTGAAGAGTTTTGTATCAGGACTATTGAGATACTTGGCTTGTGCCAATTTTGGTGCCTGTGCTTGTCCTTGTGACTCATCGACTTGACCAAAGATACGTCCAGAGAATCCAATCACTCGACCAGATGAATCGAAAATCGGAAACATGATACGTGAACGAAACCGATCATATACCTTATCTCCATCAGCCAATTTAATTAGTCCTACATCGACTAAGTCTTGCTTTGTAATTATCTGTCCATCTATAGATTGTCGGAGCATAGTATCCATGAGACTGCGCCACTGATCTTCAGCGTACCCGATTCGCCATGATGCGATATCTATATCGGTCAACCCTCGACTATAGAGATACTCTTTCTGTAATTCGCCTAATCTTTTTTGGAAAAAAGTAGTTGCTAAATCAAGCACCTTATATTGTCGCTCTACTTTTTTATGTGCATCACTTTTGAATTCTTGAAGTTCAACACCTGCACGCTCTGCGAGCATTTTGAGTGCTCCAAGGAAATCTACTTTTTCATATTCTTGAACGAATGAAAAGATATCTCCTTTTACTCCGCACCCAAAACAATAATATGATCCTCGAGCCGGAGACACGAAAAAGGACGGCGTTTTTTCGTTGTGAAAAGGACACCGTGCTTTTAAGTTTGCTCCTGCATGTTCGAGCTTAATGTATGATCCGATAACGTCTACGATGCTGAGCCTATCTTTTATGGTTTCAGCTGCTCCTGACATATTAGAATGATTGCTGTTGTTCTTCTTCGATTACCGCTTCTTGCAATGTCTCGATCATTTGGTTTTTAGGACTTCCCTTGAATCCAGTTCCGGCAGGAATCAATCGTCCGATAATCACGTTTTCCATGATACCGTAGAGTGGATCAGTTTGTGCCTTGAGAGACGCAGCGATAAGCATTCGGTTTGTATGTTGGAATGATGCTGCAGAAAGTACACTTCTTCGTGCAAGTGATGCTTCTGTGATACCCATCACTTCTGCTTCACCCTTCGCTTCGATACCATTTCGAGCTCGGATCTTTCTATTTTCCATTTCAAGTTCTACTGCTTCAACATAATCACCAACTGCAAATGGAGATTCTCCAGCTTCCTTGATTTTCACTCGTGAGAACATTTGTCGAACAATTACTTCGATATGCTTTCGAGACAAGTTATCTCCCTGAAGCTCGTAAATCTTCTTTGCTTCACTGATGATATATTCCTGTGCAACAGTTTTTCCACCATACTTATACAATTCTTCAATATCTGCATGACCATCTGTAAGAATATCTCCCTTTGAAATATGTTGATTTGCTTTTACAGTTGGAATACGTGGATAGTGGAAGACATATTCTACCTCTGAAGATTTTTTACCCTTTACTGGAGCATCTGGAATCACCTTGATAATTCGATCTTTACCAATTTCTTTTACTTCTGAAATCACACCATCACATTTAGAAACAACTGCAGGGTGCTTTGGTGATCTGATTTCAAAGAGTTCTTCTACTCGAGGTAGACCAGCGGTGATATCTCCTCCGACTACTGCTACACCTCCGGCATGGAATGTACGCATCGTCAGCTGAGTACCTGGTTCACCAATCGCTTGTGCAGCAACGGTACCGATAGCTTCACCGAGATCAACCATCTTACCTTTCGCAAGATCAAGACCATAACATTTTGCACAAATACCAAGATCAGTTTTACATGTCAGTGGTGATCGCACAAATAATTCTGCAATACCTTCATCTTCAAGACGAGTTGCATCTTCTTTTGTCAAAAGATGCCCTCGTTTAAACATGACTTCTCCTGACTTATCAAGTAAGTCCTTAGCCAAGATTCGTCCTGCAGCAGATTTCGTATATGACTGAACAATTCCTGAAGCACTCTTATGTGTGATTGAGATACCTTCTTTAGTTCCACAATCATCTTCAGTAACCATAATATCTTGTGCCACCACGAAGAGACGTCGAGTCAAGTAACCAGCACGCGCTGTGTTCAAAGCAGTATCGGTCATACCCTTTCGTACACCGTGAGTAGTAATGAAGTATTCAATTGGAGTAAGTCCTTCTTTAAACGATGAAATGATTGGAAGTTCAATAGTCTCACCTTGAGCGTTTTGAATCATACCTTTCATACCTACCATCTGTGTGATGTTACCCATACTACCTCGAGCTCCTGAAGTCACCATGTCAAACACTGGACCTGTTTTATCAAGTGTCTTTGCAACATGAGTTTCAACTTCTGCCTTTGCATCTTGCCATAGTGTAATAATCTTTCTTGTTTTTTCATCGGCAGCAAGGAGTCCATCATTGTAATCAGCGAGTACGATACCAGCTTTCTTCTGAGCTTCTGCCACCACTTCGTCTTTTTCTTTTGGAATAACAATATCATTGATACTCCATGTCACACCTGACTTAGTTACATATTTGAATCCGAAGTCTTTGATTCTATCGATGAGATCAGGTACGCCATTGATTCCTTGTAGATTGATGATTTCATCAATAATCACACTCATCAAAGATTTATTGATTTCTTTGTTTACAAATGGATATGTTTCCGGTAACAAGTTATTGAACAAAATTCGTCCAACTGTAGTATCGAATATTTTTCCTTCAAATGCTGCATATTTAGGAGTTTCAGGTGCCATAACCTTGATAGCAGATCGGAATGAGATCGCATCGAAGTTAAGTGCCTGAATAGCTTCATCTGGTGATGAAAATGCTTTTCCTTCACCCTTTTCTCCAGTCACCATCTTTGTCATCCAGTATGAACCAAGCACGATATCAAGCATCTTGTTAGTAACCGTAGGCTCACCTGATCCAGGTTTCAAGATATTTTTACTTGATTCCATAATTTCTCGTGCTTCCATCTGTGCTTCTTCAGAAAGTGGAACGTGTACGGCCATGGTGTCACCGTCGAAGTCTGCGTTGAATGGACTACATACAAGTGGGTGTACATGGATGGCACTACCTTCAGTAAGTACCGGCTTAAACGCTTGAATTGAAAGTCGGTGAAGTGTCGGTGCACGGTTTAGCAATACATATTTATCCTGAATTACTTGTTCGAGAATTGCCCATACCTCAGGAATTCCATCATCGATAAGTCGAGATGCCCCACGGATATTGAAGGCCATTTCTCGCTTCAACAGTTCTGAAATAACAAACGGTCTGAACAATTCGAGCGCCATATGCTTTGGAAGACCACATTGATTCAATTTCAATTCTGGGCCCACTACAATTACAGATCGTCCTGAGTAGTCCACTCGCTTACCGAGCAAGTTTTGTCGGAAGAGACCTCGCTTACCCTTAAGATTATCCGCGATAGACTTAAGTGGTCGTCTTTGACCTGCACCCATAGCTGCAGCTGCACCACCATTTCCATGCCGGATAGAGTTATCGATCAATGCATCTACCGCTTCTTGCAAGATTCGCTTTTCGTTTCGCAAGATAACATCTGGCGCATGAATTTCTCGCAACTTTCGAAGTCGATTGTTTCGGTTGATCACGCGTCGGTATAAATCGTTTACATCTGAAGTTGCATGTCGTCCACCTTCAAGTGCTACCATTGGTCGAAGACCTGCTGGAATTACAGGGAGTGCATTTACAAACATCCATTCAGGTCGAATATTTCCATTTACAAGAGACTTCACCACGCTAATTCGTCGGAGCAGTTTATCTCGTTCTACTGCACCTGCTTTATCTACCAAAGCTTCAAGATCAGCAAGAAGCTTTTTCATATCAAGATTTTTGAAAATACCGTATACCGCTTCAGCACCAATACCTGCTTCAAATGCAGAACCGTACTTCAATGAGAACTTATGGTACGCAACTTCATCAAGTACTTTTCCAACTTGAATGCTTTCAATATCAGTCTTTGCACCCATCAAGAGCTCAGTCAAAGCTTCCTTTGTCTTTTCATCTTGAAGAGTCTTTACTTTATTTTTGTATTCATTATCGAGCTCTCGAAGAAGTCGAGCTGTTTCATCTGCATTTACTTTTGTAATCAAATATCCTGCAAAGTAAATTACTTTTTCTACTTCACCAGCATTCATACCAAGCACTTGTGCGATTCGAGATGGAAGTGTTCGGAGGTACCAGATATGAGTTACAGGTACACAAAGTTCGATATGACCCATTCGTTCTCGTCGAACAATTGAACGTGTAAGCTCTACCCCACATTTTTCACAGACAATACCCTTGTATCGGATACCTTTATACTTTCCACAATAACATTCATAGTCTTTTTCTGGACCGAAAATCTTTTCATCGAAGAGACCATTTTTCTCACTTCGTTGAGTACGATAGTTCATGGTTTCAGGCTTTGTCACTTCACCATGTGACCATTCTCGGATTCGCTCAGGAGAGGCTAGCTTCAATACCACTGAATCAAAGTTATCGATGCTTCGTTCTTTAATTTTTGTTTGAGGTTTCATAATATGTGTATGTATTAGTTAATTGATGATGTGTGAGATAGTAGTAAATTACACTTGTTCATCTTCAATTAGTTCTCCTAGTCGACCATCTTTGTGTAGTTCCACATCGATTCCAAGTCCTCGCAAGTTTGCAAGAAGTACATTGAATGATGCTGGAGTATTTGGTTCCAATAATTTTTGACCCTTTACGATAGAGTCGAACGCTTGTGAACGACCGACGATGTCGTCTGACTTCACTGTAAGCATTTCTCGGAGCATGTGGGCAGCACCGTATCCGGCAAGTGCCCAAACTTCCATTTCTCCAAATCGCTGACCTCCGGCTTGAGCTTTACCTCCAAGTGGTTGCTGAGTGATAAGAGAGTATGGACCAATAGATCGCATGTGAATCTTATCTTCAACCATGTGGTGAAGCTTGAGCATATACATATATCCAACTGAAATTTCTTGTTCAAACTTCTCACCAGTTCGCCCATCGAAGAGTTTCATCTTTCCATCTTCAGGTAGACCTTGTGTCACAAGTTCTTTTTTAATTTCATCTACCGTTGCACCCATAAACGGTGGTACGATTGCTTGGAAGTTACCCTTTGCTGCTGCAAGTCCAAGGTGAAGTTCCATGATCTGTCCAAGGTTCATACGTGATGGTACACCAAGTGGTGTAAGAATCATATCTACTGGAGTACCATCGGCCATAAATGGCATATCTTCAACAGGAAGTACTCGTGAGATAACACCTTTGTTTCCGTGTCGTCCTGCAAGCTTATCTCCCACTGTTACGTTTCGGAGCAATGCTACCTCGATATGAATTCGCTTAATAATTCCAGATTCGAGCTTATCGCCTCGTTCTCGTGAGAATACTTTGACACCGATAATTCGTCCTCGCTTACCATTTTCAAGCCGCTTAGATGAATCTTTAACATCTCGAGATTTTTCACCGAAGATAGATCGGAGAAGTCGTTCTTCAGGAGTAAGTTGTGTTTCAGATTTTGGAGTAATTTTACCAACTAAGATATCTCCAGGCCGTACTTCTGCACCAACTCGTACGATACCGTCTACATCTAGATTCTTAAGTCGTCCTTCACCAACGTTTGGAATATCGTGAGTTGTGACTTCGGGCCCAAGCTTTGTATCTCGAACATTGATTTCAAATTCTTCGATATGGATAGTCGTAAATTTAGATTCACGCACCATTCGCTCAGAGATGATGATGGCATCTTCATAGTTTGCTCCTGACCATGTCATGAAAGCAATCAAGACGTTTTGTCCGAGTGCAATCTGACCATTGTCTGTTGTAGACGAATCAGCAAGTACATCACCTCGTTTTACTTTTTGTCCCAAAGAGACAGATGGTCGCTGGTGCAAAATTGTAAACTGGTTACTCTTCAAAAATGTTGCGAGTTTAAATTCATGATCTTTCTTCGCACCCTTGAGTACAATTTTCTTTGCATCAACATAAGAGATAGTTCCATCTTCTGGAGCTGTGAGTACACGTCCGACATCGAGAGCTGCTTTTTCTTCAATACCTGTAGCAACAAATGGAGCTTCAGGAACGATTACTGGAGTAGCCTGCTTTTGCATGTTTGAACCCATGAGTGCTCGGTTACCGTCGTCGTGGTTTACGAAAGGAATCATTGAAGTTGAAACCGAAAACGCTTGTTCAGTTGCAATGTCCATAAGGTCTACTTCATCTGGACTCACCAACTCTGGCTTACCCATCAAACGAACTTCGATAATAGAACCTGTTATTTTTCCATTGGCATCAATAGGAGTTGCGGCATGGGCAATTTTAAATCCTTCTTCTTCAAGTGCATTGAGATATACAATTTCACTTGTCAGTTTTCCATTTTTTACTTTTGCATATGGAGTCTCGATCATACCGAAGTGATTCACTCGAGCATATGTAGCAAGCTGGAGTACAAGACCGATGTTTTGACCTTCCGGTGTATGGATCGGACAAATTCGTCCGTAATGTGAAGGGTGAACGTCTCGCACTTCGATACCTGCACGTTCTCGTGTAAGACCGCCGGGCCCAAGAGCTGAGATACGGCGAAGGTGTTCAAGTTCTGAGAGGACGTTTTCCTGACTCATGAATTGTGACAATTGGTTTGTCGTAAAAAATTCTTTGATTCGAGCCTGAAGTGGTCGAGGTGAGATAAATTGAACTGGCAATGTTGCATCGGTATCAATAGTCGACATTCGGTTTTGAATGTTTCGTTTGATCTGAGTCATACCAACTCGGATTTTTTGCTGAAGCATTTCACCTACGAATCGTACACGTCGTGAACCCAAGTGATCGATATCGTCAATTTCAGCTTGAGGATTATGATTGAGCTCAATCATATGTGAAATACTTGTCACCAAGTCATCGATAGTAAGAGCCATCTGAGAAAGCGCCTTTTCATCCATAGGCTTACTAAATCGCTGATTGAATCGGAATCGTCCTACACGTGAGAATTCATATCGCTCAGCACTAAAAAGCGTACCGATATGTTCTCGGGCATTTTCAGGTGTTGCAAGATCACCATCTCGAAGTTTTCGATAAATTTCTACATATGCCTCATCTGCAGTCTGAGCATGGTCTTTTGCGAGAGTTGCATCGATATGAGCTTTAGCGTATCGACTTGCTTTAAATAGATCTTGAATATCAGTATTTGTTTCTGCACCAAATACACGAAGGAGTGAAGTTACAGGGAATTTTCGCTTTCGATCAATCTTTACAAACATAGCTCCGTCAGCTTCTGTTTCGATTTCGATCCAAGCACCTCGTGCAGGAATAATTTTTGCACCGTAATAGCTCTTACCCTTAATTTCAGATGCAGTAAAAAATACTCCATATGATCGGGCAAGTTGAGGTACGATAAGACGCTCGATACCGTTGATGATAAATGTTCCATGTTCTGTCATCATCGGGAAATCCGCCATGAACACTTCTTGTTCTTTTTCTGTACCTAAAATTTTATTCTTCAACTTCACCATCACTTTAAGTGGTGCTTCATAGTTGATTTTATTTTCCTTTGCATGAAACTCATCATACTTTGGTTTTTGAAGTTCAAAACCTGTAAAGTCTAATTCGAACTTTTTACCTGTAAAGTCTTGGATTGATGAGAATTCTCCAAGTACATCTGAAAGACCTTTCTCGATTACCCATTTAAATGATTCTAATTGTCCTTCGACCAAGTTTGGAAGCGGAGCCAATGGCTCTTTAAATTTCGAGAAAATTTTCTTTTGTCGCATATAAATCTATGTGTATTTAAGAGATACGTTTTGTGATAATAAATCCGATACAAAATATAATCAAAACATAATCAAGCCCTACTTTAACCTAGCCTGATGTTTTTAATCACCACTTTCAACAAATCAATCTCATGCGCCCATGCGTAACGGAATGCATGGAAACATACAAGATCGATTTGTTATATCAGTACAAATAGATACGAAAAAAGAGGCGCGTCAGATGCGTCTTCCTTTGTACATAAGAGTAAGGTATAAAAAATGGCCGAAATGAAGTTTGATTAAACTTTGTAAAGGAGGGTCCTCTCAGTATATATCGTCATATATATACAGTCGGGTCATGCGAAGAGTCAGGCCTGAAAAACTCAATCGTCTTACGCAAGTGCCATGATAACTGATTTATATAATTGTGTATATGTTGACAATATATACTATATAGTGTATAATATATATAGTTAACAGTGCCTCCCGATACTCCATCAGAACATGAGCATATAAGAGCTACAGGTGGTTTTTCCAGGTTTTCCTTATTCAGCCCGCATTATTTTTGTGGGTTGATAGGAGAAAACCGAAAAATCTTACTTTTCTGATTGAGTAATGTACAAGCGAACTTAACTTACTGAAAAAAGTATCGCCTCACAATCAGACATGACGTTGCTTTACGTCAAAAAAACAAAAAGTTTGCCGAATATGAATGCTGATACTGATGAAGCACCTCTAAGTGCTCTGGAGACAGCTGCTACACTGGCAGCTATAGGTGAGGCACCTGTGCCCACCGGCAGTGAAGATTTGACCAAAGAAATTGCCAATGACCTGAAGGCCATTGGCGACCACCTTGGTGCCGATAGGCCACTAGAGCCAATTCCGGAGGACGTCCTCAAGAAACTGAGGAAGGGCACCTTCAAAGCCTGGCAGGCTGCAAACAGCCGTACCTAGCTAAGTCAAAATCTGAAGTTCAAACCTTCAGCGTATCCTATACATATAGGGTAATGGAGAACGCGATAAGTTCTCCTTTCTTATCTAACTCGCAATCAATTGTGATGTAGCCAGGAAATACGAAATGCACTACATTAAATATTTTTACGGAATCAATTACATGTTTCAGTAAACTTATAGACTCACACATTTTTTATCACTCACTATCTATGCTCTCTATACTGTTTCGCAAGACGCCACTCTTCAATCTTCTTATGATCACCTGATAGAAGGACTTTTGGTACTCGATATTTTTTACCCTTATATTCTAAAACCTCTGGCCGTGTATACACCTCATGTGAGGCAGTTCTCGCCTCTTCCCTACTTTCAAAATTACCAAGTACCCCGGGGATCTGCCGGGCAAGCGCGTCGATGATAATCATAGCTGGCAACTCACCTCCAGTTGTCACAAAAGGCCCAACAGAAATCTTTTCTGTCTTAAATACCTGATTGACTCGTTCATCGACACCTTCATATCTCCCACAGATACAGACTATATGCATCGCTACTGCTTTACCTTTTTTATCAGCACCTTTTTCTACAGCTTTGGTATCTTCAATAGTTACCTTTATCTTCCCTTTCTTTATCTTTTTTTCATACTGCTCTACCCAACTGCGTGCCATTTCATTTGTAAATTGAGCACCGCCTGGAGAGAGGAAAAGTATTTTAAACATATTATCCTTAACTTTCTTTACCGACTTTTCAATCGCCTTGATAACCGGCATCGGCTCCATGACCATACCAGGCCCACCTCCATACGGCTTATCGTCTACTCTCAAGTATGGCTCGGTTTTATGCTTTTGAGATCCTTTTACTTTTACAAAGTCTCGAGGATTGTATGTATATACGCTGAGCATCTTGTTTTTGATTGCTCGAGCAATAATTGACTCATTTAGATATGAAGTGAAACTCTCTGGAAAAAGAGAGATCAAATGCATGTGGAGGTGTATATTCATACATAACACTATAAAAGCAAAAACAACCCCTGGCAAGAGGGGTTGTTTTTGCTTGAGAGAGTGGATTTCCCCAAGGACAACTAGAACCAATTAGGTACTAAAGTCCAAGTCCTTCCACAGCTTCGTCGAGTGACTTCATCTGATCAGATTGAGAAGTGCCTTCTGGCTCTTTAATTCTGACGCTGATATTAGCCTGATTTTTCTTACCAAACGCTTTCATAATAGTACGAATCGCTTGAGCGGTATGACCATCTCGTCCGATGATTTTACCCATATCGGCAGGATGTACCACCAATTCAATCAAAACTCCAAGATTGTCGACAGTACGAGATGTCTTGACACCATCTGGGAATTCTACAAGCGATTTTACAATGTACTCTAAAAACTGCTGTTCAGTATCGGTCATAAAATTTATTCTGAAATTAATTCACTAACACTCACGTTAGCTAACATAAACAATTGTAGCATAAAAACCCTTGACAAAAGGTACATATCCACAGCCTTATACTATATAGGTATCAGAACCTATGCAGCCACTTCTTCTTTCTTTGCAGGAGCTTTCTTTGGAAGGACGTTTTTCTTCTTTCCTTTGATTATACCCTGAGACACAAGAAGATTATGTGCAGTATCAGATGCTTGTACACCCTTACTCAACCAATATTCTACTCGATCTTTTTTGATGATAGTGCCATCTTTTCGGAAATCATGAAAACCAAGAATCTCTTGTGCTTTACCACTTCGTGCCGCTGAAGCATGTTCGATAAGCACCAAACGGAATGATGGCTCGTTTTTCTTTCCTACTCGTTGTAGTCGAATCTTTAACATGAAGAGTATGCTAACAGAAATAGTTATATTTGGCAATATATAGGCAAAATACGAGTACACAAGGCAACATAACATTATTAGTCATACTGAGCCGTATTCCATATCCACATAGAACCTGTTAGTATGTACACATATATGCAAAGCAACCATCAATCAAATAGACCAAGCAAAACTGAAAAAGGGGTTATTTCTATAAACACACGTGGAAAAGGATTTGTACGTCTAGAGTCTCGAGCTAAACTTGGCCGTGAGGGAGATGTACCAGTACAACCGGAAGATATCGGTGCTGCATTTCAAGGTGACACTGTAGAAGTCGAGTTATACAATGGTTATCGAGATCAAGAATATGCAGCAATACTGCATGTAATAGAGCAAAAGAAAAATGCTTTTGTTGGTACACTCATTTCTGATCAAAGTAATCCCGAGCTTTATTTTTTTCAACCAGATGATACGCGGGCCAATGTCTTGATTCAGCTCAACAAAGCCTTAATTGATAAGCAAATCGCCACTACTGCTCCACAGTTTACTAATCCTGACGGCACACTTGCAGTTTCAGCATCGACACTTAAAGTAAAAGTGGCACTTGGAGACTGGATCAGACTTCCCCACCAAGTCAGTCGTCAAGCTCGTGAAGAAAAAAGAAATCGCGATCGTGCGATGCGTGATGAGGAGCAGGCCGGTACAAATACTTCTCAAGGCCCAGTTGATCCTCTTGCCAATTTAAGTACTACTCGCCTCGCGCATGGTACTTTGGTTTCAGTGATTGGACAGAAAGGTCTCAATAATACTGAGATGGAAGCTATTGTAATGGAAAGAGGATTTGATACGACATTTCCTCAAGTAGTTGTTCAGTCTGCAGAACAATCAGCTGCGGAGTATAGTCAAATCACGGATACCGAACTTGCAAAGCGTAGAGATATGCGCCAGACATTTACTTGCACCATCGACCCATTTGATGCAAAAGATTTCGATGACGCACTCTCTATCCGCCCAGCAACTGAAGTAGAGCAAACACAATTTCCAAGTGCAGCATATGAAATCGGCGTACATATCGCAGATGTATCGCACTATGTCCGCGAAGACACACCCCTGGATGATGAAGCGAAGAAAAGAGCTTTTTCAGTATACTTAGTCGATCGAACTGTCCCGATGCTTCCATCTATTCTTTCAAATGGTGCATGCAGTTTGAATCCACATGAAGACCGCTTTGCCTTTTCAGCTATTTTTATAGTAAATAAAGATGGAGATATTCTCGATCGCTGGTTTGGAAAAACTGTCATCCATTCAGACAAGCGATTTACATATGAAAATGCACAGGAGATTTTAACTTCTCACTTGGATATCGATTGTAATAGTGAAGAGATAAGTAAATTACCCTGGACTGATATCAATATTCCAGAAGCCTCAAGGAAAGATTCATTTGCTCGTGAACTTTTGGAAATGAATCGCATTGCCAAAATATATTTAAAAGCCAAAAAAGAACATGGTGCAATTGATTTTGAAACAACTGAAATCAAATTTAAACTTGATGAAGCCGGTGTTCCGATAGAGGTATACAAAAAAGCTCGAGTCGATACTCATAGACTCGTAGAAGAATATATGTTGCTTGCCAATCGAGAAGTTGCGAAGTTTATTCAAGAGAAAAATAAAGTTGGGGCACAAGAAAGACCTGGTGTATATCGAGTACATGATAAACCAGATCCAGATCGTATTCGTGAACTTGCTTTATATGTTAAAGCACTTGGCTTTGATTTCCCTATCGATGAGAAAAATGCAAATAAGATTACACCAAAACAGGTGCAGAAATTATTGCTCGATGTTGCTGGTACACCACAAGAGACCATGATCAAGATTTCAACTCTTCGCTCTATGGCGAAAGCAATTTATGCCACGCATGACCTAGGACATTTTGGATTAGCATATGATCACTATACGCACTTTACTTCACCGATCCGACGATATCCAGACCTTATGGTACATAGAGTATTGCAGATGATCCTCGATGGTAAAGTGGTGGCCACACAAAATGCAGCTCAATTTGAAAAAATCTGCGCAGACTCTACGACGCGTGAAATCGAAGCCGCTGACGCAGAACGATCAAGTATTAAATATAAGCAAGTCGAATACATGCTTCCAAAAGTCGGCCAAGAATTCGATGTTACTATCTCTGGTATTTCAGATTTTGGTATGTTTGTCCAAGAACCAGAAGCCATGGCAGAGGGTTTGATTCGTCTTAAAGATTTACTACCTGTAGATTTTTATACCGTCGATGCTAAAAACTTTAAAATCATCGGTGAAAAAACAAAAAAAGAATTTCATATCGGTGATACGTTGCATGTAAGGCTTGCTGGTGCTGATTTGGAAAATAAAGCCCTCAATTTTGTGATTTTATAAATCATCTCTGAGTCAATATTTCGGAGGTGGCAAGCGAGATAATAGACAGATCGAGGCAAACATGCGTCCAAGGAAAAAGCGCCACGGCTTCGTATCTCATCTTATACACCGAAATGCATTTGATTTGAATTGAAACTGTGGCGCTCGAAAGTCGCGGCTGGATAATCAGGTTGGAAATTTTGGAACTTTGCCTTCCGGCAGTTTATCCCAATATTGTGAATTTAGACCTTGACTGTACCAAGTCCCCTCTTTACGCACCTCATCGAGGCTTTCGATGACATCTCCATAGGTGGGATATGCTTCGATTGCGGCCTTGATTTGGTCAATTTGGCCAATAAAGACAACTCCATAGATTACAACTTTGAACATCGTGAACAGAATATAAGTTAGGTGTTTACGGAACAAGCATTGATATCAGGAAAACCTGCCTCTTTATATCGCAGAGAGATCGCATGCTTTGTATCCAAAACAAATTTATCACCAATACAGATGCTG
>JACCDZ010955809.1_pt1 | contig 15911 bp, 16 predicted proteins | sample 7449551 | NCBI WGS metagenome assembly JACCDZ01 (sample SAMN15323452, study PRJNA562643) | freshwater metagenome | isolation source: river surface water | place: USA:Blue River Watershed | collected 2017-08-18 | reverse complement strand
CTTTCTCTCTCCATCTTTAACGCATCGCTTGCGCGTTTGCTGCTTGCCTTTAATTGGTCGAGGCGAAGTTGCGCTGGTGATTTGAGGCCTTCAATTTCGTAGATCTTCATATCCATATTTATGAAGGTGACCTGCCCCCCTCCCTGCCGTACCAAAGTGATGGAACAAAGTCCGCTAATTTCGGAGAATAGGGGCTATGAAACAATCCAGATTTACCGTTGAGCAAATTATCGGCTTCCTCAAACAGGCTGACGCGGGCATGTACGTCAATTATCTTTGTGATTTATAGGCGAAACCCACTCTAATTCAGGTTTCTCTCCAGGTGCCGGCGAATAACCATAATCTCCTAGTTTCAATACATTTTCTAATCCACCATGCTTTTCTAAAAGTAAAGCCTGATCTGCAAATGCAAGATTACTAATAGCTTCAGGATCAAGAATTTTTCTAAGCTCAATATTAAACTCAGATCTAATCTGTTCAAAATTAGTATCTAATCCCAAATCATTTGCCTCGGTTGGGTCTGCTTCGAGATCAAATAACTGAGGAGCCAAGCCAACATAAAAGATATATTTCCATCGACCTTTTCTGATCATATATGAGCCAGTAATGGAACAAGCTGCATGATATTCACTGAATACTCTTCTTGTCGGATCAGAATTATGCAAGAATTTATTTAATGAACGACCCGGAAGCTCACGTTCCTCTTCAGCATCCAGTGTTAGTCCTAGACAATCAAGAAAGGTTGGATATAAATCTAACAGCGATACTGGAGTGTTTTCTATTCTTCCGGTTGGAACATCCTCTCCATTAATGATCAGTGGTATGCCGACCGATTCTTCATGGAAGCACATTTTTCCCCACATGCCATGATTTCCTAGCAACTCTCCATGATCACTAGCATAGATAATACGTGTCGTTTTATCTAAACCAGTTTCTTTAAGTGTATTAATTAAAAGTCCAATGTGATGATCAAGTAAGGAGACCATGCCAAAGTAAGAAGCAATTGCAATTCGTCTAGTTTCATCACTAAAATATTTATCAAAAGGTAAGACGCGAGTCATTTCTTTTAGAAATGGGTGACTAATGCGCTGGCTTTCATTATTAAGTCTTGGCAACGATACATCTTCTGGCTTGTACATTGAATAAAATTCAGGGGGGGCGTGTAAGGGAAAATGTGGCATAACAAAACTTGAAAAAAGCATCCACGGCTTTTCATCAGGGGTTGTAGCCCTAGCCCTAATCCACTCTATCGACTGAGCAGCAATATCTTTATCATATTTTGTATACGAGGATTCCTTGGGACCAATTTCACGTGCATATTTTCGCGCACCGCCTCTTTCATTTGCTCCTTTTCGAACTAGTCCAAGAACATCTCCTAGGCCATCAGGTATGTGTAAATTGTTAATTGCTTGTGTAAAACCATGGTCTTCTTGCTCACTATTGAAGTGTAATTTACCGATTGCAGCTACGCGATGTCCTGCGTCTCGCAAACGATGAGACCAACTTCGTATAGTTCCGTTATATGCAATTGCGTTATCCCAAAAACGCACATCATGCACATAACGACCTGTTGCGAGTGCAGCACGTGCAGGCACGCAAATTGGACTAGGTGTATAGGCGTTAGTAAAACGCGTACCTCTATTTGCAAGAAGATCAAGATTGGGTGTTTTAACGATGGGATGCCCAGAACATCCCATTACTTCCCTATTATGTTGGTCTGATAATATAAAAAGTAAATTTTTAGGTTGCATGGAGTTATATCTCCTAAGTTGTAACTAGCCATGGAATTTAATAGTGATTAGCTGGAGTAAGCCACGTAACGTGATCTTTTTCTTCGCTGTAGTGAACCAGTCAATCTAGTATGGCATTGCCCCAATCTAGCGTCAATTGCGTGTGAGGAAATCGTGTATGCAGGGTTGCCGCCTTCGCGTTCGCTAAAATCCATCACAACGGAGTTTTGGTTTGCTCGCGCTGCATTTGTGTGCAAAAAATCAGCGGGCAGTCAATAGTCAGCGGTTGTTCGCGATAGCTCACCGCAAATTTTTCCATTCCCGCGAATGGACTATCCAACCAAATATGGTTCGGGTATACAGGAATAAAAACCTCTGGGAACTCCATGATCTGGGCATCGTTGCTAGCTGCTTCCTTTATCAGTCCTGTAGACTTTTTATCTGTCGCTGCTGCATCAAACTATACAGGCCCTGCTTGAACTCTAGCCGCCCGAAATTTATTTGTGTAGGTAACCATGATTGCTAACTTAAACAAACCGGCGGTACTGGAATACAGGGGCAAGACCATTATTTTTTTACGACATTGTCGAAATGTGACTATGTGTACAAGTCATAACTAGACGACATTCGAAGCTCGGGTTTGTACGTATTTCATATCAATTTAAAAATGACTATATTATTTTTTTTTAATCAACTTTTATGATGCTCCCCAAAACAAAGCCTCGTAATATTCTTTTCATTACGTCTGACCAACATCGAGCAGATTGTTATGGATTTGCCGGCCGTAGGCGAATCAAGACCCCCCATCTTGATGCGCTCGCAGAGGCTGGAACACGCTTTGATGCATGCATCACCCCCAATCTGGTCTGCCAGCCTTCCAGAGCGTCAATGCTCACCGGAATGTTGCCCCTGACGCATGGCGTAGTAGACAATGGAATCGATTTACCTGCGTCGACCGGAGACCAGGGTTTTGCAGGAGCGCTTGCTCGAGCCGGCTATGACACGGCATTCATTGGCAAAGCCCATTTCTCAACAGCAAACACATTCAGCGCACGCCATACTCCTGAGTGCTACAACAGTTGTTTCGAGCTGGGACCTGAATGGCAGGGCCCATATATGGGATTTGAACACGTTGAGCTAACAGTGCTTGGACATCTCTTTGAGCATCTTGCTCCGACCGATCCGCTCAAGGGTATGCACTATGAGCGGTTTCTTTATTCTCGCGGTTTGCCGATGGAGGTTTTTGAACTCTGGAAAACTGCGACCCAACCAATCACCGGAGCTGCGCAGACATGGCCCTCGGCCCTGCCCGTAGCCTGGCATTCAAGCTCATGGTGCGCGGACCGAGCAATCCGCTATATACAAAAGCGCGACCAGTCGCGGCCTTTCTGCATGTGGGTGTCGCTGCCTGACCCACATCATCCCTTTGATTGTCCCGAGCCATGGGCAAACCTATATCATCCCGATCAAGTGGATCTACCGCGTGAGCCAAACAAAGACCTCGAAATCCGGCCCTGGTGGCATCGAGCCTCGCTTGAGCGGCCGCCTTCAGGCGGCGATGAGGCGGCAAAACGATTCCGTTCCAAGCTGTCGCGAGCGCCGGATCAGACCGAAGCGCAACTTCGCGAAATGACCGCCAACTACTACGGCATGATCTCATTGATTGACCACAGTGTGGGCCGTATGCTGTCTGCCCTTAAGGACGAAGGGCTAGATGAGGACACGTTAGTAGTTTTCTCCACCGACCACGGTGATCTGCTTGGCGATCATGGGCTATATCTGAAAGGACCGACCCCATATGAGGCGTTGCTGCGAGTTGGCCTGTTGATGCGGGGGCCAGGCATTCCGGTTGGAAAAGTAATCACTGACCCTGTCTCAACTCTCGATCTTGCCGCGACATTTGCGGAGGTTGGCGGTGCGCCGCTGCACTCTGATGCGCAAAGCCGTAGCCTACTTGCAGTTGCGAGTGGGACTGAGTCGCGTGATCATGCTCACAGCGAATGGTTTGTTAGCGAGGCCCGCTGCGGTGTGCCGCTAGAGCTTCAAACCGTGCGTGCTCGGGGTTGGAAATGCACCATAGAGCGGGTAAGCGGAGCCGGTGAACTTTACGACCTGCGCGAGGACCCCGATGAGATGCGTAATCTTTTCGATGATCCTGCAGGAGCAACGCTGCGGCGCGAAGCGGAGGATATGATCCGAGCCCGTCCTGGGCCAGTGTTGAAAGAACGGTTGCCCATCATTGGTATGGCCTGATTTTAAAATAAGGGGGAGACATGAAACGACAACTCATCTTGGGAGCTTTATCAATTTTCTTGAGTAGTGCGATGGTTTGGCACTCACCCGCGAATGCGCAGGCCGACAGTTGGCCAGGTAATAAGCCTATTCGTCTTATCGTTCATTTTGCACCAGGTGGCGTACTTGACATCATCACACGCGCGCTTTCAGGGCCACTGGCAAAGGAACTTGGCCAATCGGTATTGGTTGAAAATAAGGCGGGTGCAGGAGGAAACATAGGTACCGATTTTGTGGCCCGGGCAGCCCCCGATGGCTATACCGCACTGATGTATGCAGACTCCAACACGATTGCGCCAGCCCTCTACAGTAAACTTAACCACGACCCATTGCGGGACTTCGATCCAGTAACGCTGCTCTCCGTGGGTTCGCATGTACTGGTTGCACATCAGAGCGTTCCGGTGCGCTCGCTAGCTGAGCTCATCGATTACGTCAAAAAAAATCCGGGAAAACTTTCCTATGCAACACCGGGCAACGGCACGGCGCAGCATCTCGGCGGCGAGACATTCAAAGCTATGGCCGGACTCGATATTGCACACGTGCCCTACAAGGGCGGCGCCCAGGCGATCGTCGATGTGGTGAGCGGGCAGGTTCCACTTGGTATGCTGGGGTTTGCGCCTGCTTTGCCGCACATTCGCTCGGGTCGGCTTAGTGCTCTTGCAGTGACCGGCGAGCAGCGCATCGCCTTGCTGCCCGATGTACCCACCATGCAGGAACTCGGTCTCAAAATGGTTATGCTCCAATGGATGGGAATCTCACTACCGAAAGGAACGCCACGGGAGATTGTCGAGCGCCTTCATCATGCAACAGTGCGAGCATCGCGTGATGAACAGTTCATCAGCCGGGTCGAAGCGATTGGCATGTCTGTTAAGGTTAGCTCCAAAACCTCCGATTTCGCCGAGTTTATTCGTCAGGACATCGCTCGTTGGCCCGCTATGGTAAAAACCGCAGGCGCCAAGGTCGATTGATATAAGCCAGATGTACAGATTGGAAGTCCAATTCTCTGAAGCTTAGTTAATCGGTCTGTCCACTGGAAGTTTTAATCCCACTCACCGCGTATTGGTTTTCCCAGTGCGGTGTTTTCTTTGAGAAACTAGCCCATCTGTCTCAAACCATTTGTAGACGGACATGTGTTGCATTCTCCATCGACTGCAACAGCAGAAGGATCAAAATCTGGTTTTCAATTAGCTATTGCCCTGATTATTCAGTTGAATCATCATTTTCATAACACGTCGGCTTACTTTCCAGCCATCTGATGTCTTAACCATCTCGTCTTCATATTCGTTCACTACCTCCGGCCCATTGCATTTTAAAGGGAGTGTGGGTTTGGATGAGTCCGAGCTTTTGTATCTGTAAATTGTTACATAGGCACGGCATGTAGCCTGTTCATCAGAGAGCGGAATGACGTTGAGGTTAGATACCAAGTGCCGCGTCATAAGACTGATGGGCCGCTTGGCGTAGAGGTCGATCAGTTCCACTCGCCCCTTTATCCGCACTCCATCGCGGTCGAATTCACCGTCTTCAGTAAATAGCATTGCTATGTCTTGATGAGGCCCGTGGTCAGTTAACCATGCGATGTTTAAAAATAGCTGTTCACATTCCCGGCGTATTAACTCAATTTTGGATTTGTCCATTTCTATTCCTTTGTCTTTAAATCATCTGTAGTGTTTGAGGTTGGTAACCAGGTTCATGGGTCCTCGTACCATGATCGAGAATTCATAGCTGGAAGCTTTTGCATAGTAGAGGGTGTGCTCTCGCGGCTTGCCCTCAGCGGAATAGGAAACCCGCTCAAGAACCATAAGTGGCGTTCCAACGGGGAAACCCATCGTGCGGCAGATGCTAGCTCTGCCTTGTTCGTACCGAATAGCAACATCAGCCCGTTCCACTTCCAAATGAAGCACTGAACGCAGGATCTCGTATGTCGGAAGGCGTGTGGCTGTCTCCCGATCTATGTCAATGCCTGCTGCATCCATATGAATAATTGACAAGCCAAAAGGCCGTCCATTCAGCAGGTAAAGGCGTTGCCAGTGAAGAACTTTTCGCTCACCGGTTTCAAGTTTGTCAGCAATCTTGACTTTAGGAACAATGTGACCGTAGTCCAGCAACTGTATTTCCGGCTTGAGACCTTGTTTTACAAGCTCATCGTAGATGCCGCGCAACTCAAGCAGGTCATGACGAACAACTGGTCCTTGTACAAAGGTACCCTTGCCCTGCTGACGGACTAGGACGCCTTCACGGGCAAGAATTTCGACTGCTTTGCGTGCGGTTATACGACTGACACCGAAGTAGGCAGAAAGCTCCGGCTCGGTAGGGGTTTTATCACCTGGACCAAAGTGACCACTTGCAACGGCTTCGCGAAGTTGCTGTGCTATCTGCCGGTGCATGGGGGTGCGGCTCTCCCGCTGTAGCGGCAAAAGTGTGGACAACCTGTCTAAGCTTGCAGCCAACTTCGGCATAAATCATCCCTTTTTGGATGCCCTTTTGATGATGCGAATTTCACGTAATTCGGGGTCGACCTCGATCAAGTCGCCCGATCGAATTGTGCTTGTGGCATCGGGGGTCCAGCCTTCAGTAATCGTCATCCCGGCAAACACCGCGCCCTGCACCATGACTGGATTGAGCTTTCCAAAAACCAAGGCCTTGAGCGCAAATCCTTTGTGCGAGATGTCAGCAAAAGCCCAACCAGCAGCAACGCCGCCTTTGGCGGTAGGAATAATCATGATCTTGTCGCGAATGGACTCTCCCTCCAGAGAGTGGCCAATCTTCGAAATCAATCCTGTTGTCCGATCTAGGTCATACCTTGGGCTGAAACCCTCTTTGGAAACGAGGGCCTCACCGCGCACTTTCGATCCTAGGGCGCGTTTAACTTTGATCACCACATGCTCAGTCATAGCCGGCCCCTTATAGCGATTTCTACGCATTCCTGCGTACGCCTCAGTATGGTGTGGAAACGATGAGCCGTGATGGTGTTGACAATTTTTGCGGAGTTAGAGATAAAGTTGTCCCAGCCCTTTTCCCGTCGGATTTCAGACAGTCTTTCCAGCAGGTAAAAGCACACACCCTGAAGAATGCCAACCCCTGAAGCTTCGAGTTTCTGGGCAATACCCAAGCGCCGGGCCTCGGCAAGAATTGCTGGGCTTGTCGTGACAAAAACTGCTGTGTCAGGGTGGCGCCGCCGGCCAGCAAATAATTTGACCAACTGTTCAAGCTCGAAAAGTGACAACTGCGGCCCTGAAAACACGACGATGCTCGCCGACCCATCACCGAGTGAGTACGCGTCGTAAACGTCCTGAATTTCTTTGTCCGTTATTTTTAGCGTCCTGACTGGCTCGCGGCCGCCCATGGCCATTTCCAGTGTGTGAGCCTCCGGAGTGACGCCCACCATGTGGAACATGCCCATAGACCCATAACTCGCTAGCGAAGCTCCCAAGTGCTTGAGACTGTCCGAGTCTGGTACTTGCTTGACGCCGGTGAAAACCGGAACGGCAGCGTAGTCCTGATCGGCCTCGCCCACAATTTTCCCGATCACACCCCAATCAGCCAAGTCTTTCAGTTCAGCATCCAGCTCCACGATGAATGATCCCCGGCGGTACTCATCAAGGTGAAATCCATAGGCTGGCGTGCGACCTGTCAGGGATGCAGCTAACGCAGCTGGACCTGATTCAAAGTTGCTGCGCGCACCGAAAACCGAATTTGCATATATGACAGTCCCTGTGTCCCCCCAGGCGACGTGTTCACCCAGGTGGGGTTGGTAAACGGTCTGGTAATTGATGCAGGTGTCTACCGCTGTCGCGCCTATGGTCTGCAGGCAAGAAATGATCTCTTTTTCTTGCTCTACAACAGAATCCTGCTGTCCCAAGGCATGAGCCCAGGCGAAGTCAACGCATCGTGCGTTGGTGGTCAAGGGACGAACCGCAGTTGCACCGCTCTGGGTGGCATTGCGCAGGAACTTCAATCCATGCTCCCCCATCACCTCGACGTCGCCCATCATGTGAACGTTAGTGACCTCTACAAAACGCTCTGCGCCAAAGAATTTCCCCACCTCTATCTGCTGAGAGATCGCCTGGCGCACTGAGTCACCATGCTCACCTTGGAGCATGGCTTGTTCGGCTTGAGTTAAGTGCAAGAAAAATTCTCCTATAAACTTGTCTGAATGTTAGTATAACGTCCTATAACGTTATGTAAAAATTAAACATCGGAACAATTGATGAAGGCTGGACCCTTTCGTTACTGTCGACCCAACTCGCTCTTATCCGCACTTGAGCTGCTTGCCCAATATGGTGATGAGGCTAGGCTGCTCGCTGGCGGGCAGAGCCTTTTGCCGTCCTTGAACATGCGCCTTTCAGCTCCAGCTGTTTTAATTGACGTTAGCCGCATAGCAGAGCTGCAAGGCATCACTGAAGGAATGGGCGTACTACGCATCGGTGCAATGTCACGCCACCAAGAGGTTGAGCATTCCGCCCTTGTGTCTGCCTACGCCCCCTTGTTGTCAGCTGGCATGCGCTATGTTGCACACCCTCCAATAAGAGCCTTGGGCACTTATGGAGGAAGTCTCGCCTTGGCAGATCCTGCTGCCGAGGCTCCGGCCGCCAGCCTTGCACACTCGGCGACGATTGTGGTGCGCTCCTTGCGTGGTGAGCGCCGAATTAAAGCTGAAGATTTCTTCCTGGGCCTTTACAGGACAGCCCTTGAGCCAAACGAAATTCTCATAGCGGGTGAGTTCACTCGTCCGGACCGGGAATACCGATTTGTATTTCGTGAGCTGGCTCGCCGAAGTGGTGACTTCGCTACCGTAGGGGTTGCGTTAAGCGCCAAGCTGAGGGGTCGGCGAATCACTGAGCCGCGGATTGTTCTGTTCGGTGTTTCCGATAGGCCAATCCTTGCGTCACTCACAGCAAAAGCCCTCGCGGACATGGAAATTAATAAGGAAAGTATGGATGGCGCATTGACCGCACTCGCTACGGAGCTCGATCCCTGGCGTGACCTGCTCCACGATGAGAGAACTAAGCTGCACCTGCTTGGCGTACTTCTAAAGCGTGGAATCAACGAACTTGTAGCCGAGGATGCCAATGCTTGAACCCCTGGAGAAATTCGAGATCAATTTCACGCTCAACGGTGAACTTGTGTCTGCCAACGTTGCTGTGCGGCAGCACCTGACAGATTTTTTACGCGAAGACATGGAGCTCAAGGGCACTCACCTTGGTTGCGAGCATGGTATTTGTGGCGCCTGCACTGTCATGCTGGATGGAGAGCCCGTTCGCGGTTGCCTTGTACTGGCTGTCCAAGTTGATGGTCGCCACGTCGAAACAATAGAAGGTGCAGTTTCCTCAGGTCGAGTGGCGCCTTTGGTGGACGCCTTTCAAGAGCGAAATGCGGGTCAATGCGGATTCTGCTCTCCAGCCATGATCCTGACGGCGGCACAACTGCTCAAACTTGTTCCCAACCCGACCCGCCAAGAAGTCCGTGAATACATATCCGGTAACTACTGCAGATGCACTGGTTATGAAGCTATTGTTGACGCTGTGCTTATTGCGGCGGCTTCTTATGCTGGTAACACAGTGCAGCCCACTGAGTAATTCGTAATGGAAAAACAGCAGACTAATCTTCAGAAGGTAAGCGGCAAAGTTGGGGATTCTGTTCCTCGTCATGAACTGCGCCGACTTCTGGAGGGCAAGGGGTGCTACGTCGACGATATCGTGATGCCGCGGATAGCCCACGCCGTGTTTGTTCGCAGCCCCTACGCCCATGCCAATATAAAGCGTATCGATACGTCTCTGGCGCGCAGCTTGCCAGGTGTTCTTCTCATCGCGACAGGAGCGGATATAGCGAAATTCTGCCTGCCCTACTTGGGTACTTTGTCGCACCTTGCCGGCATGCAGTCGGTACCCCAATTTCCCCTTGCAATCGACCGGGCTCGATGGAATGGTGAGCCCGTGGTGGCAGTGGTTGCGCAAAGCCGTGCGCTGGCTGAAGATGCCGCAGCGCTGGTGGAGATTGATTGGGAAGAACTGGTTGCAGTTGTTAACGAGGAAACTGCACTCGACAAGGAAACTCCGCTGATTCACCCCGAATTAGGCAGCAATTTGTGTTGGGAGCGGTCTGTTCAAAGCGAGACAGTCGATGAGGTCTTTGCAAGCGCAGACGTTGTGGTTGAAGCGACCTTTATTACCAGCCGCCACACTCATGTGACACTCGAACCTAGATCGATTTTGGCTTCTTTCAATTCGTCCGACAGGCAATTGACGGTCTGGCAATCTACGCAGGTTCCCCACATGATGCACTGGGTGCTGGCGCATCACTTCTCAATACCCGAAGCCAATGTTCGTGTAATTGCGCCCGATGTAGGCGGAAGCTTCGGTCTGAAAATCCATGTGTATGGCGACGAAATGGCGACGGTTGCGCTCTCAATGATGTTGGATCGGCCCGTCAAATTTGTGGCGGACCGGCTGGAGTCGTTCATGTCGGACTTTCATGCGCGTGGACATCGGGTGAAAGCACGCATGGCAGTTTCTAAAGCTGGCACCATCCAGGGTATTGAGATGGATGATCTGCAAAGCCTTGGGCCGTTTGCAAGTTATCCCCGGGGGGGGGTTAACGAAGGACGTCAGGTGCTCAATCTGGTGGGCGCAGCGTATGGTGTCGATTGCTATCGAGGGCGTACGCGAGTTGTTTTTCAGAACAAGAGCATGTACGGCCAATACCGCTCTGTCGGTCACCCCATTGCCTGCTTGGTCACGGAGGGCTTGGTTGATCGCGCAGCGGCGGCAATCAAGATGGACCCTGCCGACATCAGGAAAAAAAATTTCATCCCTGAAAGCGACTACCCGCGCAAGCTTGTGACGGGGCCCGTTCTGGAGCGACTGTCCCAGCACGAGGCACTTCAGACCCTTCTTGATCTCATGGACTACAAGACGCTTCGGGCGGAGCAAGCCGCATTAAGGACTCAAGGCGTGATGCGCGGCATTGGGCTGGCCAATTTTCTGGAGATGTCGAATCCCTCTTCCGCCACTTATGGCCGAGGCGGTGTGTCTATCGCCTCCATGGACGCATGCACTTTGCGCTTACTGCCTACAGGAGATGTTTTTTGCACCGCCAGCATCAATGAGATCGGGCAGGGCGCGGCCACTGTATCTGCACAAATCGCGGCCACTGAATTGGGCTTAGATATTGAACGCGTGCGCGTTAATCTCGGTGATACGGACGTGGCTCCGTATGGCGGGGGTAATTGGGGCTCCCGCGGCACGGGTATTGGTGGAGAAGCAGTGCTTCAGACGGCAAAAGCCCTTAAGGCAAACATCCTCGACTTCGCTGCGCGTTTGCTCAGTTGTGAGCGACAGATGCTAAGCCTTCTAGATGGTCAGGTGATTGACCTGGCTACTGGCGACCCTCGGATTTCCCTGCGGGAGTTGGCGCGCATTACTTATTTCAATACAGAAAAAATCCCTGCAGGCTTCACGCCAGAGCTTAATGTGACGCGAAGCTATTCACAGCGAACTTACGACGGAATCTGTACCAACGGCATACAGGCCAGCTATGTCGAAGTCGATCCTGAAACAGGATATGTAAAGTTGCTGGGCCACTGGGTCGTTGAAGACTGCGGCACAGTTATCAATCCACTCTTGGTAGACGAGCAGGTCCGCGGTGGAGTCGTCCAGGGCATAGGTGCTGCACTCTTCGAGCAATGCATGTACGGGCCGGAAGGCCAGATGATCAATGCAAGTCTGATCGACTATCACGTACCACTGGCAACTGAAATGCCGGATATCAAGGTGGCACATACTTCCACACCAACTTTGACGTCTGAACTTGGTGCAAAAGGCGCCGGCGAGGCTGGCGTGGCAGGTGCATCGGCAGCAGTGCTAAACGCCATCAACGATGCATTGACGCCACTGGGCGTGCTTATGGACACCTTACCCGTCACGCCCGAGAGAATTCTTTCCGAACTGAGCAAACGCTCCGATTAAAATTTTTAACCCAGGAGACATGAAATGAAAAAGTTTAGTTTTCTTGCTGCATTGATTTTTAGCACGTTTATTCCCAGCGTTTCTTGGGGGCAGCAATATCCCTCGAAGCCCATCAAGATAGTTGTCGGATTTGCGGCTGGAGGGGCTCCTGACATAATAGCTAGGATTATTGGTAAGAAGCTTTCCGATAGTATTGGACAACCGGTGATTATTGAGAACAAGGCCGGTGCATCCGGTAACATTGCAGCTCAAGCAGTTGTAGCTTCAGAACCTGACGGGTACACGCTCCTGATGGCGACAGTCTCAGTAGCCATCAGCCCAAGCTATCAGCCAAACCTCGCTTTTTCTCCGGCAAGAGATTTCACGCCTGTTGGCATGGTTGCATCTGTTCCACTAATTCTTATTGCGAAGCCAGAACTAGGCGTGAATAATCTCCAGGAACTTATAGCTCTGGCAAAGGCAAAGCCTGGGCGGTTGAATTACGCATCGGTAGGCCCTGGGAGTCCGCAGCATCTTTCCGGAGAGTTATTTCAATATTTGGGTTCAGTGAAGATGGCTCACATACCTTACAAGGGCGGTGGTCCGGCTACCCAGTCTGTTCTTGCAGGGGAGACCGATCTGTTCTTTGCTGGTATGCCGCCTGCTATGCCATTCGTCCGGTCCGGCAAGGTCAAAGCCCTTGCAGTAACTTCCGCCAAACGTTCTTCGGCGGCACCTGAAGTGCCTACAGTTCAGCAAGCAGGTATGCAAGGTTTCGAGGCCGATAACTGGCACGCCCTTTACGCAGCACGAGGTACACCCACGCCGATTGTTGATAAACTAAATTTGGAGCTTCAGCGCATTTTGTCCTCGCCAGATGTCAAGGAACAATTACTGAACCAGGGTGCAGAGGCTTGGCTGTCAACACCCTTGGAAACGCGTAACTACTTGGTTGCTGAAATCGATAAATGGAGCAAGGTCATCAAAGCGGCTGGGTTGAAGGCTGAATGATGATTGCTTTCCTTGGATTGGGCACAATGGGCTATCTAATGGCGGGCAGACTTGCTGGTGCCGGGCTGGACATTAAAGTCTATAACCGCAGTCCAGATAAAGCCAAGCGATGGAGCCAAGAGTATGGACTAACCGCTTCGGCGACCCCCGCCGAGGCATCTAAGGACGCTTCTGTTGTAATCTCTTGCCTGAGCGACGATGAAGCTGTCAAAAGTGTTGCAACTGGTAAGGACGGCGCATTTTCGGTCATGGCGAAGGGGGGCATTTTTATTGACCACTCGACCGGCTCGGCCAATTTGGCACGTGAATTGGCAGCCTCAGCCAGTCAGCTCGGCCTTCATTTTCTTGACGCACCCGTGACTGGTGGAAAGCCCGGTGCCGCAAAGGGAACTTTGACCACAATGATTGGCGGGGAACAAGCCGCTCTGGATTCAGTACGACCGATCATTGCTCACTACGTCAAAACGATTTTCCATGTCGGACCGTCTGGCGCCGGACAAGTCGTCAAAATGGCCAACCAAATATGTATTGGCGGTATTGTTCAAAGCATGGCCGAAGCCTTTGCACTTGTCGAGCATGCAGGACTTCAAAGCCAGGAAGTGCTGGAGGTGCTGCTGACGGGTTCGGCTCGTTCTTGGCAGATGGAGAATCGCGGGCCTAACATGGTGCGGGCAAATTATGACTTTGGATTTTCGGTGGAATGGCTTGCCAAGGATCTCAGTATTTGTTTAACGCAGGCAAAACAGTCCGCGTTACGTTTGCCGTTAACACAGTTAACAGAAATAACAATGCGAGATCTCGAGAATCGTGGATTCAGCCACGAAGATGTCGCAGCAGTCATGCGGTTATACAGATAAGGGCCGCATAGCCCCAGTCCTTGATCAAGTGGGTTTCACTGCAAAAAGCGTCAAACAAGACGGTGATGCGGGGCTGCACCTGTTCAGCACCGGGGGGGGGTCTGACCCAAACTGCTGCAGCCTGCAGAAAGAACGGCTGGTACGCCCAGTGCGGTGGCGATCACATGGCGTCGTTTCATGGAAACTCCTGCTGAATATTCAAGCACGGCTGCAGGTCAGTGGCAGATTGCCAATAAAGTCTGACGCCTTTCGTGCATCGACGCACTCGGCAATAACCCTTTATTCGGACTTCTGCACTTCGAATAAGGATGGTGCAGCCCAAAATTCAGTACCGTCAATTCAGTAGATGATTAGGTTGGAGCCATAAACTTCAGAGGCGCATTCGATGCTACTCAATGGGTTACACACGGAAATGGCCGACGTAAAAAATTTCGTGTAATTGACCAAAAACTGTAAATTACAGTTGTCCAGCAATTTCGTATATTTTGCACTCAGCCACGTCACTTTGCCCCCGAAAAGTTAGACGCTAGCCTTAGGGTGCGAACAAGTTTTTGGAAAAGTTTAAAGACACGCTTGGGTTGAAAACATTTCAGGCAAAACTCAGGCTGTTAGTAAATGTCCTGTCTTAACAAAGATGGTGCAACCTTCGACGCTAAAAGGTTTGTGTGCACTCATGTGCGGACTACGCAACCAAGTTCCCTTGGGGTAGCGTCCATGCTCATCTCCAAACACACCATCAATGACAAATATTTCTTCGCCCCCAAAATGCCTGTGTGGGTTGAAATAAGTGCCTGGCGCCCAGCGGACCAAGGCCGTGCTTGTGGTTCCAAACGAGGACAGTGGCAAGACAGTCAGACCGGGCACCATTCCAGCGAACCATTCAGCCAATCGGGTGTTGATCACAACCCGTTCTTTGTCTTGTGGATCAAGGTATCTGAGTTTGGCAAACAAGGTACAGCCTGTGTCTGTAAACGGTGTGTGGGATGAGCCAGTTGGATTCTTGACGTAAGTGCCAGCAGGATATTGACCATGCTCGTCTTGAAACTCACCCTCAAGTACCAAGAATTCTTCCCCCAAGTCGTGTTGGTGGCGACTGAAGCTGGATTTGGGCGCATAGCGCACCAAGCTGGTTGCGCGAGCAACTTCATCACCATCGCGCTCGAGCATGACTCTTTCAACTCCCTTCTGAGGAGAGGCTAGCCATGGTAGTTCACCACAATTGAGTGCTAGTTTTTTAGATAAATCGGTGTTGATTTGCATTCGGAATTTTCAAGGGTTAAGGGCGATACCTTCAAATCCAACGCGACAAGGCCTGGACATCTTCAGCAAACATCGGTCCCTTTTCATGCTGCACCAATAGACCAGACTTGTTGTAGACCGTGACCAATGGAACAGAAGATGGCTTTTTAAGTTCCGACTTTACATTCGGGTCTAGCCATGTAGAAGGAAAACTGTAGCGATGTTTTTGGAAATGTGCCTTTGCAGCAGATAAATCTTTGTCAATAGATACGCCCAACACGAAAAGACCTTTGCTTTGGTATTTCACAGATAGCTTTTCAATCTCGGGTGTTTGTTGCGCGCAGAACGGGCACCAGCTTGCCCAAAAGTAAGTTACCAAAACTTGACCCTTGAGTTGAGTAGACTTTAGGACTTCATCATTAAGCAGCTTGACCTGCGACCATGGGATGGTTAAGCCCATATTAGGGCTATTAGTTTGGGAGAAACCAAGGGAGGGTAGGCAGGCCACCAAAGCGCCAGCTTGGATTAAATTTCTTCTAGAGCTCAGGTTCATAAAAATCCCAAACTGATTATGTGTAAAGTCCAAAAATTGTAATTTACAATTTTTATATCACAAGCGGATATTTTGCACTCAACGCTGTCATTGTGCACGCGGAAATTTGAAGCAGGCGCAGGGCTCGAACCGAAGGGCTAAGGAAAAAGATCTAGAACTTCAACAGGCCGACCTTAGCGTCGGCTTTCTTTTGACTAAATTGGTTTGATGGATTGGATGGGCTTAATTGATTTAGATTTTGGTTTTAGAAGTAATTGCATCGCCTTTTGTGCGCGTTGGGCTTTTT
>JACCDZ010972765.1_pt1 | contig 15915 bp, 8 predicted proteins | sample 7449551 | NCBI WGS metagenome assembly JACCDZ01 (sample SAMN15323452, study PRJNA562643) | freshwater metagenome | isolation source: river surface water | place: USA:Blue River Watershed | collected 2017-08-18 | reverse complement strand
CCATATGGCTGGTCACAAGATGCTGTTGAAGGTGCACTTTATGCCATGTTGGCTTCTGGCATTTTAATTGCCGAGCAAGGCATCAAAGCGTCAGATCTTGAGCGTAAACAACTTCCGCATACCACCTTCCGTCCGGAAAAACTGACGATCCGCACTGTAGATTTGATCAAAATCCGCGGCGTAATCAATGCTGCAGGGATTAAGTGTGAATCGGGTGAAGAAAAAGCCAAGGCAGTATTGCTTGCTGAAAAAGGCCGAGAGCTTGCAGAAAAAGCCAGCGGTCTTGCACCTTTCCCAGTCAAACCTGATACCGCTGTTTTTGATGAGATTGCCCGTCAATCTGGTAATGGCCAGCTGCAGGCAATTCTAGACAACCAGGATGCCATTAAAAATGCGCTGACTGACTGGCAAGAAACAGCAGAGAAAATTGCCAAACGTCGCAGTGATTGGCTACAACTCAACGACTTACTTGATCTCAGTAAAGATCTCGCGTTTTATGTCCCGGCGAACGAGCTAAAAGATGCCATTATCAAAAACCGATCCCTACTAGATGACCCCAACCCCGTCAGCAGTATCACGAAGGATTTAGTAACCAAACTTCGTGAAGCACTGCGTCATCGAATCGAAGCTTATCAAACCGAATATCAACGGTGTTTAGGTACTTTACAGGCTGATACTCACTGGCAGCAATTGTCCACTGAACAGCAGCAAGCCATCCTGGATAAACGTTCGTTGCGTGAAATGTCCGCACCGGAACTGTCGACTACCGATCAGCTCATTGATGCCCTAAATGCTTTTGACTTAGGACAGTGGAGTGATCGTAAAGATTCGCTTTCAAGCAAATTTGAAAATGCGCGCCAGGAAGCGGTTGCGCTGTTATTGCCCAAGGTGCAGCGCTACAGCACCCCCAAGATCACGGTGAATAGTGAAGCAGAACTTGACACCTGGTTAGCCCAGGTAAAACAAGATGTTTTGGCAAAGTTAAATGACGGACCGGTGACTTTCTGATGACAACATTACTCAACACAGCAACCTCTACGCGCAAAGCGCTGGATAAGACCTTACGCTCAGGCTTAGAGCGTACCGTCATCAAAGCGCGAGATATTGCCGAAGAAGCTGCAAGCCAGGCTCTGAAACGTTTAGCCGTAGCCGATAGAAGTGTTCCTGACTATTTTAACGATGAACAAAAAACGCTACGTAACCGTTTAAGGGCGCATGGTCGGCAATTAGGTGATATCAGGCTCGATAATGGCGAGCAAAGTATCCAGAAATTAGTAGCAGAAGTCGCATATGAGCACTGGCACCGCATGCTGTTCGCGCGCTTCTTAGAACAAAACAGCCTGCTGATGTATGACCAACATACAATGGTTACGTTGCAGGATTGCAATGATTTAATTGAAGAAAAAGTCTTCCGAGACGACCTTGAACAAGCTTGTACTAATGGCTGGGAACTTGCTGGTGTGCTGGCGTCTAAAATGTTACCGCAAATCTTTCGCACCGACTCGCCGGTATTTCAGCTGCAGTTTGCTTTGGAGTTGCAGCGCGATTTGGAAACCTTGGTTCTGGGCTTGGCTCCTGAAATATTCCAAGCCCAAGATAGTTTGGGCTGGGTCTATCAGTTCTGGCAAAGTAAACGTAAAGAAGAGGTGAACAAGTCCGAAGTAAAAATTGGCGCTGATGAACTCTCGCCTGTGACGCAGCTGTTTACCGAGCCTTATATGGTCAGTTTTTTACTCGATAACAGCTTAGGTGCTTGGTGGGCAGGTAAGCGGTTAACTGAAGATGATTGGATAAATTGCCAAGGTGAGCCAGAACTGCGAGCAAAAGCCGCCATTCCTGGTGTGCCGCTTGAATACCTGCGTTTTGTCAAAGAAAACGACCGCTGGCAACCCGCCTCAGGCTTTTTCGAAGGTTGGCCGAGCCAATTAAGTGAGCTCAAAACCCTCGACCCATGTTGTGGTTCAGGTCACTTTTTGGTAGCAGCGTTTTTAATGCTGGTACCTATGCGCATGCATCTGGAAAGTTTATTAGCCAAAGACGCAGTTGACCTAGTGCTTAAAGAAAACCTGCATGGTTTAGAGTTGGACCAACGATGCGTGGAACTGGCTGCTTTTGCTGTTGCGCTGGAAGCCTGGCGTTATCCTGATGCCGGTGGCTATCGCTCGTTGCCAGAGTTTCATCTTGCTTGTAGCGGCCTATCTATTAGCTCTGCCAAAGAGGAGTGGAAAGAGCTTAGTAAAAAGGCCTGTAAGCAAAATCTGACCATTGCATTGGATTGGATGTACCAAACATTTAAAGATGCGCCGGTATTAGGCAGCTTAATTAACCCCAAACGATTACAGGCAGCAAAAATAGCGCAGTGGGATGAGCTTGAAGCCGTTTTAACCGAAATTTTGGCCGAAGATGAGCGTCTTAAAGCTGAAAGTGGTGTAGATGTTCGTCGGTTATCTGAAGAGCGTGAAGCTGGTATTGTGGCTCAAGGCTTAGTAAAAGCGGCTAAGTTGCTCTCTATGCAGTACTGCTGGGTAATTACTAACGTGCCATACCTTGCTCGAGGGAAACAAGATGATATCTTACGTAATTACTGCGAAGCTTATTATCCTGAAGGTAAAAACGATCTTGCAAATGTCTTTTTAGACCGCTGTTTAGAGTTTTGTTGTCACGGTGGAACTTCCAGTATCGTATTACCTCAAAATTGGTTATTCCTTACTAGCTACAGAAAATTCCGTGAAAAGCTACTGCGAAATGACACTTGGAATTTAGTAGCTCGAGTTGGTGAAGGTGGTTTTGAGTCTTCTGCCGCAGCAGGTGCTTTTGTTGCCTTGATTACTTTATCTCGTGGCAATGAAAATCAATTATGCGATTTATTGAACAAGCCTGATAAACCCCATTTGGTTCGAGGTATTGATGTTTCTGCCTCTCGTTCAGTTGTAGAGAAGGCTCAGCAACTCATAGATGACGAAATAAGAAGCATATCCCAAGCGCAGCAGTTAGAAAATCCAGATGCCACTGTAACTTTTCAAGAGTTAACGAACCAAAAGTTAATTCAGGATTTTGCTACAAGTTATACAGGTGCTCATACTTTAGATATAAATCGCTTCAGATTTTTCTCATGGGAAGTTATTGATTTTTCATTGTGGAACTATCACATGAGTACTCCATCTGGTGCGTTGCACTTTTCAGGCATGGTTTATATCAGCCAGAGGAGAGATCAGGGATACCCCATGTCCAAAGTGGCAGCAGAGATGAAAGAAGAAGGGTTCCTTGGTGGATGGTTATCTGGTAACAAAGCGTGGGGAAAAATAGGGATCGGATTATCATGGATGAGAGATTTACCAGCAGCATTATATCCTGGCTGTGTATATGACAATATGGTGGCGGCTATCGTGCCAGAGAACGACTCGCTTCTACCTGCTCTATGGTGTTACTGCTCGTCGCCTGAGTACAATTTAAATGTGCGAAAAATCAATCAAAAAATTCAGGTCGCAAACTCAACTCTTGCAAAAGTACCTTTTGACTTAGAGCGTTGGAATACTGTTGCCAAACAAAAATATCCAAATGGTTTGCCTAAACCTTATACAAATGACCCAACTCAGTGGATTTTCCATGGTCATCCCTGCGGTTCAGTGGTATGGGACGACGAAAAAAAATGGACAGTAGAATCGGACCTCCGTATTGATGATACCGTTCTTCAAGTCGCAGTTGCGCGCTTGCTGGGGTATCAGTGGCCAGCTGAGCTTGATACTGACATGGAGCTTGCAGATCAGCAAAGATCGTGGGTTGAGCGCTGCAAGGAATTGTCTTCATTTGTGGACGACGATGGGATTGTGTGTTTACCAGCCATACGGGGTGAGAAAGCCGCTGATCTTCGTTTAGAAGCGTTTCTGGAAGCTGCTTATGGAGATGCTTGGACTACCCCTTTGAGAAACCAATTACTTGATGCTGTGGGCAGCAAATCGCTTGCAGCTTGGTTGCGAGACAAATTTTTTGAACAGCACTGTAAGCTATTCGAGCACAGTCCTTTTATTTGGCAAATTTGGGATGGTATGAAGGATGGCTTTAGTGTGCTGGTCAATTACCATAAGCTCAATAAAGCTGGCCTAGAGCGACTGATTTATACTTATCTCGGTGATTGGATCCGCACCCAACAAGCGGAAGTTGCTAACGGCGTTGATGGTGCTGATGTGCGTTTAGGTGCTGCTCAGGTGCTAAAACAAGAGCTGGAAAATATTCTGGCCGGCGAAAAACCTTATGACATTTTTGTTCGATGGAAGCCTGATTACGAGCAGCCAATGGGCTGGAACCCAGATTTAAATGATGGGGTACGCCTAAATATCCGTCCTTTTATGTTAGCCAAAGATATGGACAAAAAAGGCGCTGGTATTTTACGTTGGGCCCCCAATATCAAATGGACAAAAGACCGGGGGACAGATGTGGAGTCAGCCCCATGGTTCTACCTTGGCCTAAAATATGGCGAAAAAGAAGGCGCGCGGATAAACGAGCATCATTTAACCCTGGCAGAAAAGCGCGCAGCACGGGATAAGGCGGGTAAAAAGTGAAAATACTCGATATCCTGTGTAACGAACTTCGCGGCAGTGCCGCGTTTAACTCAAACATTCAAGTAGCACCTTCTGTAGTGCTTTGGACTGATAAGTTTCGTCAGTGGGAAGCTGCTTTACCATTACTGCAAGCCGCCTTACCCGAATTGTTAGTGCTAGGCGATTACCAACCTGTGAAGCGTCAGGGGCCTGCAATTTGGCTTAAGTGCGTGATTGATGGTGTATTACCCGACTTTGAGCTGCCGGCAGACAGAACGCCCATTTTATATTTGCCGGGTTATGAGCGCCGAGACTTACGCGCCATAACCAATTGCCCTGACGAGCTTAAACCTCTTGCTGAACTACAATATCGCGGTGGATGGTGGGTTTATAACACTGCAGGACGGGATTGGACCGTTAATGCATTTTTGCTGTCCACTACCGGTGGTGCCGGGCTTGATGTTGCATCAGATAAAAATACCCAAGCGGCCTTACTCAAGGTCCTTCCTGAAATACTTGAAAGTAAGCGTGAGGATTTAGCTAACAAGCGTTTGGAAGCGCCAGATTTTAATAAGCTTGTGTCCAGCGATCCAGTACGCGATTTATTGACCTGGATGAATGAGCCAAAAGCATCTCGCGAGCGTTGGGATGAAAAACGTTGGCAAGCCTTGGTGAGTATCTGGGAAACAGAATTCCACTTTCATCCAGAACGAGATGGTGAGCTGAGTGCTGCGGAGCAACTGTGTCGCCGCCAAGGGCCATGGGAAAGCGCATGGCAGCGTTATGCTGAAACTTGTACGCATTATTCAGAGTTACCCAACCTGCTATTAAAAGTTGAGCCTGACTTAGCCGCCGATGGTGCCAGTTATCCTGCTTTAAACGCGTCAGAAGAGTTACAACTTGAGGTCGAACTGACAAAGCTTCAGCAAAATGCTTCGTGCGCCATAGTTCGCCAGACCCTGCAACAACTCGAAAAAGACCACTACGAACGCCGCAGCTGGATTTGGTTTGAGCTTGGTTTAGCGCCTTTGGCGGGTGTTCTGGAACATCTGGCAAATATAGCCAAGTTGACGGAACGCGCCTTTAATGGCTCTAGCGTGGAAGAAATGGCGACGCAGTATGAAAGCCTGTATTGGCAGGTCGACGATCAGGTGTTACGAGCTTTAGCTTACCCGCTGAAAAATACACATCAAGAGTTGGTTAAGTCGCTACTGCATACAATTTACAGTCCATGGCTGGATGAAGTCACAGTAAATTTCCAAAACCTGGTTGCCTGCCACGGATATGTTGGTGAGCGCTTGGCGCGTGAGTCCAAAGCACAATACCAAAGTGGTGGTGAAGTAGTGTTCTTTGTTGATGGCTTGCGTTTTGATATTGCGAAACGCCTTTGCATCAGACTTGAAAAGCTGGGAAGCCTTACGTTGAGCAATGATTGGGCAGCACTGCCTTCAGTTACTGCTACGGCAAAAGCCGCCGTAACGCCTGTGCATGAACGCCTTACTGGACGGTCCACTGATAAAGATTTTCATCCAAGTATTCTAGAAAGTGATGCTTCTTTTTCTTCGCATTACCTGAAAAAGTATTTGGCGGAAAAAGGCTGGGCTTATCTTGAAGACACAGAAACAGGCGATCCCAGTACCAATGCTTGGGTGCAAAGCGGTGATATTGATAAAGAAGGACACATTAAAGGCCTAAAACTAGCCGGCCGGATCGATCCGTTACTCGATGAAATTACGGAACGTGTTGAAGACCTGCTTTCTGCAGGCTGGCGCAGAATTCGTATTGTCACTGATCATGGTTGGCTACTTACGCCAAATACGATGACCAAAGTTGATATCGCAAAATACCTCACCGAAACCCGCTGGGGGCGCTGTGCTGTAGTAAAAGACAATGTCCAAACAGAACAGTTAACTGTGGGTTGGTATTGGAATAAAGATGTCACGATCGCAATGGCACCGGGTATTGCTAACTTTACTGCCGGCAAACATTACGACCATGGTGGCCTGAGTTTACAGGAATGTTTTACTCCAGTGATTGAGCTCGTTAACAATCAACCACAGGTAGCGAAGACAACCACACGAGCAAAGATTAATGAAATTCGATGGGTTGGCTTAGTTGGCAAATTAAGTTGTGCTGCAGAGGGGGACGGTGTTGTCGCAGTTCTACGCACTCAGCCAGCTAATGCCGAAACAGAAATCAGTCCGCGCAAGCCGCTCAAAGATGGCAAGTGTACCCTGATGGTTAGTGATGAGTTTGAACAAACGTCAGCAATCGTAGTGCTACTGGACGATGCGGGCAATGTCATCGCTAAGCAAGCGACAATTATTGGAGGTGACGAATAATGGAACTGGATGCTTTAGATTTAAAAGCAGCGCAAGCGTTGGAAGGCTATTTGGTTCGTAAGGATTTGGTTCGCACCTTTGCCCGGCAATTCCCTGTGCCCACATACGTGGTGGAGTTTATGCTGGGACGTTATTGCGCTAGTACCAATCCGGATGAAATCAACGAAGGCCTTGCTATTGTACAAAAGCAGTTGGAGTCTCGCACCGTTCGTGCTGGCGAAGAAGAGCTGTTTAAAGCGAAAGCGTATAAAAATGGCAGTGTTAAGTTAATTGACCTAGTGAGCGCGCGTTTCAGTCAGACGGACAATGGCTATCTGGCATCCTTACCAAGTGTTCAGCTCAATAAAGTTCGGATTAGCGATGCGATTGTTGATGATAATGAGCGCCTATTAACAGGCGGGTTCTATGCTGAAATCACTCTCGAATACGACAGCTTAATTGCTGAAGAAAAAGGTAATGCGTTTGGGATCAGAGAGCTTCGGCCAATTCAACTTTCCAAGCGTGATGTATTGGACACGCTTGGTGAAGCCCGAGCAGCATTTAATACTGAAGAATGGAAAGATTTTATCTTACGGGGCATTGGACTAGAGCCTAGTAAACTGTCTTCCCGCGCAAAAGACGCTGTATTTTTGCGTATGGTGCCATTCGTGGAGCGAAACTATAACCTTGTGGAGCTTGGGCCACGTGGCACAGGTAAAAGCCATCTGTTTCAGCAGGTTTCGCCTTATGCCCACCTGATATCCGGTGGTAAGGCAACCATCGCGAAGATGTTTGTCAACAATGCTTCTGGTGCCCGAGGGTTGGTGTGTCAGTATGATGTGGTTTGCTTTGATGAGATCAGCGGCATTTCGTTTGACTCAAAAGAAGGCATTAACATCATGAAAGGATATATGGAGTCTGGTGAGTTCTCCCGCGGCAAGGAGAGCATTCGTGCCGATGGCTCAATGGTGTTTGTCGGTAACTTTGATGTCGATGTCGAGCATCAGCAACGTGTGGGTCACCTCTTTGGTCCGCTCCCGCAGGAAATGCGCGATGACACCGCTTGGATGGATCGAATTCACGCTTATTTGCCTGGTTGGGATATACCTAAGATGAGCGGTGATCTGGTAACCAACCACTTTGGTTTGGTCAGTGATTTCTTTTCAGAATGTTTAAGTCGGTTACGCTTTCAAAGTCGAGTAAACGTGTTGCAAAGCCGCGTCCATTTTGGCGGTGCTTTGAGTGGCCGTGATACGAATGCCGTGAACAAGACAACTTCTGGGTTGCTAAAGCTAATTTATCCGGATCCCAAGATGCCGGTCAGTGACCAAGATTTAGAATGGGCAGTTCGTTTAGCACTTGAAGTTCGCCGTCGTGTCAAAGAACAGCAAAAACGCATTGGGGCAGCAGAGTTCCGTAACACACATTTCAGTTATTTCATCGGCGATGATGGTGTTGAAAAGTTTGTTGCAACGCCAGAGTTACGCTCGGACAGCGAGATTGGCGACGATCCGCTAGAGCCTGGTCAAATCTGGACCATTAGCGAAGGTGGTCATGATTCTGGTGATAACGCAGGCCTCTACCGCGTTGAGGTAAATGCCGGCCCAGGTACCGGAGTGAAAATATTAAACAATCCGGCACCAGCACCTTTTAAAGAGTCTGTGCGCTATGCAGAGCAGAACTTGTATGCGCGTGGAAACACCTTGGTGGGAGATCGCGACCCTCGTTCTCACGAGTACTCAGTGCAGCTGCGCGCTTTTGATGCTGCGAAAAAAGGTGCCAAGCTGGGTGTTCCTGTGTTGATCGCCATGTGTGGCGCTCTATTGAAGAAATCCGTTAAAGGTGGCTTGATTGTCGTCGGTGAGATAAATCTCGGCGGTTCGATAGAGCCTATACATAATGCCGTAAACATTGCAGAGCTTGCTGTTGAAAAAGGCGCTACTGCCTTACTAATGCCAGTAACCGCGCGTCGGCAGCTATATGATTTATCGGATGACATGGCAACCAAAGTAGATATTCAATTCTACCAAGACGCACGAGATGCACTGTTGAAGGCGTTGGTAGAGTAAATGGAAAGCTTACAAGGAAGTTCATTATGCGTAAGTGGTTAGTGCCTATTTCTGGCAATGAAGTCGTTCTTGATAACTTAAACCATTGGTTCAAGTCACCAGATTTCAACATTTTTGAAGATAGTGAAGATCATTTAAGCGCAGCATACTTCTTCAAATCTGTTCATCTAAACGGATTGACAGATATAGGGGTGGTTATTGCTCGCTTAAAAGGGATGCTAGAGCTCATCCATGGTGCTATAGCGCTGCATTGGGGATTTAACACTACATTTTCAAACCACAGAATCACGTATCAAGATATTTATTACACAGACGCAGATTATGCTGGGGTTGATGACTATGAAATGTCTCTTCACAGATATCAGTTAAACGATATTCCTCCGTGTGCTCCGTTTGCGGCGCAGTTATCTTATGAAGAACAAAAGCGAGCCTTTAATAATTCGATTGCTGCTGCAGTTCGCATGGCATCTAACACTGAGGCTATTGAAACTTTGCTCAGACAGATTTCGTACGGTTTTGATTGGCGAAACTTATACTCCATATGGGATACGATCGCCTATTTTATGGGCGGTGAGAAGCAAGCTGTAGCTCAGCTTAACTTGGATGCCGACCAAAAAAGTGCATTCACGGGCACCGCAAATTCTTTCTCAGTGCTTGGGCCTGCTGCTCGACATGGCTTAAAGGGTTGGGCTGTTCCTGCAAATCTAATGTCGCATGATGAAGCATGTAAGTTTATTGAAACAGCCACTAAAGCTTTTTTAAAACAACAGCACTGCCCTAAATGTTATTTCAAAAAACATTTTAATATTTAATCTCAAGGGAAGTGTCACTAACCAGTGACGACCCAAAGAAAAGTATGAATACGGTTTGAATAAAACTACCCTCAAAGTAGTACCACAAACTGTAAGTTTAGGCGGTTAATGGATTAAAGGGAAAAGCGACCTCTAGTAGGCCAAGCACTGGTGCCTTATGCCCTTACTCCTTTTTACCTTGTATTATTAATTTTCCCTCAGTCGTTTAACCCATTAACCAATAGTCCTAAGGCGTTGCATATTGTGAGTTTGAGTTGGTTATGGCGTTGGTTAAAGAAAAAATAACCTTGTGTGGCTTTAACCAAAAAAGCCCACTCGAGTGAATGGGCTGGTATCCATGCAGAGAAATTGCAGGTTAGCCATAGTAGATATGTTCAACTCGTGGGAATTTCAGCTCGTAGTATTTGACGTTGCTGCGCCTTACTTCCATCTGAATTTTCCCCTCCTTTGCGAGGCGTGACAAAGCTTGGCCTATCAGTCTGGTGTTGCGTTTGTCACTGCCGCATTGCTCGCAGACAGTTAACGCAGTGACAAACATCTTACGGCAGTTCGAATCATCCACATTTACATATTTTTCGACCAGAACCTCGTACCATAGTCCTTTGTCTGAATGCTCGTCATTTTTCTGCGCCAGCTGTGCGACTTGCTCGCGAGAGAGATTCCAACTGTCGCCAGCGTCATACCAGGATTTGACCTCTAACCAAAACTGCTTCAAAAGTCTTGGGTTTTTCTGCTGGACGCGGCCATTGTCGTAGTGCCACCCCAAAAGTCTGTTCAGTCGTTCAATGTCTACCACAGTTGCTAGCTCAATCACGGCATATCGGCTGTTACCAGTCGCATCTTTCAGAAACCCAGAACCGTTGACCGTCGCAATCAGGTTGGTCTGACGTGGTTTACGAATATCACTACGAGCGTAGGGCGGGCGAATGACGTCTTCTCGGCGGGTGATGAACGCTTTCATGGAGCTCTGATTGTTTCGGCTGGTTCGGTCCAGTTCTCCTAACTCTACAATCCAGCTCCGAATGGCACTCAAAACAGAGTCTTTCTGGTCAGGGTTAATCTCTGCGCCTTCCAGGTATGCTCCATTAGTAACGTCGCAAATGCGGGTCAGTGCCGTGGTTTTCATGTCGCTCTGATCGCCAACAAGGATTGGAACCAGTTTGGAACTGAATTTTTCCTCATATAATGATGCTACGCATCCTATAAGCCAGTGTTTTAGGACCATTTTTGCTGTTACTGGATTTTTTGCATTCAGGCAGTCAATGACCTGTTCGACGCGGGGTCTGCCGTCCCACTGCTCTTTACCTAACCAGCGCTTAACTGGATGGTAACGATTTTGCTCGGAGAGGGCATAAATGTGATCTGAGCCGCATTCTCGCGATAGTCCAGATACTGCAGACAAACTAATCAGCCTGCTGCGCAAACTTTCAAACGAAATATTCTGCACATGGCCGCCCAGCTGAAACTCCACCTCCAAGTTCATCTGGTTCTGCATGACGTTGTACCCATGGAACCTCAGAAGCGCCTGTAGGTTATCAGCTGTATTGAGTGGCGTTATCTTTTTCCCATCAGCGGATTTTTTAACATCAGGGAAATACGGAGTCCGTTTCTGCTTTTCGCCACTGGTGGCTTCGACAGAGAGTTGTTCATGGCATACTACGGTTGATTGCGGTATATCAGCGGCTGATGGTTGGAGAGTTTCAATATTGGTTGTGTTTTCGTCATTGGCGACTGCAGTTGATAGCTGCTCATGGCCGTCTACAGCCGACTGTGGCGCATCAGCAACTAATAGTTCTATATCAGTGTCTGCGCTCGGTAGCATGTCTTTGGTATCTGCGGTTAACATAACAACGTCCTTATCTAGTTTTTTCAGTGGTAGAGCTTGGTGGGTAATTGGCTTTACTCCTAACCGGATAACTGACCTCCTCACGCAAGCGGAGGGTATCGTATATCAAAAAAAAAATTTGCCTCCCGAAATTGATTAAAAAACAACCAAAGTCGATTATGCAATTGATTTTCATTGTTTTATTTTTTTATGAATGAGTTGTTGATACCAATTCTCAGTGCGAGCAGGTCGAATGCTGTTCACAATCGAAAGCATCTGCGTCGCATTTCGGATAGGTCTGATGGTTCAATATTGTGCGTACAGGCCAAGTCTTACGGCATCATCTGGTCATCTGGAATGTTGCTCGTATGAGCGGGTGTTTATCGCTGGAGTTGTGTTTTGGATAAAAAAACAGACATTGACAAATGATTGGCCTCAGTGTTACCGTTTTAAGTATGGCGGTGGCCACCTGCAGGCGCGGCAAACCCACAACTTGTTCATATTTCGACCTTTCTACTCGACATAACAGACTCTATTATTCAGTCGTTATGCTATCAGCGCCTACCGACTAAAAAACAGAGGTTAGTTATGATCGCTTATCAAACTATGTTAGTTTTATCTTCTTCTACAATTGACGAAAAAATTATCAGCCCATTACGTGGTGAGACAGATTTCAAGCTGAATGAATGGCGTAATCTGGTTGCACAGGCGATAGGTTTTTCGACATACCATGAACTAATGAAACGTGAGTTCGTGGTATTCGCATCCAGCTCTCTGAATAACCTGTTAGGCTACTTTGGTGCAGAAAAGCTTGATGATATCGTGGCAGATCTATGCACATGGTACGTCCCTCCGACTGTGGATAGCAGCTTATACGTTGTTAGGTCTAAAGTGGCGAACTGCTTTCTCCGAACGCTGTGCAGCGACGATGGGCGTGGATTATGGTCCAATAATCATGCGTTTTATGACCTGGGCAAGATTTGTATGAGTAAGACGGAAGCTGAGCGGTTCATTGATGATCTAAATGAGCTGGATTTGGATCCTGATGACGAACCAGATTTGCAGCGAATGCTTGAAAACTATGAGTATGAGGAGCGCTGTACTCCCCATGAAATATGGTTACGATATAGTGAAAACCACAGTGTCCACGATGAACTGTTGAAAAGTCGGTCGAAAAAGCAACTCTACTCCAAAGTCGCTGATTATATTGGGAACGATGGCGATTCTTGGCCTGCGAGCTGGGGGTTCACTACCAAAGATTTTGTTGAATTTTTGTTGAATGATGATAGCCTCGAATTCACGGAATAACACCTAACTGAGACGCAATTCAACACGATTCCATACAGCGAACTCCGAGTTGAAGAGCAAGCCAACATCACCAGTTACTGGTATGAGAGTGAAACCGTGTTCGCGACTAGGGTGTGATGGGCGTTCTTTTCACACCCTGAAATACTTACCACTGTGAAATTTAAAATCATTATCTGATTCACAGATAAGTTTTGCTTCTAGCTGACCAAAGAAACGAATTCTCTCTGTGATGTCGTTTTTTGCGATAGTTGAAGCCAGCTCAATGTAATCAGAGAAATGTCGAGCTTCAGAACGCAGTAGCGAAACATAAAAGTCTGAAAGTTCTTGGTCAACAAACTGTGCTAACGCGGCAAATCGCTCGCATGACCGTGCTTCTATGTAGGCACCGCAAATCAATTTATCAATAAAGATCTGTGGTTCGTGGGTTTTGCAGTTTTGTATTAGGGTCTTAGCATACCGGCTGGCACTGATATTTTCATAGGGGATACCTCGGTCGAGCATAATTTCCAGTACTTGGCAAAAGTGGTGCAATTCCTCACGAATCAGCAACACCATTTTGCTGATGATCAAATCCGAATGCTCAAAGTCCGAGCGACCAATGATAGATTTGCTGAGTTTTTCAGCTTTTTTCAGATCATCGAGACTACCTTCAAAACGATAAGCAAAATCTTCAAAGGGTTTTAACCATTGGAGGAGGTGTTTCGAACTTTCTTCATTACAGGCGTAGCGTCGCAATAAATACATTGCGGTTTGCCCAGCTTTCAATTCACACAGCATGTGATCTTGCAACAAGATAGGCAACCTTTCAGGTTTTTTAGCCTCATCAAGCCATTCCTGAGGAGTCGGGCATTTTAAAAATTCGTTAATTTTTTCTAACGACAGCTCAATGTGCATTTAAGGAACTCTTATATTTTTGACATTTCAATGCAAAATAAAATTTACTCATCTGAAAGCAGAGTGAAAAAAGTTCCACTTTTTTCAGATAGAACCAGATTGTGAAATAAAGTTGTGATATCACCTGAAGTTGGTGGGGTAGAGCGCCGAGGATGTAGTAATTTTTCTGTGTCCCAATCTTGGCTGCGCACTTCACCAGTATAAGTCTCTGAACTGTAATACTTTTTCGTGCCATTGAAAGAATAGACATACGCAAATCGGCTACGATCATACCTGACGTAATGTAGGGATGCGATGACCTCGTCGGTATCTGGATCATAAAAAAATAACTGCTTGTCTTTCAGATGGATTTTTAACCCGGTTTTATTGAGCTCCAAATTATACGCTAACGGGTCGACCACTGACAGTTCGTAAATTACATTCGATATACCTGCCAGGGATTTTTGCGAGTTAATCTGGCCTTGAATTTCTAAAAGTCGCTTTTCCAATGCGGCTATTTCTTCATGTAGATCGTCCAGTTTCCTCATTGACGCTAGTACGCTTTTTCCTTCTTTGACCCGCTCTTTGTAATAGTCGTCTACATCACCATAGACATTTTTCAGTTTGTTAATTTCTTGGAGTATTTTTAGCCGGTCAATTTCAGCAGCTTTCAGCCGCTTCATATCTGTCATCATGGCTAACATGACAGGCTCAACATGCATCATAAAAAAATGGTAGGCAATAACGTATGGGAATGTGGTTGAGGTTTGGCAATACTCTCCGCCAGAGCGCTGCTTTTTGCTACATCTTAAAAGTGGTAACTGGTTTTTTGATTGCTGTATACTCATGCCACTACCGCAGTGACCACATTTGACCATGCCGTGGAGAGGCCATTTACGATCCTCCCTTACGCTCGTATACAGTCTCTGCTGATGTATTCTCTGAGCACTATAAAAAGTTTCTTCGTCGACTACTTCATCGTAAAGCTTCTCGCCATAGACTTTCCCAACGCACTTTTCATTTTGCAATATTCGTATGATTTTGGTGGGATTAATATTTTTTAACGGCTTAATATCACCGTATTTTTTCCTAAGCTCTCTTTCGATAATTACTTGTCCGAGGCCAAGCGCGTGCAAACGAAATATATCGACGACCACTGGTGAAAAATCGTTCAGCTTACCGTTTTTATCCAGCCAGAACGGCATTCGCATACGCGGAGCAATTTTTTTCTCTTTAGCTAAAGCCTCCCTCCGGCTCCAAGAGGCTTTTACTTTCTTTGACCGCCACTCTGAGTCTTTATGAGCACTTTCAATCTCAATAAGTAGGCGCATCCATTTTCCAAAATCATCCGCTGATTCTGGAGGGTACTCCTGATTGTCTGTGATGGTTACGATTGTAACCCCTCCCTGCCAAATTTTATGCAGCAGGTCTTTCGTTTTGCTGATAGATAATCTGGTCAATCGAGAAAACTGTTCTAGCAGTAAAATCGAACCCTTTTCGATTAAACCTTTTTCTATTTCGTCAACAAAAACACCGAGTTCCCCGAAAACAAGATTTTCCCCTTTAAAACCCGAATAGCCATCATCGACTAACTTTTTCTCAAATTCGACGTCAGGGTGCATGGCAAGCCATGCTTGTTGAGCCTCAGACTGCCGGAATAGGGAGCTGTTATCCCTTTGAGCTTCAGAACTAACCCTCTGATAAAGATATGCTTTTCTTTTCATCTATTAGTCTCTCCATATGGAGTCTATTTATAACTGCACATATTATCTTTAAGCTCACAGACCAAATGATCCTGCAGCAAAATAGCCAATCGCTCTGGTTTTTTCGCTTCATCAAGCCAACTAGCAGGGGTCTGGCACTGCAGAAACTCATGGATTGGTTCTAAGATCCCGACGATTTTCATAACAATTCGATGTTAACCACAGCTTGATAAAGGACCGGCATTATACGGAATAACGCGGAGAAACTCAGCAGTTCCTTGGTTTGTTTTGCCGATTAAATCAGTTTGTCGCAAAGTGTGACAGCTAACGCTATTCAGCCTGTTCGTTGGCCAGCGGACTAAACTGTAACTGCCATTGTTTGGCGCTTACGGTAAGCACCGAGCACTGTTCATACCAATCGCCAAGCACGTATCGGTGACCAACATCGCCATTTGGCAGGGGATGT
>JACCDZ011813237.1_pt1 | contig 15921 bp, 20 predicted proteins | sample 7449551 | NCBI WGS metagenome assembly JACCDZ01 (sample SAMN15323452, study PRJNA562643) | freshwater metagenome | isolation source: river surface water | place: USA:Blue River Watershed | collected 2017-08-18 | reverse complement strand
GCTGGCCACGACGTTGCAGGAGGTCACGGTGCCTGTCACGAGCTGGTTGCTCGCTACGACGTTGCAAGCCGTCATCGTGACCGGGAACAGGGCGTTCGATGCCGTCAGGTTGCTGGCCACGGCCGTCACCGGCACCGTGAGGTTGGAGGCCGTGAGGTTGCTGGCCACGACGTTGCAGGAGGTCACGGTGCCTGTCACGAGCTGGTTGCTCGCCACGACGTTGCAAGCCGTCATCGTGACAGGGAACAAGGCGTTCGATGCCGTGAGGTTGCTGGCCGCGGCGGACGCAGGGAACACCGCGTTGGACGCGTACAACGTCTGGACGCTCGCGGTGTCTGTAACGGTGAGGTTGCTGGCGGAGATGACGGACGGAAAGCTGACCGACCCTGCGGCGGAAAAGTTTCCGCTCACCACGACGTCGCCCCCGGAGTTGAGTCCCCCATCTGCGTATACAACGCCCGTTGCGCGGACCCCCCCGACGACCGACAGTTTCTGGGAGGGATTAGAGGTGCCGATGCCGACAAACCCCTGCGGTGTGATGCGCATGGCCTCCGTCAGGTTGCACGTGCCCGCCTGGTTCACTCGAAACACGAGGTCCCCGAATCCGTTGGAGGACGCCCACGTGTTGGTCACGCCCACCATGCCCATGTTGTAGGTGACCTGGTCGTCGTTGTCGTAGTTCTGGAACATGATGCCCGCGCAGACGTCCGTGATGTTCTGGGCCAGCGCGCCCTGCACCACGATGACGTTGCTGCCGTTGTCGACCTTGCTGAGCCGGAACATGGAGAGGAGTTCTACTGTACAGCGTCAGAAGAATTGGAAGGTCCTCGTCCTCATCGGCGGGCGCCGCAGACCGTGGAGGAGGCGTCCGCGGCCCTCATAATGTCGCGGGAGTTGGCGGGGAAGGGCGCCACGTCGGTGTGCAGGTACGCGCAGGGGCCTTGCATGGGGCGGGCAAAGTCGCGCTCGCTGTACCTGTCGCACACGCGGTCGCGCAGGGAGGTGTCCTCGCCCTGGACGATCCGGCTCTCGACGGAGGCATCAGCAGCCGTGTTCTTTGTAAGGTCGGGGGCGGCCGCGAAGGTGCGGGTGCACAGCTGCTGCCTGCCGCGGGCGTGCGACAGCCCACCCTTCAGGCGCATGCTGGACTCGCCGTCGATGTGGCAGCCGTCGACGCCGTAGCCGTCCACGGCGCGCAAGTTGGGGTGGCTGAGCGCGAAGGCGTCCAGCGACTTCTTCCCGGCGCTGCACACGGGCTGGTGGAAGTTGTGCAGCGTCCAGTCCAGGATGGAGGCGTTGCCCTGGCACTTTTGGCGCAGCGCGCACGGATCCATGGAGAGGCGGTTGGCCTCGTCGAAATACTGCTGCTGCTGTTGAGCGGACATCCTACTCGACGTGTGTGGTGTATGCATTGCGCAGGGATTTTTTTTGCCTACCTCCCCAGCATCCGTTCCTTGCGCGTCGGAGGAGCGAGGTACAACCACTTGGCGAACGTCTCCTGGTCGTTGGGCACCGTCGTGATGGCCGTGGTGTAAAACTGCCGGTCGGACGCCTTCTTCTCGAAGATATCGTCCACGTCCCGCACCAGGTTTTTGTTGAAGCGCTCTCGTATATCGCGCTTTACGCCACACTTGAGGGCGTTGCACGCGGCAGGGCGCTTGGGGTCGTCGAACTGCAGGACGTTCATGAAGGGGTTGTCGTCCGAGGGGCGCACGCACGGCCCCGCTCCGGCCGCAGCGCCCAGCGGGTCGCCACCGTCCATGGTGTCTATCTGCGGGGCGCGGGAGTGGATGAAGTACGTGAACCCCGCGACGAACACCAGGACGTACAGGGCGTGGACGTTCTGGCGCAGCAGCATGACGAGGACGGTGAAGTAGATGGCCAGCCGCATGGCGGCGTTGAGCTGAGCGGCCAACGGCGTGCCTGGGCGGGGCAAAAACTTGACGTAGTTGCCATGGGCGAAGAGGCCCGCCGGGTCCCGATACCATATCCGTTCCATGCTTGTGCTGATACTTATCTCTATGCATCTAAAAAACAGTCATGCTCGGCGAGCTCATCTCGGCGGCCGTCGTGCTCACGGTGCTGGTGGCGCTCGTTGTGGGCATCGTGTACTGGTGCGCGACGACGCGGCGCGAACAGAAGCTGCAGGCGCAGGCACTCAAGGACGTGACGCAGGGCGTGGCGTCCCTGCAGGCGTCGGAGACGCAGGCGCTGGGGACCGCGCAGCGCGCGAGGACGGACGTCGAGGTGATGCAGGCCGACCTGGAGAAGCCGCGCGCCGATGTAATGCTGAGCGGTCGGCTGTGCATAGGCGCGACGTGCGTGGATCAGGCCAAGTTCAAGAAGCTCGTCGCCGTCACCCTGGAGCCGCCGCCCGTGCCAGGCTACAGCCGCGCCGATGCCGACAAGATTTTCCTGAAGAAAGCAGACTATGCGCCTGCATGTCCTGCAACCGTGTCGGCGCCCGTGCCGACGACGACAGGCGGGGGAGCCGTGGCGGGTCCCAAAGGAGACCAGGGGGCGCCGGGTCTGCAGGGACCTCCTGGCCTGCAGGGACCCGCGGGGCCCGCGGGGCCGACAGGCGCAACCGGAGCGATGGGGCCGGCTGGCCCCCAGGGCCCAGCGGGGCCGGCAGGCCCGCCAGGACCCGCGGGCTCCGGCGGCGTCTCGGGTAGCGGAGGGGCCGGGCCGGCCGGCCCACCTGGGCCGAAGGGCGAACAAGGGTTGCAGGGGATTCAAGGGCCTCAGGGGCCGAAAGGAGAACAGGGAGCACAGGGTCTCCAGGGAGCGCAGGGAGCACAGGGGGCGCAGGGCGCAACCGGCGCACAGGGGCCGCCCGGGCCCTCGCAGGTGGACCGGGTGAAGATAGGGGACCAGTGGTTCGTGCCGGGCGACAGCAGCGACCCCTGGGTGAGGATGACGGTGGACGGCGGCCACAACTACACCAAGGGCTTCGCGGCAAAGGAGTTTTGGGCGCAGGGGAAGACATGGGCGGCGGGTCGCGACATCCTGGCGGAACTCGACGGCCTGCGCAGGGACGTCGACCGGTCGTTCAAGGCAGGCGACCGCAACATCCTGGCGGAACTCGACGGCCTGCGCAGGGACGTCGACCGGTCGCTCAAGGCTGGCGACCGCGTTTCCGTGTGCCAGTTCCAGAATCGCGGCTGCCTGAAGGCGGCCGATGGATGGGACGCGCGCACGAACGGCTGGGTGGGCGACTGGGAGCGCTGGAACATCAATCGTGCCTAAGAGTACCAATACCATGTCTGCCACCAAACGCAGCCAACGGGCGCTGGCGCGGTGGGGCGCGTCCACCGCGGCCGTCGCGGTCGCGACGTACGGCGTCCTGGGCTACGCGGGCTACCGGGCGTCCCTGCATCCCCGGGTGGCGGAGGCGATGTCGCACCTCACCGCCACCTCACCGGACTCCACCCGTCGCTCGGACCTGCTGGTGAGCGGCGCGCTGCTGTCGACGGTGCTGGTGAAGGCCTGGGTGGAGGGGGCGCGCCAGCTGCGGAAGGACCCGACCTCGGGCGACGCGCGCGCGCTGGGCGCCTTTTACGTGCATGCTGCGCTGTGGGCGTGCGCGCTGGCCGTGGCTATCGTCGTCCTGCGCCAGGCGGTGCGGAGCGATGCCATGTCGATGTCGTTGTGGGCCGTGGCATCGCTGTGTGTCCCAGTGGCGAATGCGTGGTATGTGTGGGGCATCGGCCGCGCCCTGATGTCGCGCCTGGTGCAACCCGCGGCACTCCTGTATCATATGCATGTCGCGGCCCTGTTCTCCGGGTTTTGCGCCTGCCTGGTGGTATTCGCGTACCTGCTGTGACGTATTCGAGCACCATGGAGGCTTTCGCGAGCCACGCACGCGCGCGGGACATGACCTTTGGCGAGGTGCTGACGGCGCTGGCGCGGGTGCTGCAAAAGGCGGGGCGCTGCGACGTCCGGCCCTACCGCGCCTTCCAGAAGCTGTTCGGCGACCCGGGGGACTTTGCGAGCATCGCCGCCGCGGGCGCCTGCGACGGCATGCTGCTGACCTACAACGTGGGGCTGCTGCTGGTGCTGTCCCTGTGCTCCCCGACGACCTGGACCATGCTGGAACGGGAGCTGTCCGTGTACGACCTGCGGCCCGTGTCGGCCAAAGACGCGCAGGGGCTGTACCGCCTGCTGAAGCACCTGATGGCGTCTCCGGCCGCCTGCGCGGCCTCCTTCACGGAGGCCCTGAACTACGCCGCGGAGTGGCTGCAGGGGACCACGGCATAAAAGGCGCTCATATGCCGCAGCAGCAGCAGGAGTGAGCGAAAGAGAGTGACACGCTGGCATGGACGCGCTGTATCGCGAGTGGATGTGCCGCTACGGCGTGACCGACCTGGACGCGCCGAACGAGGCGCAGGTACGGGTGTTCGAGAGAGCGCTCAGGCATCGGTCGACCGACCGCAAGACATCCAACGAGAGGCTGGAGTTCCTGGGGGACGCCGTGCTGCAGCTTGCGGTCGTGTCATACCTGTATGACCGGTTCCCGGATCAGGACGAGGGGTTCATGACGCGCATGAGGACTCGCCTCGTCAACGGCCAGATGGTGGGCACCTACGCGCGCCAGCTGGGCATGGAGCCGTGGCTGAAGGTCAGGACCGACGGCAAGAGAGAAGCGACCAACGTGCTGGAGGATGCGTTCGAGGCCTGGCTGGGCTCGTTGTTCGAGAACCACGGGTTCGACGTCGCGAAGCGGTGGCTTGTCGCCTTCATCGAGCGCCACGTGGACATGTGCGACCTCATCGCGCAGCGCCACGACTTCAAGAGCAGGCTGTTCCAGTACTTTGCCTCCACGTACCGCTGCGAGCCCGGGATGGAACGGGGGCAGGAGCGGGCCCGCAGCGGCGGCGGCGGAGGCAACGTGCACGTGACGACGGTGAAGGACGCGGACGGTCGGTGCGTGGCGCAGGGGCGGGGCGCCACCTCCAAGGCCGCGGACGAGGCGGCGAGCCGGGCCGCGCTGCAGTACTATTCGGTGATTTTCTGAGCCGTGTAATTGTGGCTCTTTGGATTTCATATCCCCGCCTACAGCATACCCTTAACCTCCGCGCATGGCGGTCTATCAAGCCCTCATCGGCGGCAATGGAAATATATCCTACACCTCCGGCTCCCCCAGCGTCACCTACCCAGACCCGGACATGTACAACGTGTTCGGCCCGCTGTACGTGCCTCGCGTGTACGGCAAAGACCTTACTGCGCTGGAGCTGGCCAGCGCCGGGTCCATCGCGCTGACCGTGAGCGACGTGCACTCGCTGGACGTGAGCCGCATCGCGGCCTCCAACGCTACCAAGGTCGCCGCCAACAGCAATCAATCGCTGCTGCTCGCCGCCAACGACAGCAACGTGTACGTGTTCATGGACGGCGCCAGCAACAACCTCACGCTGTACGCCGCGTCCAACCTGACGCTGGCCAGCGGCGGCGGCTTTTCGCAGAGCGTGGGCAGCGACCTCATTTACACGAGCCAGGCCACTTTCCAAGCGCACGCCAAGAGCAACCTGTGGCTGGAGTCCTACAGCAACGACGTGGTCATCGACGCCGCGAGCAACGTCAAGGTGACGGCATCCCAGACCAGTATCACCCTGGCGGCGGGGACGAACGTGACGACCACCGCCTCCAACAATGTCGCGGTGTCCGCGTCCAACGCGCTGACGCTGCAGGCCGCCTCCAACGTGACCGTGGCCTCGGTCGGCGGCAGCTACGGCGTGACCGCCGCGGGCGGCGCCAGCATCGTGACCGCCGGCGGCACCGCGCTGCTGCAGGCGTCCACTGGCCAGCTGCAGCTGGCGGCCAGCAGCAACCTGATGAGCCTGCAGGCCGCCTCCAACGTGAGCGTGGCGGCGGGCAGCAACCTGGTGCTGACGGCTGCGCAAGACGGCGTGGTGTCCTTTTCCAACAACCTGAGCCTGCAGGCCGCGGTGGGCGTGAGCCAGACGGCGCTGACGGGCAACTACGCCGTGGTGTCCGGGGCCAACACCACCGTGACCGCGGGCGCGGACGTGACGCTGCAGGCCGCCTCCAACCTGTCCGCCACCGCGGTGGCGGGCGCGTACACGCTGTTCGCGCAGACGGGCATCGCCCAGACCAGCAGCAACAGCATCACGACCAACGCCAGCAGCAACGTGACGGTCAACGCCGTCAACGGCGACCTGACCCAGTACGCCAAGGTCAACGCCACGATGACCGCCAGCAACAACCTGTCGCTGGCGTCCGCCGCCGCCTTCGCGGTGGCCGCGGGCACCACCGCGGCGCTCACCGCGCCCAACAACGTGTCCCTGACCTCCGGCCAGAGCAACCTGACGCTGTCCGCGGGCGCGGGTGCGGCCACCATCAGCCTGTTCAACACCAGCAACGTGGCCATCGGCAGCACGCAGACGGTGTCCACCACCGCGGGCAGCAACGTGTCTTTCACGGTGGGGCCCAGCAACATCGTGCAGATGTACCAGGACCGCATGGTGGTGCAGGGGAACCTCGACATCTACGGCCTACTCAACAGCATCTCCACCCAGCAGACGCAGCTGAGCGTGGAGGACCACACGCTGCAGCTGAGCTACGGCAGCAACGTGGTGGACGGCCCCGCCAACGACGACAGTGGCATCGTCATCACGGGCTTGCCCACGGGTGTCGTGACCGACTCCAACAACCTGTACGACAAGAGCTTCAAGTGGCACAACAACGGCGGCCTGGCGCAGATGGGCACGGCCACCCTGGGGCAGGACCCCTACTACGAGCTGCGCGGCGGCGCGTTCCGCCTGACGCACCGCAAGACAACAAACGCCAAGGACATCAGCTTCGACATGCGCGTGTCCGAGAGCGACAACTGCTTGGAAATCGTCAAGAGGCATTGGGTGACGGCCAGCAACGCCTACGTCGTCACCCGCGTTGCCAAGTTCGGTCGCGTGTAAATGGGGATTACGTAATCGGTGTGCAGGTCGGCTTGTGCGACCGCCAAGCAGCACGCTGGCATTCCTGCGAACAGTAGTATGCGTTCTTGCACCTATCGCACATCTTGTAACCCAGCGCGCTGCACCCCTCTCGACCGCACTGCAGCTGCCGCAGCTGCTCTTCCGCCACGTGCTTCCCTTCGTCGATGGCCGCCTGCACCGACAGCAGCATCACCTTGCGGTGCAGCAGCTTCCGGGCCGGGTCCACAGCGCCCGCCCGCACGTTGCAGCCGTCGCGCCGCGTGCTCGGCAGGGCCGCCAACCAGCGCACCTGCCCGGCCACGCCAGGCGCCAGCGTCCAGCCGCGCTCTCGGCCTTGAGTTCCGACGAAGACCTCGTCCAGCGGACCGCCGCAGCGGACGATGGCGTCGACTGCAGCGGACGCCGGCAGCGCCAGCGGGTCGTCGGTCAAGAACCCCACGTGCAGGCGCCCGTGCCGCTCGTACACGTGCCTGCCGATGCGGACGATGCTCCAAGGCCCGCCGTGCATGAGCTTGGTGATGTACACAAAGTCCGCGTACAGGCTGGCGATGACCGCGTTGCGTTCGGCCATCATGACGTCGGCCTCGCCCGGCCGCATCAGCGCGCCGTCGAACAGCGTGGGGTGGCGCTCCAGGATTCGCCGCGCGGACAGGTGCCCCTGCAGCGGACCCAGCCCGGCCTGCACCGCCTCGCGCCAATCGCCAGGGGGGAGGGCTGCTTCGGCCATGGTGTTTTTCGCGGGAATCGTGTTTTTTTTGGGGACAGGGAGGAAGAAGGAGGCGACGACAGCATGGTCGCAGCCGTGGCCATGGACGCGACATCGATGTCGGTCTTCGCCGCGCTCGTCCAGGTGTGCGGCCGCGTGCCCCCCGTGACCGCGGAGGGCGTCTCGGACCTCCTGCGCCGCGAAGTATCCCCTGCCTTCAGCGCCTGCACGTACGGCCGCGTGGTGCTGCCGCCCGACAGCGTCCGCGTGGTGACCGCGCCGGTCGCGGTGGCGTGCACGGGCGCAGCGTTATCTTGTCCTACGGATGCCTGGGCGGACGCCGTCGACGCCGTCACCAAACCGCCGCGCGGCGCCCACCGCGTCTACGTGCTGCCGGACGAGGCCGGATGCAGCTTCGGCGGCTTGGGGTACGTGGGCTGCGCGACCACCGCGGGCGGCGACGGCGGCTGCCGGGTGTGGATCAACGGCGGCGTGGCCAACCGCAGCGCGACCTACGTCCACGAGCTCGGCCACAATCTCGGCTTGAACCACGCCAAGTCTCGTGACTTCACGACGCCCGGAGGGGCGGACGTGGAGTACGGCGACGCCAGCGACGCCATGGGCTACTGCTGCGAGGACCGCTGCTTCAACGCGCCGCACCTCGAACAGCTCAAGACCGGCTCCGAGCTCGCTTCGGTGCGGCTCGACCAGGTCCCTGCTGCCTCGACGAGCGAGGGGGTCACGTACTCCTTGCCATCCGCGTCGGCGTCGCGCCGCCATTACGTCCGCGTCAAGACACCCACGCAGGACATCTACGTGCAGTACCGCAGGCGGCAGGGCGTCGACGCCGGCATGGACCCGGCGTACGGCGATGCCGTAGACGTTTACACCGTGGGGCGCGGCGAGCGCCGGGTGGAGCGGGGCTTCCCCCACTCCATGCTCGAGGCCCGCCTGAAGCGGGCCGGCGACGCGTGGCTGTCCTACGACGGGCTCACGGTCGCGCTGGTGCAGGCCGTAGCAGACAACGCCACCGTGCTCCTCAAAACCGTCCGTTGATGCCGCGGAGGGCGCGCAGCTTGTCGTCGTGGGTCATGCGAGCCAACATGGCCAGCTGACGGGTGCGCAGCGCGGGCGACGGGCACAGGCGGTGCTGCCATTCCTCCCATGGCAGCAGATAGGCGCCCACGAACGACGGCTGCGTGCGTGCGTCTTGCTCGTCGGGCCGGAAGTCCAGCACCAGCAGCGGCGACCCCGGGACGAACCACGTCTGGCGCGGCAGGTCGAAGACGGGCACGCCCCGGCAGTGGACCGCGATGTGGTAGGTCCGGACGGTGTCAAAGTCCGTGCGCGCGCCGTGTCGTAACGCCCGCTGCAGGGCTTTGGTCGCGCTCATGCTCTCCTCCATGAGCCGCATCAGGCGCTCCGCCGCGGGCTGCAGCGCCTCGAACAGCGGCAGCGTGGGCGCGTCCAGCCCCAGGCGCTGCGCGTTGCCGCGGGCCTCGCTGGCGATGGACATGACCATCCAGTCCGAGTCCGAGTCCTCGCTACGTGTACATGGAGAAGTGGGCGTGTCCGGCGCCGGTTGCTCCGCCGCTGCCCCGCAGGGAGCGCAGGAGGCTTCGCACATCGGCCTCCGTGAGCCGCAGGGGGGCTGCCTCGTCGTGGCTGCCCGCGGGCTGGGGCTGGAGCACCCGGCGCAGGTTGACGTCGCCCACGATGGCGTGCAGCGCGCGGCGCAGGTTGCGGACGCCCTCCTCGGGCTCGATGTTGTGGATGATGTATCTCAGCAGCTCGTCGGAAAAGTGGATGTCGGTGGCGCAGTACTCTGAAAATATCTCGGGTAGCAGATGTCGTCGAGCGATGACGAGCTTGTCCTTGACTTCGTAGCCCTTGACGTTCACGATGTACATGCGGTCGCGCAGGATGCGGTTGACGGACTCTACGTCGTTCATGGAGAAAATCATGAGGCAACGCGAGAGGTCGATTTCTACGTCGCCGAAGAACCGGTCGGAAAACTTGTGGTTCTGGGCGGCGTCCGTGATGTGGATGAGCAGGTTGATGATCTCCTCGCCGCGGTGCGACTGCCCCACCTTGTCCAGCTCGTCAAAGGTGAACACCGGGTTGGTCACCCCCGCCTTCATCAGCGCCTCGCAGATGCGGCCGTAGGTGCTGCCCTCCCACGTGACCTGGTGCCCCTCCAGCACCGAGGCGTCGTTGGCGCCGCCCAGCGTGATGTAGGCGTGGGGCACGCCCAGGGCGCGGCTGATGCCGTGGAGCGCCAGCTGCGTCTTGCCGCACCCCATAGGACCCGCCAGGCCGAGCACCATACCCTTGGCGTCTGGCTTGGTCATCCACTGCGCGAGCAGGCGCAGCAGGTGCGTCTTGGCCTCTTCGTGGCCGTACACCGACGCGTCCAGATGTTCGCGGGTGCTGACGATGAACCTTCTCTTGTCTTCTGGAAGACTGTCCGCGCTCACCGGCAGCCGTGCGTACTTGCCGATGGGGATGCGGCACAGCGCCTCGACCCAGGTCCTCGTCCGGTGGTACTCCGGATACCCTTGGTCCATGCCGTACAGCATCTCGAGCTTCTTGACGGCGAGCGATTTGATGTACGGGTCGATGCCGGACAGCAGCACCTTGAAACGCAGCGGGACCTTGGTGTCCGCGCGCTCGATGATCATGCGCTCCGTGTCTGCTACCTGCTGCTGCTGTTCCACCGTCATCTTCTTGTAGTAGGCTTCCTCGTCGGTGTCGTAGCGGTCGAAGGCGGGGTTGCGGACGCGCGTCCTTTTTCGGATGCCGCCTGCGGCGGCCACGGCCGAAGGGAGCTTGCTGCTCCCGCGCTTGTTGTTCTTCTGCGTCGTCACGATGAGGAGGACGCCCTCCTCGGGGGAAGAGGCATCGGAATCGGAATCAGACTCGGTGCGCTGGTGCTCTTGCTCGTGCTCGCCCCCCGGCATGTCCTTTGTCACATGCGCACATAAAACGGCGTCGCATGCACACGAAGACACATACACACGATGGCCGCTCCTCCCGCCGCAGTCCCAGTGGGTCGCACCATGCGCGGCAAGACCAAGCGCATGCACGCCTTGTTGGAGCAGGCCATCACCGCGATACAGAGCGACGGAGCGGACGCAGCGGCCATCAAGTACATCCGGGACGCGCAGCGGCTGATGGAAGGACCTGCGCGTTCCGACAAGCCGCCGTCCGCGTACAACGTTTTCGTCAAGAAGACGATGCAAGACCTCAAAGCAGAGAATCCGCAGCTGTCGAACAGGGAGCGCATGGTGATGTGCGCGACGCGGTGGAGGGAGGAGAAAGCCCGTCAGCAACAGCAGCCGCAAGAGATGCATGCCACGACGGCCTGATGTGCGCGCAGCCGCAATAGGAATAGGAGCGCTCGGGTTTGTAAAAATTGAAACGGGAAATGTGGCTGTTCGCTGTTCGCGAGGCTGGGTCACTCGATGTCTGCGCCGCCATGGCTCTGGTGACAGGGCCGATGCCTCTGGGCAACGCCCATGGCTGCGTCGCATACATACATAGGCGCGCAGCCGCACTTCGGGGGACATCGATGTCGCCAACGATGGCTCCAGTGCTTCTGCGAGGCCGCTTTCTGGACCGCCGCTCGGGCGACCTACACCTCCACCCTGTGGTGATCGACGCGGAGGCCCGCAGCCTGACATTTGCGCTCGGCGCGGACGTGGACGCAGGGGAGGCATACGATGCCCTCTTCGTGCAGCCTCCCAGACCGCTGTCCGCAGTGGCCGCAAACCCGCGGGCCTGCGAGTACGCCGCGGCGAACGGCGCCCGCCTGCGACGCCGAGCGGAGGACGGAGCCTGGGTCCTGCAAGACAACATCGACGCAGAGACCTGCGTGGTGCCCCTGGAAGGTACGCCGAGAGCAGGGCGAGAAGGGGGGATGCAGCACCATGTCTCTTGAGACCGTACGCTTGCCGCAGGGCTGATGCTCCACAGTTCCGACCACGGCGTGCGCATCGTGGACTGGGTCTTTTTGATGAAGCGGTGGGAAGGAGTCCCAACGCAGCAGCAAGAGCCGCAGCCGCTGCAGCAGCAAGAGCCGCAGCCGCTGCAGCAGCAAGAGCCGCAGCCGCTGCAGCAGCAAGAGCCGCAGCAAGAGGCTGCCGTTCATCCTTTCGCAGGGTCGCTGATGGACTTGTTACACTCGCCGTTGCCTCCTCAGCAAGTCCTGCCAGATGAGATAGACACCTGGTTGGACTTGCGGCCGGAAGACGACTTGCTCGCGGAGTTTGACGGCACGGACGTACCGGTGGACGCCGTGCTGCAGCAACAGCAGCCGGCGCTGGCCTTGCCCATGCAGCAGCAGCAGCAGCAACCGGTGCTGGCTTTGCCCGTGCAGCAGCAGCAGCAGCCGGCGCTGGCCCTGCCCATGCAGCAGCAGGACGACTGGAACAGGTGGCGGATAGACTACTTGACGGATGAGGTGCGACGCTCGCATCAGGACATCGACGAACTCGTCAACACCGTGCGGGTGCTGTCGGCACGGCTGTCGCGGTACGAGCAGCCTCAGCGCGAGCGCGACATTGTCGGTGATTGCGGAGACGAGGACCTGCGGAGTTTACTTGACATGGAGCTGTAATTCAAACGGCCTGCAGCAAGAGCATGAGCCGTTGGCTTTCCTGCTCAGGCGTCATGACCATTGTGCCCTGCAACATCTGCACCAGTCGCTCAACGGACAGCGTGGCTCCCGTCGCATCGAAAACCCCCAAGACCGTCCAATGCGCCAGCTTCCACAGCAGCCCGGGGTCCAGGTCCACCCGGTGGGGAAGAGCGCGAGCTCCGCTCGCTTCTCGCTCGCCTGCCTGCCACGCCCGGAACACGCCTCCCTTCACTGTGAAAATCAACGGCGTGGGTTGGTGGCCGAAGACGGTGGCCGGCAGGGCCGTGTAGAACAGGTCCTGCATGCATGCCAGGTCGCGGAAGTCTGTTCGCCTGGCGTTATCGTCGATGTGGACGTCTCGGTACACGTGCGTCGCTTCCACGGGCGCACCGGCCCCCGCGCCGGGCGCCTCGAAGTTCTCGTCTCTCCCTGCGATGATGAACATGGTGAGGCTCGGGGAGGGGGTGGAGCGGGGGACGAAGGACCCGTGCAGCCTGTGCATATTGAGGCGGCTCCGCGTGGTCATCCTGCCAGCATGGATGTCAGGCAGGCATCCATCGTCAGGCATCGCAGCTGCAGAAATGAATGTATAGAGAGCCCTGTGCATCCCGCTGCCGTGTGTCCTTCGCGATGTGGCTGGACGACCTGTACCCCAGCGTCGCGGACGGCGTGCGGCTCGGCCGCATCCCTCTGGTGGCGCGTCTGGCGGAGGAGCGCGAAGTCCAGCTGCGCGTCGATGCCGAAGGGCGGGTCCATGCGGGGGGGCGCGACTTTGCCGACCTGCAAACAGCGGTGGACGCCCTGTCCTCGCCGACGGCGGTGGACGCCTGGGACGTGGTGTTCATCCAGTACCCCGACATGCCCCCGGTAGCGCTGCGCAGCCATCTGCTGGCCCAGCGCCAGAGCACGCTGTCGGAGCTGCTGAAGAAGCACTGGGGCGTCCTGCCCGAGGAGACGCGGGCGTTGGCGACCTCCTTCTGTCGTCGAGCCAACGCCAGAGGCACGACGGAGGCTTTGGTCGTGAGTAGCGGCGTGCGCTTGGCGCAGTGGGAGCGTACGAACGGCCGGATCGCGGCCGACATGGCCGCGTACCAGCAGAGCATATAAGGCATTTTGTAATGACAAGAGTCATGGACGGTGCGTCGCAGCAGTACGTGACCGCGAAACAGGCGCGCCGGCTGCTGGGCGCACACGACAGCACCCTGCGTCAGTGGGCTAACAAGGGGCTCATCCCCGTGATACGCACGCCGGGGGGCGACCGTCGGTACAACGTCTCGCAGTTCGTGGCCGGTCAGAATGCAGCGGCGAGCACGGGCAGCAATACAAGTACCGGCAGCAGCGGTGGTGGCAAGCAGCGCGCGTTCTACTGCCGCGGCGTGGACAATGAGGACGTCGCGCGTCGCGTGACCGACCTGCAGACGCGGTTCCCAGACCACAAGCCGTTCAGCGACGCGGCGACGCGGCGGAAGGGGCTGTACGGCCTGCTTGACATCGCGTGCAGGGGGCTGGTGTCGGAGGTCGTGACGACCGACCGGGACCAATTCACGCGGGTGTCGTTCGACCTGGTGGAATGGGTGCTGCAGCACCACGGGGTAAAGGTAACCCTGCTGAGCGACGCTTACAACGCCGAGTTGGCCTCCGACGACGTGCTGACCCTGGTCGGGGCTTACGCACGGGCTGCGAAGAAAAAACCAGCATCATAGCAGGACCGGTCACATGGACGACGCCGCGCTGTACAAACGCATGCTCGCGCTGGCGGACGACGGGACGGAAGCGCAGCGCGTGCTGGACGGCGAGGCCGGGAGCGGCGATGAGGCGATGGCGTCGGTGCGGCTGCTGAACATGTGGGTGCTGCGGATGACGAACGAGGACCTGTCGCAGGGGCTCGCACAGTACTTGCAAGCACTGACCACGGGAGACACGCTGATGGGACTGTCCTTGGCCAACGACACCCCGACGGTCATCGCGTGCCCGAGGATCGCGATGCTCAAGAAAGTAGTGGAGGCGGTGTCCGACCGCCTCGACCTCGCGGGTTGCGAGAAGGCCGCGAGGAGCGACGGCGACGCCATGGCGCGCGTGCTGTCCATCCTGTACCGCCTGATGAACGTCAGTTTCTTCGTCTCGCACCACTACGCCGCAAGCGTCATGAAAGCGGCCGGGGCATCGGCATCGTGAGAAATCGCTGTTCAAATAAAGCATGAGGACAGCCGACCCCGAGGAGGACCAGTACGTGAGGCTACATGACGCCGTGCTGCACCAGCAGCCCCAACCGCAGCGGAAGCGGGCCTTCATAAACGGACGGCTGTCCAGGGTCGCGTTGGGGCTGCTGCTGGCCGCCGTCGTGCTCCTTCCCGCGGTGCTGCTGTGCGTTGGCGGGAACGTGCTGAAGGCGCCCTCGGCTGCCCGGCGCCTGTGCCTGGGCATGTGGGCGGTCCTGGGCGTGCTTTTGTTGACCGCTGCGGCGCTGTAGATACACGAGAAACGTCATGCGGTACCTGGCCGATCACGCGTGCCCCGAGTGTCCGTGGGGGTCCCGCATCGTGGAGGACCACACCAACGGCGACTATGTGTGCACGGGCTGCGGCCTGGTGACGGGGCGGGTGTTCGTGGACGTGGAGTGGCGCAACTTTGCGGAGGAGGTCGAGGACAAATCCCGCGTGGGGCAGGTCTACGACGAGCTGCTGGAGGGCGTCGGCGGCGGCGTGCGCACGGCGGTGGGCGGCGACGGCGCGGAGGCGAAGCGCATGCGCAACCTGCACGCGCGGCTGCAGGACGGGCGGGAGGCGCGGCTGCTGCGGGACTTTGCCGAGGTGCAGCGCTGCGGGGACCTGCTGGGCATGGGCGCGGACTGCGTCAAGGCGGCCAAGGACCTGTTCAAGCGCTGCCTCGAGGTCAACGCCAACCTCCGCGAGGACACCCGCCGGGCCGCCATCGCGGTGTCGCTCTTCTACGGCGGCCGCATCGACACGCACGTGGGCGTGGGGCGCACCATCCCCGAGGTCATGGCGGCGTGCGGCACGACGACCAAGCCCTTCAACAAAGCCAAGGAGATTCTGCTGAGCGCCGTCAAGGACACCAGCATCTGGAAGAAGGTGGCCACCGTGACGTCCAAGCGGCAGGACGCGCTGGTGCGCAAGGTGAACGCCCTCGACACCGGGAAGGTGCCGATGTGGAACGTGGTGCGCGCCGCCCGGTCCGTGGACGACTTCTGCCGCGACAACGGCGTGGGTCAGTGCCAGCACCAGGACATGTTCATGACCTCGGTCATCTTCGTGGCCTGCGGCCTGCTGAAGGTGCCTTACACCAAGAAGGCCTTCACCAAGGAAATGGGCATCACGCCGTCCCTGCTGAACAAGAACGAGAGCATGATACTCGACGCCTTCGAGGCCCACGGTTTCCGGCTGCGGGTGTAATACAGCTGGCACCAAAAGGAATGGGTCTCGCAAAGCCTTCGGCTTTGCTCGAGCGAGCTACGCTCGCGAGACAGCCCCGCTGACCCTGGTCCAGTCATCTGTAAATTGCATTCCACTGGTCGGGTGGAACCTTTGGTTCCGCCCTCCCATCCCCGCCCAGGTGCTGCCAGGCACACACCACAGGCTACCACTGTTTCCTTCAAGCTCGTG